>Ga0081540_1000428_pt1 | contig 41555 bp, 41 predicted proteins | sample TabmetS2T1R1_FD_71024 | JGI IMG/M metagenome (GOLD analysis project Ga0081540, IMG submission 71024) | Tabebuia heterophylla rhizosphere microbial communities from the University of Puerto Rico - S2T1R1 | ecosystem: Host-associated > Plants > Roots > Rhizosphere ...
CAGGGTCCTTGCCCGTACGCGCAGTGATTTCCGCAGCCAACGAATCCATGATTGGGCCGTCTTTGTCGGTCGTCCAAACCGTGCCGTCTTTCCTGAGGAAACTTGCCCCCGCGCTTTCCTCTCCGCCAAAGCAGAGCGACCCATCGAACAATCCTGGCACAAACCACTTGAAGCCAACCGGAACCTCACAAAGCGGGCGGCCCGCCCTTTGCGCCACACGATCAATCATGCTGCTACTAACTAAGGTCTTACCGACCGCGACGTGAGCTGGCCAGTTAGGCCGATGCTGTAGCAGATAGCGTATGGCTACAGCCAGGTAGTGATTTGGATTCATCAACCCAAAGGAAGGTGTAACGATACCGTGCCGGTCGGAGTCTGGATCGTTGGCAAAAGCCACGTCATACTGGTCCTTGAGGTCTACGAGACGCGCCATCGCATACGGACTCGAGGGGTCCATGCGAATCTGGCCGTCGTGATCGACGGTCATGAACGAGAAAGTCGGATCGATCGTAATGTTCGCAACCGTGATGTCCAAATCATAGATGGAGTTGATTGGCTCCCAGTATGGTTCAGCGGCGCCACCGAGCGGATCCACACCCAGCTTGAGGCCAGCAGTGCGGATTACATCCATATCGATAATGTTTTTCAAATCCTCAACATAAGGCAGCACGAAATCCTCCTGGTGCGTCGTGTTAGCCTTGATCGCTGCAGCGAATGGCACGCGCTTTATGCCCGTTCCATCGCGTAGTAACTCATTGGCGCGACGCTCTACCCATCGTGTTACATCGGTATCAGCTGGCCCGCCATTGGGCGGATTGTATTTGAAACCACCGTCTGCCGGCGGGTTGTGCGAAGGTGTAATAACAATGCCGTCTGCAAGGTGCTCTTTGTGGTTCCGATTGTAAACGAGGATGGCTCGCGAGATGACGGGCGTTGGTGTGAAGCCATCGTCCTTTTGGACAATAGTTTCGACCCTGTTGGCTGTCAGTACCTCTAATGCGGTGCGTTGAGCCGGTCCGGACACGGCATGAGTGTCCTTCCCCATATAAAGTGGGCCGTTGTAACCCTGAATGCGCCGGTAATCACAAATCGCCTGTGTGATAGCCAGGATATGCGCTTCTGTGAATGATCCATGCAGCGGCGAGCCACGATGGCCGCTGGTGCCGAAGCTTACCAGCTCGTTCCGGTTTTCTAAGTCGGGGCGGCGCTCATAATATTCGTGTTCAAGCCGACTGAGGTCCACCAGCAGTTCTTTTGGAGGCGGCTTGCCTGCCAGTGGGGAAATTGGCATGTGTCTCAATCCTCTCTCTTACCAGTAGCCACTAGGAAACGGGGCATGCTTTTGCATCCCATATTTCCGCTGCGTATTCGCCAATCGTTCGGTCGCTCGAGAATTTTCCGGAGCCAGCCACATTTAAAATCGCTTTGTCAGACCATCCCGCCGGGTCGGCATAGAGGTCACAAAGCTTCCGGTCTGCTGCTAAGTACGACTTGAGATCCGCTAGGTGCATATAGTGATCGCCGTGGGTCAGAAGAACGTCTCGCAGTGGAGCAAAGATGCCCGGTTCATGGCGGTTGAAATAATCGGAGAAGATCAGGTCCAATGCAGCGCGGGCTTCCGGATCGTTGTCATAATGCCATTGCGGCTTGTACCAGCCGCGGCTACCCGCCACCTGTTCTGCCGTCAAGCCGAACAGAAAGAAATTTTCTTCGCCCGCTTCTTGTGCCATCTCAATAGTCGCGCCATCACGCGTACCGATGGTCAACGCCCCGTTCATCATAAACTTCATGTTGCTGGTGCCACTGGCTTCATAGCCGGCGGTGGAAATCTGATTGGACACGTCAGTTGCCGGAATCAGCCTCTCTGCCATTGAAACAGAGTAGTCTGGTAGAAACAGAACCTTCAGCCGTCCACGGATCATCGGATCACCGTCAATAGTCTTTGCGAGATCATTGATGAACTTGATAATTACCTTGGCCAGGTGGTAGGCGGGCGCTGCCTTGCCCGCGAAGAAGAAAGTTCGCGGCGCCGTCTCGAAATTGGGGTTCTCGCGCAGCCGATTGTAAAGCACCATGATCCGAAGCGCGTTTAGTAGTTGGCGCTTGTATTCATGGATGCGCTTGATCTGGCAATCGAAAATGCTGTCGGCGTCTACTGCATGACCGCTAGTCTGCTTCAGCCAATCGATAAATTGCACTTTGGCTTCCCGTTTAGCCTTGCGAAAAGCCTGCTGTAATCCCTGGTCACCGGCTAGTGGTTTGAGCTTGTTTAACTGACTGAGATCCGTGACCCAGCCATCACCGATCGCGTCGGTAATCGTGCGCGAGAGCGCAGAATTTGACATGAGCAGCCAGCGCCGAGGCGTGACGCCGTTGGTTTTGTTGTTGAAACGCTGGGGATACAATTCGGCCAAGTCCTTGACCGTCATCGTGCGAAGCAATTGAGAATGAATCGCCGCGACACCGTTAGTGCTATGCGAGCCGACGATAGCAAGGTTGGCCATTCGGATCTTGGGCTCTGGGCCTTCTTCCACGAGACTTATTCGCTGAACGCGCGCCTCGTCTCCGGGCCAGCGCCTTCGGACCTCATCAATCAGGCGACGATTGATTTCGTAGATTATCTCAAGGTGACGGGGCAGCATCCGCTCGAACCAGATGACCGGCCATTTCTCGAGCGCCTCTGGCAGCAGTGTGTGATTAGTATAGGCCAAGGTTCTTTGAGTAAGGTCCCAAGCCTCATCCCAACCGAGATGTGCTTGATCGAGCAGAATCCGCATCAACTCCGGCACCGCCATCGTCGGGTGCGTGTCGTTGAGTTGGATGGCAACCTTGTCGGCAAGTGTGCGCCAGTCTTTGTTAGTCTTGCGAAAGCGGCGGACAAGGTCCGCCAGTGAACTGGCTACGAGAAAATACTCCTGCACAAAGCGCAGTCCTTGTCCCTTGGCCGTGTGGTCGTCGGGGTATAGCACCCGAGTCAGCGATTCGGCCTGGAGTGTTTCGGCTAGCGCTCCGACAAAATCCCCACTGCTGAATTCTTGAAAATTAAAATAATCGGATGCCGCGGCTTCCCAAAGCCGAAGGGTATTTATAGTCTTGCCACCATAACCCACCACTGGCCGATCGAATGGGACACCGATCAGACTTGATGGCTGGCCGAGGACAGCGCGTAAACTTCCGCCGCTTAGCTTGAACGAGCAGTTAAGGGCCACCTCTACCGTCTCGTGTTGCCGACGGACCTCCCAGGGATCAGGACAACGCAGCCAGTTGTCTGGAACTTCGTGTTGCCAGCCCTCCTGGATGGTTTGCTTGAACATACCGTATTGATAGCGGAGGCCATAGCCCATGGCCGGAATTTCCATCGTAGCCATCGAATCGAGAAAACACGCTGCCAGACGCCCAAGACCTCCATTACCCAAGCCCGCGTCGGGCTCCTGTTCCAGTAACTCGTACCAATCGAGCCTCTGTTCCATGAGGACCCTCTTGGTAAGGTCATCAAGAAGAAGGTTCGTCACATTGTTAGCGAGCGAACGACCGATTAGGAATTCCATCGAAAGGTAGTAAACGCGCTTCGGATCCTTTCGGTCATAGGTCTCCTCTGTTCGAATCCATCGTTGCGAGAGAACATCACGCACAGAACGCGCGGCGGCTTCAAAACGTTCCCGGGCACCGATCGCCGCAGTATCCATAACGTTGTCGAAGACGAGGTGGCGCTCATAAAGTGCATCGCTCGCTCCGTTGAATCGAACCGGTCCACAACCGTACTCCTCAATGAGTTTCGATAACTTGTTAGATCCTGTTGGTCTTGCGGAAAGAGGCCTGCTTTCAGTTTGTGTTTCCACGAAAGTCATTTCTTTTTCAGTTTCAGTTTCAGTTTCCATAGCAAAGTTCGATTCTATTCATTTGCCCCGAGTTCCAACTCCGGGATCCTCTGAAGTGTAAATGACATCGCCGCATAACGAGGAAAATCTGGCATTCGCCCTGTGAGTCCCGGCTGCTGTGTTAGCTTCGTGTTCCCCCGGATGACTGTTGTCAAACACAGGGCCATTCCAGACACTCACGGCTGGGATACCTCGGTAATAGGCGAGGACGCTGAAGGTGCCCGTGCTCAAGAGAAAGTGCTTGCCGGCACTCGCAGGCAGGCCAAGCCAGCGCGCCGCGAGAACGCGCAGAATGTGTCCGTGCGCGAACAGCGCGACATCGCCATGGGCCCCGCGCGCCCGGGCAAGCACGCGGTCCACTCTCGCACCGACTTGCTCCGGAGCTTCGCCGTCCGGACATCCATCCTGGAAGATCAACCAACTCGGCGCGATTTCATGAATCTGTTCGGGCGTGAGTCCTTCATACTTGCCGTAGTTCCATTCGACCAGGTCGGGTTCGACGATGGCTTTGTCACCGAGACCCGCCAGCTCACAGGTTTCCCGTGCCCGCTGCATCGGGCTCGTGAGCACGAGAGCAAACGTGCTCTTAGCCAGCGCAGGCCGCATCCGCGCGGCGAGTCGGCGCCCATTGTCGGTCAATGGAATGTCCGTAGTGCCGGTGTGTTGCCCACTCACACTCCACGCGGTCTGTCCGTGTCTGATCGCGAACACGTTCACCTGATCTCCTTGCCGCTCAGACGTTGTCAGCTTCCGTTGAACGGGCAGCTCCAGCCGCCTTGGCATGTCCTCCCCATTTCCAGTCAGTGATCTCAGGCATATCGTCGCCGTGCTTGCAAATGAACTCCTTGTGCTCAATGAGCTTGTCGCGGATCGCCTGCTTGGCGTATGCGGCTCGCGCTCCGAGCTTCGGCACGCGGTCGATCACATCGCTCACCAAGTGGAAGCGATCGAGTTCATTCATCACACACATGTCGAATGGTGTGCTCGTTGTACCCTCTTCTTTGTAGCCGCGAACGTGAAGGTTTCGATGGCCCGTTCGCCGGTAGGTAAGCCTGTGGATAAGCCACGGGTAGCCGTGGAAGGCGAAAACGATTGGCTTGTCAGTGGTAAACAGCGCATCGAAATCGTGGTCCGAAAGTCCGTGCGGATGTTCGGTCTGGGGTTGCAGTTTCATGAGATTCACAACGTTGATAACACGCACCTTCAGGTCGGGCGCGTAATGCCGGAGGAGGTCGACGGCAGCCAGAGTTTCCAGTGTCGGCACGTCTCCGCAGCAAGCCATCACCACGTCGGGCTCCTGACCACGGTCGTTGCTGGCCCATTCCCAGATTCCAAGTCCCGCAGTGCAGTGCTTGATCGCCTCGTCCATCGTCAACCACTGAGGGGCCGGTTGTTTGCCTGCGACGATGACATTGACATAGTTTCGGCTGCGCAAGCAGTGGTCTGTGACTGAGAGTAGACAGTTGGCATCCGGCGGCAGGTAGACACGAACCACTTCAGCCTTTTTGTTGACGACGTGGTCAATGAAGCCGGGGTCCTGATGGCTGAAGCCGTTGTGGTCTTGCCTCCAGACGTGTGACGATAGGAGGTAATTAAGTGAAGCAACGGGGCGACGCCAGGGAATTTCGTTGCAGACCTTCAACCACTTGGCGTGCTGGTTGAACATCGAGTCGATGATGTGGATGAATGCCTCATAACAGGAGAAGAAACCGTGTCGGCCAGTCAGGAGATAACCCTCAAGCCATCCCTGGCATTGATGCTCGCTCAGCATCTCCATCACTCGGCCGTCGGGAGCAAGGTGGTCGTCCCACGCATAGGTCTCAGCAACCCAGGCCCGGTTGGTGACTTCGAGCGCGTCCTGCCACCGGTTCGAGTTGTTCTCGTCTGGGCTGAAGAGACGGAAGTTCCGGCTCTCCATGTTGAGCTTCATCACGTCGCGCAGAAACCGGCCCATCACGCGGGTGGATTCAGCGGTGGCAGCGCCCGGGGACGACACCTTTACAGCGTAGTCTCGAAAGTCTGGCAGGCGGAGGTCCCGGAGGAGTAGGCCGCCGTTAGTGTGCGGGTTGGCGCTCATCCGGCGCACGCCTCGCGGTGGGAGGTCGGCCAGCTCTGGTACGAGCTTACCGTCCTCGTCGAACAACTCTTTGGGCTTATAGCTCTTCATCCACTTTTCCAGGACGCGCACGTGACCCGGCTTCTCATGCATCTCGCCCATCGGCACCTGATGCGAGCGCCAGTAGTCCTCAGTGCGTTTGCCGTCGATCTCTTTTGGACACGTCCAGCCCTTGGGTGAGCGAAGCACGATCATGGGCCATAGAGGCCTACGGTTGAAGCCGTTCCGGCCCGCATCGGCCTTGATGCGCTGGATCTCGCCGATAACAGTGTCGAGCGTGGCGGCCATCAGTTGGTGCATCTCCTTGGGGTCGCTTCCCTCGACGAAGTGTGGCGTGTACCCGTATCCGCGGAAAAGGTGGTCCAGCTCTTCGTGACTGATCCTGGCGAGCACGCAGGGATTGGCGATCTTGTAGCCGTTCAGATGCAGGATCGGCAGGACCACGCCGTCGGTCACGGGATCGAGAAACTTGTTGGAATGCCAGCTCGTGGCAAGCGGTCCGGTCTCCGCCTCACCGTCGCCGACAACGCAGGCGACGACCAGGTCGGGGTTGTCATAGGCCGCGCCGTACGCGTGCGAGATCGCATATCCGAGCTCCCCACCCTCGTGGATCGAGCCTGGCGTCTCCGGGGCGACATGGCTAGGAATACCGCCAGGGAAAGAGAACTGCGTGAAGAGACGCTTCATACCTTTCTCGTCCTGGGAGATGTTTGGGTAGACCTCGCTATAGGTTCCCTCGAGGTAGGCGTTGGCTACCAGACCCGGCCCGCCATGTCCGGGACCGGTGATATAGATCATGTCAAGGTCGTGCTGCCTGATTAGCCGGTTCAGGTGAACGTAGATAAAGTTCAAACCCGGAGTCGTTCCCCAGTGACCCAGAAGTCGCGGCTTGATGTGCGCCTTGGTTAACGATTCCTTCAACAGCGGGTTGTCGTAGAGATAGATCTGACCGACCGATAAATAGTTTGCGGCTCGCCAGTAGGCATCGATCTTGGTTAACTCATCGGGGCTAAGCGGCGTGCCCTTAACCCTCGAGGCAGGGGCACTGTGCCGGGAGAGTTCTCCGTTACTGCTGACCTTTTTCTTGGGACTGCGTGAAACACTTTTGACTTTCGATTTGGAGGCGCGGTAAGTGGAGCGCGCTGTTTTGCGAGCTTTGTTCTTAATCTTAGTCTTGGTTGCGATCATTCTATTGCTCCTTTTTAATGCTGCTTTAGCGGGATGACGCCCGCTTTGCCGTGTTGAGGCTGACGTTCTTTTTGTTTTTCATTTGTTTATCAAAGAGGTTGGGCTCTTGCCTCGAGAGTGCGAGGTCGTGGACGAAGTGATCAACCGCCGCGTCTCGCGCATGATGGTCAAATCCTCGCGCGTTGCGATTACGAGGATACGCGCAACTGAGGCTGGAGTGGCGATATCGGCGTCGGGGTGGCAATTTTCGTTAGCGGCTGGGTCGAGATCCAGACCTAGGTACTTAAGCTTTTCGCAAACTCGCCTGCGGATCTCTGCTGAGCGCTCGCCTACGCCAGCCGTGAACACTAGAGCATCGATCCCGCCGAGAGTCGCCGCCATGGCTCCCATTGTTTGCACAATGCGATGGACATAAACGTCAACTGCGAGGCTCGCGTCCGGATTGCGAGAAAGTTCCGATAGAAGTTGGCGCAAATCGGACGATATGCCAGATACACCGAGCAAACCGGATTCGTGATTCAGAGCGTTATCGAGTTCTTCCACGCTCAGTTTCTTCTGTCGTAAAAGGTAGACCAGTATGCCCGGGTCAACTGTGCCGCTGCGCGTCGCCATCATCAGGCCTTCCAACGGCGTAAAACCCATGGACGTATCAACACACACGCCGTCATGCACGGCCGACACTGACGCGCCGTTGCCGAGATGGGCAATAACGAGCCGCAAACCTCGTCGACTAATTCTCTTCGTTGCCTCTGTGCTGCAGTAAGAATGGCTCAGGCCGTGAAAACCGTAACGGCGAATCCCCCATTCTCGTGTCCACTTTTGCGGTATCGGATAGGTTCGGGCAGCCTCAGACAATGTCGCATGAAAGGCGGTGTCGAATGCTGCTATCTGGGGAACCTTTGGCAAAACTTGCTCGACTGCGTTAATGCCTTCCAGACTAGCCGGGTTGTGAAGCGGAGCGAGGTGCGTCAGTTCTTCGATTGTCCGCTTAACTTCCGAAGTGACCCGAACGGCAGAGACGTAACGGTCGCCGCCATGGACGACGCGATGTCCCACGGCTCGGAGGTCTTCGGGGCTTTGCAGGGGCGCTATTGAGCCAGCTTGCAAATCGTCCAGGATTCGACCAACGGCATCAGCGTGTTTTTCCAGCTTCAACGTTTTGCGGATTTCCGGCTGGTTTGCTCCGCGAAAAATCAGTTGCGCAGGTTTCCTAAGCCAATCGATGCCTCCGTCGGCAAGCAATACTTCGTCTTCTGCATCGAACAGGCTGAATTTGAGACTGCTGGACCCAGCGTTACAAACCAGAATCCTGGTTGGTGCTTCTGGCGCGACCGTTCCGGCGTGAGAGGAATCTAAGTTAGTCGCCAACATGATGTGTCATTCCATAGCCGGATTAGTGGCCGGAAGTCTCCTCCTCGTAACCCACAGCACTGTACCAGTGGGGTGATTCGCCGAAAATTGGACCTTGGTCGTACAGACTTCCGCGGACGCCGGCATCACGAGCGTTTTCATCGTCTCCCGCGGCAAGCTCTCGAGGATACTCGCTGCCCGCTGGCTCGTAGTGTTCCGCCAATCTTGCGGTTGGTCCGAGATTGAACCGCTCATCGACGAGCAGGTGGTATTACGAAAGTACGGCTCGTTCATCTGTCATTGAAATCCGCCTTCCTCCAACAAAACCTCCCTCTTTTGCGGCCCACGCACACCGTCTCGCTAAGGAGAAAATGGGCAACTTCCTGTGGCGCTTGTCATGTGACAATCTCGTTAAATTTTCGGGAGTCCAGAAATACCGATTCACACGAATAGTCACACGAACGCCTGCCAGGAGCGTGCAACAAGCGAGCGCTGCCAGCACGGAAACAAAAAGAGTGTGAGTCTTACTTTTTCTACATGGCTCGATTGTATCTTGGGGCGAGTTTCACGCGAAATTCGTTCAAGCAAAGGATCAGTTGTGACCACCGGAAGAATCGAGCCACACAACTGACTCCTCATGACGGGATGACTGTGGCCGGAGTGCCGTGTGGTTCTGGCTGTGGCGCTCGAGTGCCGGCGTCCTTGCGCGAGGAGAGTCGCTCCACAACGTAGAAGGTTACCGGGACAAGAAAGATCGCGATGCCTGACGCGGCCAGCATTCCGCCAATGACTGTTGAACCGAGAACCCGACGTGCAACGGCCCCGGACCCACTAGCGAACCATAAGGGCAGGCAGCCACAGATGAAAGCAAAAGAAGTCATGAGGATAGGTCGAAGGCGAAGGCGCGCACCTTCCAGCGCAGCGTCGATGAGCGGTTTGCCCTTTTCGTATTCGGCCTTGGCAAACTCGACGATTAAGATCGCATTCTTGGCTGCCAGACCAATAAGCATGACAAGACCTATCTGCACGTAAACATCGTTTTCCATGTGCCTCAGGAAAAGAGTTAGGAACGCGCCGAACACAGCGATCGGTGTGCTAAGCAAAACGCCAAATGGCAACGACCAGCTTTCGTAAAGGGCAGCCAGAATAAGGAAAACAAAGATGAGCGAAAGTCCGAACACGGCCGTCGCCGAAACGCCTTTCTCTGCTTTCTTTTCCTGGAAGGACATGCCCATATAGTTGAAGCTCATTTCGGGCGGCATGGTCTGCTGAAAGGTCTCTTCCAACGCCTTCATTGCTTGCGACGAGCTATAGCCCGGCGCAGCGACACCATTGATTTGCGCGGACCGATACTCGTTAAAGCGCAAGGTGAATTCCGGTCCGTTGATGTTCTTGATCGTGGCCAGGGCATCCAGTGGAACGGGGTCCTTGTTCGAATTGCGAACATAGAACTGACCGACATTCTTCGGATCGTCGCGGTAATCGCCTTCCGCTTCGATGTAGGTCTGCCAGGTGCGTCCGAAGCGGTTGAAGTAGTTCACGAAGTAACCACCCATAAAGGTCTGTAATGTTTGATAGACCTCACCGATATCGATGCCTTGCTTGAGCACTTTGTCGCGATCGACATCCACAAACAGCTGCGGCACATTAGGCAGAAAGGTCGAGAAGAGCCCGGCAAGTTCCGGGCGCTTTTGCGCGGCGGCCATGAACTTGTTTAAGTTATCGGCAAGAAAGCCGATGTCTTTGCCGGCACGGTCTTGCAAAAGAAACGTAAACCCGCCGGAGGTGCCAACGCCGGGAATAGCAGGTGGTGGAAACGCAAAAGCAATCCCGTCGGTAAGACCGGCCAGCTCCTTGTTGATCCGCATCTTGATTGCCTCGTATTGTTCGTCGGGCTTCTTGCGCTCCTCCCATGGCTCGAAGGTGACGAAGAAGAATGCGCTATAAGTGTCCTGAACGATGCTGAGCAGACTGAATCCGACGACAGTCGTAGTGTATTTGATGCCCGGTATCTTACTGAGAATATCTTCGATCTTGCGCGTCGCCGCATCGGTGCGGTCGAGCGAAGCGGCATCGGGTAATTGCAGCGCCATGTAAATGTAGCCCTGGTCTTCTTCGGGAAGGAAGCTTTTCGGTAGCTTCCCGCCGAACCATCCGGCGCCAATGAAAAAGAGGGCGAGCAATCCAAGACTCAGCGCACTCTTTCGAATAGCATAGCGCGACCAATTGACGTAACCATTCGTTACGCTGCTAAAGACGCGATTAAAGCCGCCGAAGAACCATCCGAGCGGTCCACGTGTTTTTTTGCGTGGACGAAGCAACAACGCGCAAAGCGCTGGACTCAGCGACAGGGCGTTGAAGGCGGAAATGATAACGGAGATCGCAATGGTAAGGGCAAACTGCTGATATAATCTCCCGGTGATCCCCGGGAGAAACACCGTAGGTATAAAGACCGCAGCAAGCACGCAGGCAACACCTATGACCGGTCCAGATACCTGACGCATTGCCAACAAGGTGGCTTCGCGTGGCGCCATGCCATGTTCTATGTGATGCTCGACGGCTTCGACGACGACAATGGCATCATCGACCACCAGACCTATCGCCAAAACCAGGCCGAAAAGCGAAAGCGTATTGATCGAAAAGCCGAACAGCGGAAACAATATGAAGGTTCCAACCAGTGAAACCGGCACGGCGCACAAGGGAATAAGAGTTGCGCGCCAACCTTGGAGAAAAATGAATACGACAACGACAACCAGCAGGATCGCCTCGATCAATGTCTTAATGATCTCGCGCATTCCTTCGCGCACGGAATCCGTCTGATCGAGCGAGATGGCGTAATCCATGTCAGCGGGAAAGCGCTGCTTCGCTTCCTTCATGAATGCGCGAACAGCGTCCGAAGCTTGCACGGCGTTACTACCCGGGAGCTGGTAAAGACCTATCGCGGCGGCCGGTTGCCCGTTCAGCCGGCTTACTAGGTTGTACGTCTGCGCACCCAGCTCGATGCGCGCCACATCCTTCACCCGGACGAACGAGCCGTCTGCATTTGCCCGAACGACAATGTTGCCAAACTCCTCCGGTGTGCTTAGCCGCCCTTGGGCGCGAACGGTATAGGTAAAGTTCTGATGTTTCTCCATCGGTTTGCCGCCGATCTGGCCGGCTGGATTCACCGTATTCTGTCTCTGAACTGCACCGATGATGTCTGACACGGTGATACCTAACTTGGCCAGCTGGTCTGGCTTCACCCAAAGCCGCATGGCGTACTGGCCCGCTCCATATACCTGCACGATACCAATGCCCGGCAGGCGTAATAGCTCATCGACGAGATTGATGTACGCGTAGTTAGCCAGAAAAATATTGTCATAGCTCTTATTCGGCGATGTAAGTGCAAGCACCATCAGCGGCGAGGCGGCCGACTTCGAGGTGGTCACGCCATAGTTGTTGACGTCCTGCGGCAACTGCGTCTGCGCCTGGTTCACCCGCAACTGAGTCAAGATCTGATCAATGTTCGGTTCGGTCGCGACATCAAAGTCCACGATCATCCGCATGTCGCCGTTGTTGGCGTTGATCGAATACATGTAGTTCATGTTATCCACGCCACTCATTCTCTGCTCGATGGGCGCGGCGACCGATTGCTCAATCGTCAACGCGTCCGCACCGGTGTAGTGAGTCAGGATTTGAATCTCCGGCGGGGCGATATTCGGATACTGTGCGATAGGTAACCCAATGATAGAAATCGAGCCGACGATCACCATCAAGATGGCGATAACAATCGCGACAATTGGCCGTCTGACGAAGAACTCGGACATAGGTTAGGGATTCTTTGCTGGAGGAGAGTCTGTGGAGGCAACTTCATCTGGCGGTGGCGTCCACTCTTTGACTGTTACAGGACTGCCCGGACGAATCTTTAGCAGGCCTTGCACAACGACCTTCTCGCCCGGTTTTACACCTTCGATTACCTGCCACATGCCGCCGGACCGCTCGCCCATTTTCACGGGGCGCATAGCTATTTTGTTGTCGCCATCTACCGCCGCGACTAGCCGGTTGCCCTGGAGCTCAGTCACTGCTTGTTCCGGAATGACCAGAGCGCCTTTTGCAACTTTGATCACTGCGTGCACCTTCCCAAACTGGCCCGGCCGTAAACGGTTTCCGGGATTAGGAAAGCTAAACTCCATCCGGATGGCGCCGGTCTTTGTATCGAGGTTCCGATCCTCTGCATAAAATTTTCCTTTGTGCGGGTAGAGGCTTCCATCTGCGAGATTTAAATCGAATTGGAGTCCTTGCAGGTAACGCTCCCGTTCATCTGGTTCGGGATGATCAGTGATGAATTCCGTGAACGACTGTTCGCCAACGTTTACAGCCGCCTTGATTGGATCGACTTGGGAAATGGTTGTTAGTGGTCCAGTCCCGGGGCCAACGAGGTCGCCTACGTGGGCAGTAGCTATTCCCACGATGCCATCGATCGGAGCGATGATCTTTGTATAACCAAGGTTCACCTCAGCTTGTCTAACCGCCGCTTCTGCGGCTTGCACGTTAGCGTTCGTTGATGAGGCAGAATTGATGTAGGTATCGCGTTCCTGATCGCTTATGACTTTCTCGTTGAACAACTTTAGCGCGCGCTTCACATCGGCGTCGGCTTTCGTCTGGTTTGATCGGGCAACAGCCAGTTGTCCCTTCGCCTGATCCAGGGTTGCTTGAAAGGGGCGAGGATCAATTTGGAAGAGGAGTTCGCCTTTTTTGACGGCGCTGCCCTCCTTGTAATCCCGCGAGATAATGTAGCCCTGCACCTGCGCGTTGATGTTGGCGGTAATGAAACCTTCCAGCGTCGCGACCCCTTCTTTCAAAACGGGGACATCCTTGGGGATCACCGTTGTGACCAAAACTTCGGGCGCAGGTGGGGCGACTTGCTCCGCTTTGCGCGAACAAGCGCTGCAAATTGTGAGCAGGGCAGCAGTCAGCGAGAATCCTTTGGCCAGAGTCTTCATTTTCGTAATTTAGGATCCTCGTCGGAGTGATGGACGTGGGACGAAGGTCGTATTTCTTTCTTGCTCGAAGGAGGGAGTCCAATGGCTTCCCTGACCAAGCGTTTCCCGCTGTCTTCTAGCGGGCCCATCCCGCTGCCCGGCAGGATCCACACGCCTGTGTCTTCTTCACGGGAATAAAAGACGGTTGCGCCTTCGGGAACCACCGCACAGTAGAAGCTTCCATGCGGATGTTCGTCGATGATCCGCACGAAGGCTGTGTACCATGGATCACCTTCGAACTCAGACAGCTGATCGCGAGCAATCTTCTTTAGTTCGTCAAGGCTGATGCTTCGCAAAGACTGCTGGATCGCTTCTCGTCGTGCTTCCGTGATAGTTTGGATGTCCAAAAATTTATCAAATGGCATGGCTGTCATCTCCCGTTGATAACTCGCTGGACGAGGTAGGCCTGCGCTTTAGTTTGCATTGCTCGATCTTCTCAGCGGTGAGCCGACGTTGCCTCGCGGAAATTGTGATTCTTGCCGCATTTTTTGTGACCTGTCCCCGCGCGAGAATGAGAATAGAAGTCCATCCATTCTCCCCAAATTCATTGCGATACGCTGTGATCCTTGGCAAGTCGGTTGAAACCGTGTAGCGGTTGGCCGGCGAAGGTGAACGTGGACATGTTGAAAACGAGCCACGGATCATGTAGGCCACGCCGCGACCGAAACCAGCTCCGCAGCCCGCGGCGTTGATTCGGATTATTTTGCTTACGATTTAGTGCATTCATTGTTTTGTCTCCTTTCAGGATCAACGTATCCGCCAAACAAATAGATAATCAGTGCCAAGGCTGTGACCATGATCATATAGTCCTCTCCCTTCGTTATGAGGTTTGGTCCTTCATGCGCAGCACAGGTTCCCGGGTGTGTGACCGGGTTGACTGAGCTCAGGAGTTGGCTGCAGCTCTGAGACCGGCACGGTTCGCTCACTGGCCTTCCCTGAGCCGCGCAGGTATTGGGCATCAAACGCGCGTAGCGCTGCTTCTACCGTGTAACCGAATCCGGTGATTCCTTCTGAAATGCTCGGTCCCAGAAGTGCGATCCAAACGCCGCCACGCACTAACAATTGCGGACGCCGCAGTGCACAGGGACTTTGCGGATGAGCATCACAATAACGCTTCATTTTTTCCATCGCGGTCCTGGTCCCGTCCGAAATTTGCGATAATGATTTCATTAATTGGTCAGGCTACTTCGAGCTGAAGTCTGAGCTCGGTCACTTCTTCGACCAGAATGCGGAACTCGCCGGCCAAAATTGGTTTAGCCAGGCAGGCCGCGACGTTATTGGCGTAGGCAATCGCGGCGGCATGATAGGCATCACTCGAGGTAACAACGATGATCGAAAGCGTCGGCTGACAAGTGTTAAGTGCGCTTAGCAACGTCATGCCGTGACAGCCGTCATCGAAATCGATCACGGCCAGATCCAGTTCCTTGCCGCGCGAACAGACAATTTGCAGCGCCTCATCCGCGTTACGCGCGACAAGCGCGATAGCGCCTTTGCCAAGTAAGTCTTCACTTAGCAATTCTTCGAGCTGTTGATCTGGGGTTAGCAGCAGAATTAGACGCGGGTTCATATTTTTTCTCCGGTTGGTGTCAAGCAATGGCGGCGCGATTTGGAAGCTGTGCGCGATATTCACTCGGCGATTGGCCAAAGATTCGTTGAAATGCGCGGTTAAATTGGGTGATCGACTGAAATCCAACATCGTAAGCGATCTCGCTGATCCGTCGGTTTGGGTTCACCAGGCGCGTCCGCGCATCCTCGAGCCGAACACGCGCTACGTAATCGGTGAACGTCAACCCGGTCGCGTTGTGGAAAACTTTGCAGAAGTGAAACACGCTCACTCCAGCGGCCTTTGCTACGGCACCGAGTGACAGGATTTCCGTTTTATTTTGCCCAATAAACTGGCGCGCTTTCGTGACCATCAGCGGCTCGGTATTCTCTTGCTCGACCGCGATCTGATTGCTCATGTCTGAAAGTTGTTTGGCGAAAAAGTTCAGCAGCTGAACCGTCGCTTCATATTTGGACGGCGCGATGAACGGGCTCTTCTTCCAGAGCTCGAGTGCTTTCTTTCCCGATGTCGATCTTGCGCCGGACAACCGGCGAAAGCTCTTCTTGAACATGCCTAATTTTGGTTGCCGCGTGAAGACTTGCCCGGTGCAAAGAAAACCAATGACGCGGTTCCCCAACCGGACCGGCACGGTCGTTTCAGTCAGGCCAAACGGACATTGAATCGACCGCGGTTGAACGCCGGGGTTTGCGCTGCATTTCCCCACCGTTTGCAGGCAGAGTGCGCAGGAGCTTTTGCCATCGGCCAGAAATGCGCAAAACGCGTTTTCTGTTTTCTTGCCTCGAAATGGCAGCCCAAAGAATTCAATCTGGCGCAAGGTCAATGGCAACCCCGTTGCTTCGCTGAACGTGCGCTCGAATTGCCGGTACACCTGCGATCGGCCCAGCGCTTCGATCAGGTTTCTGTCGCTGCTCGCATCAGTTTCATTTTGGAGAGCGGTCTTCGTTTGCATGCACCAAGATTGCCGTTCGACCGCACTGCCAACAATCAGGGCAATCCATAAATCGCTCTCGTGAACGACTCGCATTCCGGATAAGGAAAATCCCGTATTGCTAATGGGCGACTTTTACTCGCTTTGTCGCGCGAGCAGAACCGGACAACGCGCGTACCGCGAGACGCGCTCAATCGTGCGGCCCAGTTCGATTCCGGCCAGCGGGCCGGAGTCATTCACCCCGAGCACAATCATCTCGACGTTGTCTTCTTCGGCTACTTTCAAGATTTCCTGAAATGGCACTCCTGTGCGGACCAGTATGTCAATCGATTGATCGAAACCGTCTCCGGATTTTTCCCTAAATGCAGTTAGCCTGCGATTCGCGTCCGCGACACGAGCGGAAATCTGCTGATCAATTCCTAGCGCTGGCGAGATGACGTGCAGCAGGGTGATGCGCGATGCCTTTCCTGCAAGACTCAGCGCCTGCCTGAGGGCCTTTTCCGATGCGGCCAAAAAATCAATCGGCACAAGAACGTGCTTTGGAGAGAGCTTGCCTGCGGTCTTTTCCCGCCTTCTTTTTGATTCTGCCACGCCATCAAGTTTGTTTTAGCTGCGAGCTTTTGTCTGGGCGGCAATTGTTACTTGCTTTGCATTTCTTGCGCACATACCAGCAGCTCTGAAGGAAAGAGCGTGACTTTTACGGTGTGGAAATTTATCGTCTGGATTCATTTATTAAACTCGACTGCGGACCTTGCGGGAGCGACGGGGTTTCCATGAAATTCCCAGCAAACGAACAAGCGGAGAAAGGAGCGGGCGCGGCGCGTGTCGCCACCGGCGATTCCCGCCATTGGGATGGATGATTCCGATGTGCACAGACGCCTGCAACAGGCGCGAATCTTCGACATTACCCAGGACGCAATTTTTCTCTGGCGCGAACCTGGCGGGATCGAGTTTTGGAACAAGGGCGCGGCCGAACTTTACGGCTACACAGAAGAGGAAGCGCGCGGTCGCGTTTCCTACGAGTTGCTGCGTACGAAAATGCCGGTGCCCTGGTCTGAAATCCAAGATGCGTTGCGCACGAAGGGCTCATGGCAGGGCGAATTGGGCCATTACACCCGCGACAACCGCGAAATCGTTGTTTCCACACGCTTCCAACTTGTGCCGCAATCGGGTAAAGGAATGCTTATTCTCGAAAGCACTCGCGACATCACCGAGATCAAACAAAATCAGAAGCATCTGGAACGACGGTTGCGAGAGCAGGCCGTCGCCGCGCGCTTTAGTCTGGATGCGTCACGAGCAACGAATGTGCAGACCATCTGCGACGACGCGACGCATCTGCTCGCGCGGGAGTTGAAGACCGATTTCAGTTCGATTTTTGAATGCTCCCATGATGGGGCGTCGTTTTTGTTACGCTCAGGCGCAGGCTGGCATTCCAGCCTTGTCGGCGTCGCGCAAATAGAAGCGGGCGAAGGAACGCCAATTGGACGCGCTTTGGAGCTCAATCGGCCGATCCTGATTGCCGATGCCCGGCACGACAAGCGGCTGCATCTGCCGCCCTTCATGCAGGAACATGGCGTTGTCAGCAGCGTGGCCGTGGTAATTCATGGCCGCGGGAAACCATTTGGTGGATTAAGTGTGCACATGAGACAGCCCCGCCTTTTTGATGCCGATGATGTGCGTTTCCTCGAATCGATCGCAAACATTTTGGCCACGGCTGTTCCCCGAATCCAATTCGAAGACGAACTGCGCGACACTGCGGCGCGCCTCAGGGCTGTCGTTGAGACAGCTGCAGATGGTATTGTCACAATCAATGAGTCCGGGATCGTCGAGACCTTCAATCCCGCGGCCGAAAAAGTCTTTGGCTATACTGCGGACGAAGTCATCGGCAAAAATATCTCTATGCTTATGCCTGAACCGTACCACTCCGAGCACGACAGCTATCTGGAACGCTATCGCCGAACCGGTGAACGCCGCATCATCGGGAGCGGCCGGGAAGTGCGAGGACGACGAAAAGATGGCACCGAATTTCCGATGGATCTGGCGGTAAGCGCAACCAACCTCGGTAACCGCCGAATTTTTACCGGCCTCGTACGTGACGTCACCAAACGTAAACAGCTGCAACAGGAAATTATCGAAATTAGCGAACGCGAACAGCGGCGCATTGGCAGCGATTTGCACGACGACCTCTGTCAGCGCCTCGCCGGACTGCGCTTCGCCTGCGACGCCCTTAAGAAGATTCTCCCCAAAGATCACTCCGCGGTCGAGACAAAGAAACGCTTGGAAAAGATTGGCGAAGGCGTTAGTGCTGCCATCGATCGCACCCGAATGCTGGCGCGCGGCCTTGCGCCTGTCGCCTTGGAGACGAATGGCCTTGTCTCTGCGCTTCAGGAACTAACTCGCAGCATTAACGCCTTGTCGAACGTGAAATGCCAGTTCCGCGGCGACAAAACCGTTGTGGTCAGAGATTCCATCGCCGCCACGCATCTCTACCGCATCGCTCAGGAAGCAATTAATAATGCTTTGAAACACGCGAATCCCTCTCGGATTGTTGTTTCACTGGAAAAGATTGGCAACCAGGCCGCACTTAAAATCGAAGACGATGGCAAAGGATTTTCTGCGCAAAACACTCGGTCTGCTCCCGACGGAATGGGCCTGCGGACGATTGCCTATCGGGCCGGGATGATTAATGCGAGGTTGGAGATAAATTCTGCTCCCGGCAGTGCAACAAGCGTAACCTGCGCCTTCGCTGCAAATCTATGAAGAAACCTCGTGCAACAGCTAGAGGAGCTCGAAAGTATCGCGTTCTCATCATCGACGATCACGTGATGGTGCGCGAAGGCGTGGCCGAGATTATCAAACAGGAACCAGATTTGGACGTCTGCGGAACCGCAACTACCGCCAACGAAGGAATCGCGGCAGTCGGCAAATTGAAGCCCGACTTGGTCATCGTCGATATTACGCTTCCGGGAAAGAACGGCATCGAGTTCATAAAGGACGTCCGCGCGATCCATCCGGAGCTGCAAATTCTCGTCATGTCGATGCATGACGAATCGCTCTACGCCGACCGGGTCCTGCGCGCCGGAGGCCGTGGTTACATTCGCAAGCAGGAAGGCGGCGATAAACTGATCGAAGCGATGCGGCGAGTTTTACGTGGTGAAATTGTCGTGAGTGAAAAGATGACGGGAAAATTGCTCGAGAAATTTTCCGGCCGGAAAACGATGGATTCGCCCCTCGAAGGTTTAAGCGATCGCGAGCTGGAGGTCTTTCAACTTATTGGCGAGGGCAAAACGATGAAAGAAATTGGCGATGAGCTAAATCTAAGTCCCAAGACCATCGAGGTTCATCGTGCGCATATCCGAGAAAAACTGAAGGTCACTAGCGCGGCCGAGCTAATTTCCTACGCTGCGCGTTGGAACGAAACGCAGCGCTAAGATCTATAATTTAGTCTGGATCGCGCTGACTCACCTTGGGTAATGTCTTTGCTGGCATTTACCCGAGCGTGCTCAGCAGGGATGGAGCTTTCTGCGTTCACTTCACTGGGACGCGATCACCTCATGGCGGCTTCAATTTTGGCCAGGCACTCCTCCAGTTCGCCTTTCAGCCGCAGGCTCGTGAACAACCCTATCAGTGAGAATAGAGTCATAAAAAAAAGCAAGGCGATTCGGATGAGGTCGCTAGCCTGAACGCTTTGGAGCAGCGCCAGCACTCCCGCGCAAATCACAGAGTAGGCGTTCATAAACGAGATGCGCTTGCTCTTGATGTGACGGGCGTTGTCCCAGTTCTGGCTAAAAACAGCCGCGAACATGTCCGGGTCAATAACGGCCGGAGCTTCGTTGCTCATCTTGCGATCTCCACGGGCTTACGTTCTAGCACAACTACAGAGCGTGGGACGACTTCATAATTGGTTGAAGTCAGCGCCTCCTCCTCGAGGCCTTGCCGGCTGGTGTCCACCATTCGCTTCCAATCTTTGCCTTCCTGAATATGGAATCGCACCGGCTCCCAGAAGGCATTGATCATTACGTACAGATCGCTGCCGCCATGGAGACAGTAAGCCAGCGTGCGCGATTCCGCATCGAAATCGACCGACCCGCTTGTGCCGTACCAATGCACGTCCTCCCGCCAATAGCGACTCCGTCCGATCCATGGCCGGGCTTTTCGGAATGCAATCATGTATTGGAAAAACCGAAACACGTCGCAGTTCTTTTCGAGTAATGACCAATCAAGCCACGTCGTCTCGTTATCCTGATTGTATGGATTGTTGTTGCCATGTTGGGTGTTGAGAAACTCGTCGCCTGCGCAAAACATCGGTGTTCCGTTTGCCAGCATCAGCAGCGTGAAAAAATTTTTCACCTGCTGACGACGCAATTCCAGCACGTCGGGTCGCGCGCCAACGTCGCCTTCCCATCCGCAGTTCCAACTTCGATTATCGGCCGGCCCGTCACGATTTGCCTGACCGTTCGCCTCATTGTGTTTTTGGTTGTAGGCGACGAGATCATAAAGGCAAAACCCGTCATGAGAGGTTATGTAGTTCACGGTCTGATACGGCCGATATACGTCGCCCGGCCCGTCGGGAAATAAGTCATCGCTCCCGTACAGTCGCTGCATTAAGGCACCTACCATTCCAGGGTCGCCCTTGACAAACGATCGCAGATCATCGCGAAATCGCCCATTCCATTGCCTCCATGCAAGTCCAGGGAAACTCCGTCCCAGCAGGTAGGCATTAATGTCCCACGCCTCCGCCACCAGCCGCAGATCAAACATCAGCGCCGCCGCAGTCAACTCGGTCGCGATCGCCGGAGACTCGGTATTGATGCTGCCGTCTTCATTCCGGGCGAAGACCGATGCTAGGTCGAAGCGAAACCCATCCACGCCCATGTGCGTCGCCCAATGCTGCACGCTGCGCAAAACGAGCAAGCGTGTCAGGGGATGCGCGCACCGCGCGGTGTTGCCGCAGCCGGTGTCGTCGAGGTAGCGCCCCCTCATGTCTGACAAGTAATAGCTGTGATTATCGATTCCTCGGTAGGAATAGGTCGGCCCGGTTTCGTCACCTTCGGAGGTGTGGTTGTAAACGACGTCCAGCCACACCTCGATGCCCGCCTCATGAAATGCTCGGACCATCTGCCGAAACTCTGCGGTCGCGTCGCCCACGGCATAGCCTTGATGGGGTGCAAAAAAGCTGAGCGTCATATAACCCCAATAGTTGCCCTCTTGCGGATCAAATTGATGTACCGGCATCAGTTCTACCACGGTGATTCCGAGTTCTTTCAAATAAGGAATTTTCTCGATTAATCCCAAAAATGTGCCGCGCTTCTCGTTAGGCACCCCGGAATTTGCTCGCGCGGTAAATCCTTTGACATGTAGTTCGTAGACAACTGCTTCGTGCGTATGTCGCGGCGTGGGTGTTTCGCTCCAATGGAATGGCTGCTGGGTGTGCGGTAACACTCCCAAGATCGCACGGCCATCGTTACGACCTGACTGCCTCGCTGCTTCGCGCGAAAACTCCGGTGGAAAAAACAATTCTTCCGCATATGGATCGAACAAGACCTTGTTTGCGTCGAAGCGATGTCCCAGCAGTGGGTTCCACGGACCCTGCACTCGATAGGCGTAGTATCTCGCCGCAGGCGCCAACTGCCGCGGCACAAGACAATGCCAGACACGCGCAGTCTTATTCTTCAGCGGATTGAGTTGCAGCTGAAACAGCGGCTTAACAAAATTCGTCGCGCCATACAACAGCAACGTGACGCCGCTTGCATGTCGCGAGTACAAAGTGAAGTTCCATGACTGCTCGTTTTCCAGCCAAACCGCGCCCGGCGGCCCGAGGCCGCCCTCGTTGTCCCACGCTTCCACAGTGCGGACTTGGGTAGTGTGGTTCACTTGGGTCCTTGTTCCGGCCCGGCGCTCAATGTATCGCCGGCTAAAGCGCCGAGGCCTCCGCTGTGCGTTGGCATAGCTTGATCAAGGGCGATTTTCATTGAAAGATGGCCGATTCGTTTATCAGGGAGGTTCATCGCTTGCAGTTTCAGTGCGCTTCGAATTCAACCACTCACGTGTTCGTCGCCGCTACGAAATGCCGCGAATTGCGAAATGTTGGCCTTTTCTTGCCCAAGACTTTGTTTTCATTCTTCAGGTTCCGCTGCAGGACGCAAAATAGTGCACGGGTACACGGCTGCGCGCATCGATTTAAGTTCGAGACGGCACGCTTCCCCGAATGATTTGAGCGGATCACTTGTTCCTGTCCGAACTAGCTTGGGCAATTCCTCGACCGAAAGATTTGGAGAGAAATATTGCTTCATAACACACCCCTGATCTTCGTCGGAAAAATGTTGGCGAACTCGTCGAGTGGGGCCGCAGTACAATGCTCATCGAAGGCAGTGACCTCGCCAGTGACGTTGATTTCACGATCCCCCATTGTGTCAATACAATCGACGAAACGGTCGCGCTGATTCGAAAAAATCGCACAGCTTGGCTCGCTACGCAGAAGACGACTAAGCAGACACGGTTGTGCAGAAACTATTCGAGCAGTTTCTTCTTCGCGGCAGCGAGCTCTTTGAGTTTATCTTCGCCAACCTCCGGGTATTTCAAATCAAGATCGTCCAGCGCCTCGATTACCGCCGCACCCACCACAACGCGGGTGAACCATTTGTTGTCCGCCGGGACGACATACCACGGAGCCTCTTTCGTCGCAGTTCCCTGAATCATTTCTTCGTATGCTTGCATGTAGTCGTCCCAGAAACCGCGCTCCGCAGCGTCGTTAGACGAAAACTTCCAATTCTTTTCGGAATGATCGATTCGCTCCAAAAACCGTCGCTTCTGTTCCTTTTTTGAAACGTGAAGAAAGAACTTTCGCACAATCACGCCATTCCTGGTGAGGTATTGCTCGAAGTTGCGAATGTCTTCGAAGCGTTCTTCCCAAATTTGTTTGCCGACGAGTGTTGGTGGGAGTTTCTGTTTCGCCAGGAATTCGGGATGCACCCGGACTACCAAAACCTCTTCGTAGTAACTCCGATTAAAAATTCCTATGTGTCCCCTGTTTGGGAGATTTTTCATGCATCGCCAGAGATAATCGTGGTCCAAGTCTTCGCTCGAGGGAGATTTGAAGGAATAGACCTGGCAACCTTGAGGATTTACGCCCGACATGACGTGCTTGATGGCGCCGTCCTTGCCGGCTGCGTCCATGGCTTGAAAAATAAGCAACAAAGCCCACTTGTCCTGGGCGTAGAGCTTGTCCTGCAGCTCTGCTAAAGCCATTACACCACTGGCAAGAGCTTCCTTGGCTTGCGACTTGTGCTCTTCCTTGGTGAATTCAAGTGTATCGTCGGGGTCGATATCCTTAAGTCGAAAATCTTTGCCTTTGTTGACACGGAACGGTTTAGCGAATCCGCGTGCTCTTTTGATGATTTCTTTTGTTTTCATAAAATCTCCATCGGCATCGTGCCCGGTAAAACACATTTGCCGAAGCAAGAAAGTTTAATCACATAAGGATTGTGGGCCAAACTAGTGAAAAATACAGTCCCGAAGAATATTGTTTTGACTAACGGTGGCGACTTTGGAATATACGACCTTCATTCAATCCAAGCCGCGACACAATTTTGTTCTGCGGCGGAGACCAACCAAAGGAGAATAATTATGAAAAATATTAAGAAAATTGCAGTTCTGCTACTAATCTTAAGCGCGACGACGGGATTGGCCCTCGCCGCGCATCAATCCAAGCCAGACGGAACATTGCGGCTGAGCACCGGTGGCTTCGCTCTTGGAATTGGTGCTAGCTGGGGGTCAGGCACGCTCACTTACCGAGGCAAAAACTATCCGGTTAAAGTAAAAGGACTGTCGGTAGGCAGGGTCGGGGCGACCAGCTCGTCCGCTTATGGTGAGGTTTTCAACCTGAAGCATCTTCAAGATTTCAACGGTCACTATGACGTGAGTGGCAGGGGGACGCGCGGCGTGACTCTTGGATCTGGGAAAACTGGCACCATCATGTCAAATCAGGCCGGCGTGATAGTCCGCATTTCCTCCACGCAACAGGGCGTTGCCGTCAATGCCACTGGTGGCGGCATGGATTTGCAACTCAAATAAGAAGGGTTGCCTGGTCAATGAATTTGCGCGCGCCATCATTTGACGGCGCGCGCAGCAACTGCTCGATGACCGAGCTTTCCTCACCCGCTGCTGTAAACGAGATTACAAATGCAGCCCGGGGGCTGAAATTGCCATCAATGCTGCGCGAGGTGTTTTTACTCACTGTTGTTACGCTTGTCTCTGCTTCCTCGCTAGACGCCCAGTCCGCAAGACCCGTAGGACAACCGCCTCCGCCGAAAGCTATCTACACACCCAAGCCTGTATATCGCCCTGAATGGACAAAACAGGGGCTTACTGCCAAAGGCGTGGTTTTGGTCACAATCGACAAACAGACGGGCAGAGTTACCGGCGCGCGAATGGAAACAAGCACAGGAAACCAACAACTTGATGGCGCTGCGCTGCAAGCGTATTCACAGTGGCGTTTCGACCCCAGAACAGTGGCAGTGGCGCAACTCAAGATTCCGATTGAGTTTGCAAAGCGGCCGGCACCAGCAGCCAAAGCAGCTAAGCAGAGCCTTCCGAAGCCAGCGATATTCCTGATCGTTCTGGTTATTGCCGTGGCAGCGATGGGTTTCCTCAGCCGAAGAAGAGCGTAAGATAACGTTTTCTTGTCCGCCATTTTTAAAGCACAGCGATGCGACGATGCGCTTGCATGTTCTTATCGGCTTATGCCTGGCGCTCCTGACAAGTTCCCTATTTGCAGCGAGCGAGGAATTTTCACAAAGCCGTGCTCTGCCTCCCCTGAAACTGGCGGCGGCCGATCTCGACTCCGTTTTGCACACGACTCAGGCGCTGATTGCAGCGGCGAATGGTCCCGAGCTGAGTCAGACTATGCCCGGGAGAGTGTGAAGCTTGGGGTCCGGGGCCATGAGGTCGAGATACCCCACTTTTCGCTTGCAAGCAGCGTTGCGTTCCCGAAGGAAATCTTCAAGTTTTCCTACACGTATAAGCGGCCCGCTAAACCGATCTCATTCGTCACGATTGATCTTGGCGATTACTCACGTCGCGTGTCGGTCACCGGCGAAGCCGCGGATCAGGTTGAAGCGATCGCGACGTCGCTTGAAAACGATCTTCGTCGCTATTCAACCATAATCGGTGGCGCGTCATTTCGACGTGTCGCTGGAGTGTGCCTCGCCCTGGTATTTCTTGCGTGCCTTGGCCTAAGTAGCGCCTGGTGGTGGCGTTCTCGAGTCTACAGCTCATTGAGTATGCTGATTTGTTCAACTGTCGGCCTGTTGCTCGTGCTTTTCCTGCCATGGCACAGGTACCTTCCTGGCTTTGCTCTTTATCAGAGTTATTCGCCTTTCTTTCTCATCCGACATGCGTCTCAGATTTTTTTTCTCATCCTCGTCGCAGCTCTTCTCGGAATTCTGCTGTCATATTTTCTTCCGCGATGGAAAGGCTAACTAACCGACTCATGCAGATAATTGCCAGCGACAGTTTCAGCCTTGCCGCGGCAGGCAGCTTTGCTAGAGGATTTTTGCAGCCGTTAAGACTCATGGACGCGCCTGCTGCGGTTATCTCTGTTGCCTTTGTCGGTTTGTTGGAGTCCGTGCGCGTTCGCAGGTAAATGCGTGCACCAACACGACGATTTCGGATGACCGCAAAAAGCGAACAAAAATCACTTACTGTGAACGACTGGAACCGTGGGTTGCCGGGACTGCAGATCCTGAGGGAGTATAAAGCCGCCTGGTTTGCGCGCGATCTGATGGCCGGGCTGGTGCTGACTACGATGTTAGTGCCGGTCGGTATTGCCTACGCGCTGGCTTCGGGCGTTCCCGGAATCTATGGGCTGTATGCCACGATCGTGCCCTTGCTCGCGTACGCGCTCTTTGGTCCAAGCCGTATCCTGGTGCTGGGGCCAGATTCGTCTCTCGCCCCCGTAATTCTGGCTGTTGTGTTTCCTCTTTCAGGTGGCGACCCCGTGCTTGCGGTAACCCTCGCGAGTATGATGGCTGTGGTGTCGGGTCTGGTGTGCATCCTTATAGGTGTGTCGCGACTGGGGTTCGTCACGGAGCTTCTTTCTAAGCCAATCCGCTACGGCTACATGAACGGCATCGCGCTTACAGTGCTGATCAGCCAACTGCCGAAGCTCTTCGGGTTCTCGATCGATGGTATCGGTCCATTGCGCGACCTCGTGCGCATCGTCGAAGGTATTCTCGGCGGACAGGTGAACTGGACGTCATTCGCGGTTGGCGCCGGGACACTCGCCGCAATCCTTTTGCTCAAGCCTTTCAAGCGCATCCCGGGCCTTCTGCTCGCGGTCGTAGGTGCGACCATTGTGGTCGGTATACTGAACCTCAACGCTACCGCTGGCGTAAAGATCCTCGGTCCGCTCCCGCAAGGACTACCGACGTTTACCTTGCCAATGATCAGTTATTCTCACCTCCGCGATGTCATTATAGGTGGCTGCGCTGTCGCCATGGTGGCGTTCGCGGACACGAGTGTTTTGTCGCGGACTTACGCCGCTAAGTTGCGAACACCGGTCGATCCGAATCAGGAAATGATCGGCCTTGGCGCTGCCAATCTCGCCGCCGGCTTTTTTCAAGGATTCCCGATCAGCAGCAGCTCATCACGGACGCCGGTCGCCGAAGCGGCTGGCGCGAAGACGCAGTTCACCGGGGTTGTGGGGGCGACCGGGGTCGCAGTCCTCCTTTTGTTTGCCCCCAACCTGCTTAAGGATCTTCCCAGCAGCGCACTCGCGGCGGTTGTGATCGCCGCGGCCATCGGGTTGTTCGAATTTGCAGACCTGCGTCGTATCTTTCGCATCCAGCCATGGGAGTTCTGGCTCTCCATTGTCTGCTTTGTCGGCGTTACCGCGTTCGGCGTAATTCCCGGCATCGGCATCGCGATCGTCATCGCTGTCATTGAGTTTCTGTGGGACGGCTGGCGGCCACACTACGCAGTGTTGGGCCGAGTCGATGGTATTCGGGGCTACCACGACACCAACCGATATCCTGATGCGCGCCGCGTCCCTGGCCTGGTACTGTTTCGTTGGTCCGCACCGCTCTTCTTCGCCAACGCCGAGCTTTTCCACCAGCGCGTGCTCGAGGCCATTGCGCAATCGCCGACTCCAGTACGACGAATCATCATCACGGCCGAGCCCGTCACCAGCATCGATGTGACTTCGGCTGATATGCTTGCCGAGCTTGAGCACAGTCTGACCGAATCCGGCATCGAGCTGCGTTTCGCTGAGATGAAAGATCCGGTCAAGGATAAACTGAAACGCTTCGAACTATTCGATCGCTTTGGCGCCGCAGACTTCTATCCGACGATAGGCAGCGCCGTGGACGCCTATCTCGAAGAGCACGCGGTGGACTGGAAGCCTTAATGATTTTGATCGAAACACGCCAACACAGCAGCTATTCATGAGGTTTTGCGAATGGAAAGTAATGGACTGCTCGACGCTCTTCCTCTTTGGGGCGTATTTGTCGCAATCCTGGTGGTTGTTTTGCTTTCTGTTGAGTGCGGCTATCGCTTGGGGAAATATCGACGCAGCCGGCACGAGCAGGAGAAGGAGGCACCGGTTGGCACGATCGTCGGCGCTACGCTTGGCTTACTTGCCTTCATTCTTGCGTTCACGTTTGGCCTGGCAGCCGCGCGCTTCGATGCCAGGCGACAGGTATTGCTTGACGAGGCCAATGCGATTGGGACGACTTACTTGCGTGCAGGCATGCTTCCCGAACGACGCGAAGAAATTCGAAAACTACTCCGAGATTATGTAGACACTCGTTTAGAAGCTGTCCGGTTAGGCAAAATCGCAGAAGGAATACGCCAATCCGAGAATCTTCAAAACGAAGTGTGGACGCAGGCAACGGCCGTCGGAGAGAAAAACTCCAATTCAATCGTCGTCGGCCTATTCGTCCAGTCACTTAATGAAATGATCGACCTGCACGCGAAACGAGTCCAAGCCGGTTTAAGGAGTCGCATTCCGGGCGCAATCTGGCTTGGCCTTTTCGCTGTCGCTGCTCTTTCTCTCGCCACTATGGGCTATCATGCTGGTATGGTTGGAACGCGCAGATCGCTCGCAATCCTTGCCGTAGCCTTCACATTTTCTGTGGTTATCGAGCTAATTGCAGACCTGGATCGGCCTCAAGAAGGAGTGCTAAAAGTAAGTCAGCAGGCTCTAGTCGACCTGCAACGGTCAATGAATGCGCCGGAACCGTGAGGCTGAATGCAATTTAGGCGAGAAAGGCGCGCGACGCCCCTTGTATTGCAGCCTGTAACGGTAGTTTATTCCGCCAACCAGGCACGCGCCTGCTCCAGTTCGTTGGCGCGAAAAAACTTCACTGGCGCGCGACGAAGTCCTGCTCCAGCAAAAGCAAGCGCGAGCGTCTCCCAACGTGGCTCGGCGACGATGGCGATCTTTGTGATTTTGTGGCTATACGAGAAAAGAAAATCGAGATCGTTCCAATCTGCGCCGCGCTCCCAGCCTTCAAAGCCTTCAAGAATCACCAGCAAGCAAGGTTTCAGTCCGGTGTCGATATTGCGCGCAAGTGCCGTTTGCTCTGCGCTAAATTCGGACTGTTTCAAAATGCCGCTCATTCGCAGCACGTAAATATCGTCAGCCTCATATTCAATTTGCACTGCCATGATAGTGTCTTTTTTCAATCAATCGGCTGCTGCGAAATATGTGGAATCGGCAATCGGATTTCGCACCACCGGCTGATCCGTGACGATAACTGTTGTGCCTGGTTTGATCTCGTCCGCGAGTTTGGTGGCGAAGTCGGTGTTGAATCGAATTCTCGAAGCCAAACCTTCCGCTTCGACGGCGCGTCCTTCGCTGCTCACCCGCATCCATCTTGCCGCCTCGCGTCCAGGCGCGAGCTGGCTCGACTTGCCCGTGCTACCCTCGAGCAATGTGAAGACGTGACCGCCGAGACGACCGCGACCACTAATCTCAACCGCCGCCCGTCCGATAGGGTTGCCATTGCGGTAAACGTACAGAGCACCATCGGCGGAACTCAGCACAATCGTGATCGGTCCCGAGGGACTTCGTTCGGGCCGCCAGTCGTACTCGTCACGCGCGAGCCCGCGGACCATTTCCGGTGTGAAATCTTTGGGCGCCAGCATGAGACCGGGATTTGAGGCAAGATGGGGCGTCGGCGTTTTGCCGTCACCCACTACTACTGTGCCGCCTTTCGCTGTCGCACTGAAGAGCAACTGTGAGAAATCATAAGGCAAACGGATACAGCCGTGGCTTGCCGGATAACCTGGCAGATTGCCCGAATGCATGGCGATGCCGCTCCAGGTCAATCGTTGCATGTAAGGCATCGGCGCGTTGTCATATTTCTTGGAATGATGCGTCTGTTTCTTTTCGAGAATGCTGAAAACGCCACCAGGCGTGGAATTCCCTTTAGAGCCCGTGCTCACAGTTGAGCGACCGATTAAAATGCCGTTGCGATACACATAAATGGTCTGCTGCGGAACGCTCACCAGGGCGACGACCGGTCCACTGGGGGAGAGTTTCGGGTTCCACCAGTATTCGCCGGGCTTGAGTGGGCCAGTTGGCTTACCGGTGGGCGTGCCTTTAGTGTGAAACGACGGCTTCTCCATCGCCTGAGATACAGTGAGAAGTCCGGCGGAAATGGCTAGAATAGTTAGCAATTTCATGACGTGATAGGAAAGCGGGAGTGCCATTACAACAAAAACGGTTTAAGAACAACTGTATGAAGCTCAAGTTTTATGGGACGCGGGGATCCATTCCCGTTTGCGATGCCGGTTTTCAGCAATTCGGTGGCAACACCACCTGCCTGCAAATCACGTTCACCGATACGAACCGGGTCGTCATCATTGACGCTGGCACCGGGCTGCGAAATCTGGGGAGAGACCTTCGCGCCATCGGTCACAAGCAGGAACGAATCGTTATCGCATTCACTCACTTTCACTGGGATCACATTCAAGGCTTTCCGTTCTTTGCCCCGGCTTATCGTCCCGGGCAGAAAATCACGCTCCTGACGCTCGGCCGGGATCAGACAGTTAGGAATTTGCGGGAGATTTTCGAAGTCCAAATGCAAGCCGAATATTTCCCGGTGCAGTTGGATCACATGGGGGCCAATTTCGAATTCCTTCAAATCGCTGATGCCAGCAAACACTTCACTGGCATCAACGACGTGGAAACCGTCGTCACCGCTCAAAGACACAACCATCCCGGCGGAGCGTATAGTTTCCGGATCGAGCGAAATGGCAAAGTGCTCGTCGTTTGCACGGATGTCGAGCACGGCGAGCAGATCGATCCGCGGCTGGTGGAGCTGGCGCGCGGCGCGGACTTGTTGGTCCACGATGCGCAATACACGGCCGAGGAACTGCAGAAACGGCGTGGCTGGGGACACAGCAGCTTCGATCAAGCCATGCAACTTGCGGAAATGGCCGGCGTAAAGCACCTGGCCCTCACCCACCATGACCCCGAACACGACGATGAGTTTCTTGACCGGATCGAAAAATTGTGTCGAGAACGCTTTCGCAATGCGGTGTTGGCCCGCGAAGGAATGGAAATCCAGATCTGAGACGCAGCCTCAGGCTAAAGACAGAAAGGGCAGCAGTGATTTGCCGTTGGGCTAATCGGCGTGAGTGATTCAGTTGGTTCCGGCCGGCGGCAACAGATACAGAGCCGTCGCGAAAATAAGGTAAACCATGATTGCTAGCACTCCCAGGAACCACGCGGAGCGTCCAGACGTAGTAATGAGAGAGGCAGTAAGTGTTGCGAACAAGATCATTGCCACTGCCCCGGGCCACAGATTCAAATCCATGGGCGCGGGGCCGATCACGTAACTGAGCAGCACCAGAACCGGAGCAACGAACAGTGCTATTTGCGCGGCACTGCCGAGCGCGATGCCCACGCTTAAGTCGAGGTGATTTTTGCGCGCCGCGGAAAATGCCGCAGCCATCTCGGCAGCTGCGCCCACCAATGCGACGACGATGAATCCAACAAACGCGGGACTCATTCCAAAGGCGGCCGCCGCGTGCTGAACAGACCCCACGAACACTTCACTTACCAACGCAACTAAAACGGTCACGACTGCCAGCGTACCGAGCGCCAGACCGATCGGCCACATCGCTTCATGTTCTTCGCCTGCACCGGCGAACAATTCACGATGTGTGTTGAGCGAAAACCAGAGTCCAAGGGCGTATGCCAGCAAAAGCAAAATTGAAAGCGCCAGACTCAGCTCCTGATTCAATTGCGTTTTACCTAACGTTTCGTGCTCGGCCACTGCGGACGGGATCAGCAGCGCAATCGTCGCGAGAAAGAGCAAGCCGGCTTGGAATCGCGCGGCGCCGCTGTTGAATTCCTGAAGGTGATAGCGCAGACCGCCGAGCAGAAACGACGCTCCCAACATAAACAAAGAATTGGTCACGATTGCGCCGGCGACGGATGCCTTCACTAATGTGTATTGTCCCGCCCGCAAAGCAGCGATGGCGATGACAAGCTCGGTCAAATTTCCCAACGTCGCATTCAGGAGGCCACCGACCGAATCGCCCGTCTTCGCCGCGACTGATTCCGTCGCATGACTAAGGAGAACAGCCAGCGGCAAAATCGCGAGCACCGACAGAATGAAATGTAGCGTGTGCGCTTCGTGATTGAGTTTTTCGGCGGCCAGCGCAATCGGGACAAATACAAGCATCCAAAGCAGTGGGTTGCTTCGGATTTCTTGAAGAAGCTGCTTCATGGCAGAGCGATCGTTAATTTCCCCGAACGCTTGCAACTACCCATGGGACTAAACTCCAATGCCCGCCGACGACCGCGCACCTGCCTAGCCACGCAACCACATCTTAAAACGTCACTGGTTGCAAGAGTTGGAACTGCAGCCGGGTCCCGGGATTAACCACCGTTGTGCCAGCGGTATGTCCATAGCGGGCCTGACGCGCTGTCTGTGGAGGAGCGGCCGGTTGAATGTCACCCGTCTTTACGGGGATCCTGCGACCATTCACTTCAATTGAGGCAAGTTCCACAACGAGAGGCCCCGACTTGCGCGGATTGGCGCGAGACGACGTGATCTTTCCAAACGCTTTGGTTCCAGCTTTCAATACAACGTTTCCCTTCACCGAAACGTTCTGCGCGAGCTTTGCCTCAAAGCTTCTGCCCGCGACTGTTTGTGAGCTGATGAGACTGACCGTACTCACCGTCAGGGTTGTTCCTGCTGGAATTGTGGCGGCATCTAAAGACGATGCCACAAGAGTAACACAGCAGGTCGTAATAGATAAAATGAACTTGTCTCGTATCATATTGGTTCGAAAGGTTTGTTAACTGTTTGTGTGGCGAAAAGCATTCAGCTCAGCGACGAACTATTTAAACCAGTCTGATATTTGGGAGTCAAGACCGATCTATGTGTACTCAGTTCAGAGCTGTCGGCTGTGCCGTTTCCGCTGAAGCAGTTCTCGCCATTGTTTGTTTTTGGGGTTGCAGTCCGAAGGTCGAAGGCCCGAAAAATGAAGTATTCGAACAGAACTATGAAATCGATCCGGACGCCGGACTCAGCATTCGTAATACCGATGGCTCAATAGTAATTCTTGGCACAGAAACCCCGGCTCTAAAGCTTCGAGCGATTAAGAAGGCGAGCAATAGTGACGAGCTCAAGGACATCAATGTCACCGCCACTGCTGGAGAGAAGGCCGTTTCAATCACTACGAAGTTTCTGTCACAAAAAAACAAGGCGTTGTCTTCCGGCTCCAGGACGGTTGACTATACCATAGAGATTCCGCGTACTGTTAACTTGACCCGCGTTGATCTGGATAATGGTAAGGTCTTAATCGACGGCATGCGGGCGGAGGATTTGCGAGCCACGGTAGTGGATGGTCAGCTCGCCATTCGAAATTGTTGTGGCAACGCCCACGTCACCATCGCCAACGGCGTCCTCGACCTTTACTACGAACCGTGCGAACGAAGGCGGTTTTTGGTCGATGCGCAGATGACAAATGGAAACGCCGGGGTTTTCATCGGGCGCAAAGCCTCATTTCACATTCAGGCCGAAACCATGACAGGCAAAATCATCAATAAGCTCGGAGACACGGTTAATCTGAATGGCCAGACCACACGAAGGGTTGACATATCGACTGGCAAGGGCGCGGTGCGCCATGATATAAAACTTCGGGCGACTACAGGCGATATTAAGATTGCCGAAGCGGGCGCTGAGAAGGGGGACAACAATGGTAATCCGAGCCCGTAGCTGGAGGCCCTAACGATTCAACCGCTCGCTCACTTAGGCGATACTATTCCGGTGTCTTGTAAGGCGGCTCATCAGTTGCGATGGGAGTGGTCTGCATCGGTGGATTAATTAGCTGGAACATAATGGCTGCAACCGCGCCACCGATTAAGTCCGCAACCAGGTACATCCAAATATTATTCCAGCTTGAGATACCCATTACCGTTATTCCAAGAGCAACTGCCGGATTGAAGGCGCCACCTGAAATGTCGCCGACCGCAAACGCGCCCACCATTACAGTCATACCAATCGCGAGACCGTAAAATGAATTTCCGGACGTGCCTTCCGCGGTCGCGGCGTTCAAAACCACATAGACAAGTGCAAACGTGAACAGAAACTCGGCCAGCAAGGCTGGACCCATCTTAGGCGCAATCGCAGTCACGGGGGCTCCCGCACGAAGGAACTTGATCACGAGCCATGCGGCAATCACCGCCGCAACAAATTGTGCGATCCAGTAAGGTACTACATCGGCAGGCTTTACTTTGCCGCGAATCAGCACGCCCAGTGTCACAGCCGGATTGTAATGGCCACCTGAGATATGGCCGCCGGCGAACACCATCACCATCAGCGCGGCGCCGATGGCAAGCGGCGCGATCACGCCTGCTCCGGCGCCAATGCCGGTGCACCCAACGGTCAGGACAAGGAAGAAAGTTCCGATGAATTCGGCGATATACTTGTTCATATGTCACATTCCTACGCGACAGAGCTTGAAAAAAGCAAGCAAGAAGAGCAATAGGACTTTGGTCCTACCGGTGGTGGATAACCGTGAACGCGAACGCCAAAATGCAAAAACGAAAACTGAGCGGTGCCCGAATATATTGGGCACTGCTGGCTAAACACACTGTCGGCGTTGTCCTGTTGTACGCGCACACAGTTCCGTTTTTTAAACAGCTCGTCGGATCGAGCGCGTTTGCATCGTCGTAGCTAACCAAACAATCGATGTTTGAGAACTTCATCACGCACCAAAGAAGCGAGATGGACCATGCCGAGCTCTTGATCTACTCGTTTAAAGCGGCTTTGGTATGCAAAACGCCGGCTTAAACCCGTTGTCTCAGAGTAGCCGATTTGTAATTCGAGTCTAACGAGTTGCACAGGTTTTCGCAGTATTGCACAGCTTCTTCATGCGCAGAGGATACGAATCCAATGCGCGCTGCATTTCGTAGCATTGCATTGTTTTACAGCAAAACTTTCAACCGTAGAAAAGGACCGTGAAAATCAGTCCGCTTCTCGCGCGACTTTTCTCCCTCGCAAAGTTGCACCAGGAAGCCCGCCGACTATGGAAAGCAATCCTGGTGGAGTAGCGATCACAGTATTGGGCGTCAACTTTGGGCAGCTCCAGTGGGCCCCAAAGCCGTTCCGAGTTCAGGGCACGAACGCGAGGAACAGGAATACCGCAAAGACCAGAAGGTGGACTGCTCCCTGCATCACGTAAGTGCGACCTGTGCCAAGCGTGAAAGCGCTCACTAGGAACGTAAGGGCGAGTAGCCCAATTTCCTTGGGCTCCAAGCCTAAGATCAGAGGCAACTTAAAGGCAATCGACGCAAGCACCACAACGGGAACGGTGAGACCGATGGATGCTAGTGCGGAGCCAATTGCAAGATTCATGCTGCTTTGAAGCCGATCCGCTCGGGCAGCACGTACCGCGGCCCAGGTTTCTGGCAAGAGAACCAGCGCGGCAATCACGATTCCAACTACGGCTCTGGGCGCGTTGGCTGCCTCGACCGCGTACTCGATTGTGGGCGAAAGCTTCTTAGCCAAGCCCACGACTGCCAATAGACAAAGAAGCAATAGCCCGAAGCTTAGCCAGGCCTCTCCAGCGGTGGGCGGCTCGGCATGCACGTCCAGGTTGGCCGTATCGGTCACGGGGATGAAATAGTCCCTATAGCGTACAGTCTGAATAAATATAAAGATCGCCCAGAGCACGCTCGAGGTCACTGCCACGAACGCGAGTTGCGAACTGCTATAAGTGCCAGCGGGCGTGCTTGTCGTAAAGACCGGTAGGACGAGCGTTAGGGTCGACAACACGATAAGCGCGGCAAACCCACCTCCGGCCCCCTCGATACGGAAGGTCTGCTCACGGTGCGCAAGACCGCCGACCAGGACGCATATTCCCACGACACCGTTGCAGATGATCATCACGGCAGCGTAGATTGAGTCGCGTGGGAGCGCCGCCATATCATCGCCGCCTGCGATCATCATCGAGAGAATGAGCGCGGTCTCGATCGCGGTTACGGCTAGGGCAAGGACTAGAGTGCCAAGGGGCTCACCCACGCGATGCGCAACGACTTCGGCGTGGTGGACTGCTACGATGACGGCTGCCATTAGAGCGATGCCGCACAGAACTGCGAGCAATATTCCCACGCCTGTCACAAGGGCCGTAAGAAACAACCCAAGCGCCAACACAGGGACAAGCCAGGTCCACAGCGGCATGCCTGAGTGAGTACTCATTCTCGGCGAGGAAATTGTTAAAAAGTAAGCTGGCGCAAGGATCAGAGCTGTAAAATTGTCTTTTCGCCCCACTCCCACTTGGACGCGTTTAATTTACGCCGGCTGGACTGGCGGACGGCGTCCTCTTCGGTTTGAACAAACGCGGGAATTTCAGTTTGAATTTGTGGGGCGTCGGTGTCGCGACTGGACTTGGAGTGGGAGTAGCAGATACCTCAGCCGTTGTCTTTGTGCGGATACTTTTCGGTTTCGGCGAAGTTACGGGTGTTTCGGCTGCTGAAGGTTCTGTAGCGGTCTCAGCCTGCGAGTTCGCCTCCTTTCTTTTTTGCGTGGGGTGTTTTGTTGGGGATGCTGATTGCATGGGTGTCCCCGTCAATAGCTGCGATTCAACTCGCCCAGCGCAAATCGTGAGGCCGATTACAAAAACTAGAGGAACCAGTTTCGCGCTCATACAACAGATCCCGAAAGCAGTAGCATTTCGGTCAACATGTTTCTTGTTAGTTTTGATTTTGTCAGATTTGTTGTTTGCCTTAACGATTAGAATTTTACGCTCGCGCTGAAGTTAAAAGCGTTACCCTCGACCCGCTTACTGACATCGAAGTCGTGGATCCAGCGCGCGCTAAAATCCAAATGACTCTTACCCAGCTTCGTAGAGTAGGTAACGATAGGACCGATGCCGAAAGCCCGCCCGACAAAACCATTGAGCGCGTCCGCGGTAGTGCCTTCATCGTCTGTGACCTGCTGAATCCAGCTTTCGACAAAGCCGATGCCGAAGCCGTTCTTGAATCGTTTGATCACCAGCGCTTCCAGGTCGGACAGGATGCCGTTCTGAAAATGCGTGGCCGGATTCTCTGTGTAGAATTCCATCTGCCAGATGCCGCTCAATTCGATGTTGGCTTCCGGAAGAATCTTTGTGTAGGCCACGCCGGGAATGAATGTCCAATTGTTTAGGCCCAGGTTGACCAGCCTGCCTGTTTCGAACGATCCAGTAGGTGCCCAAAATGTGAAACTAAATGCCATATGATCAGTCTGGCTGAAGTGATGGCTCGCGATGATGGGAGTAAAAACCAGATCAAACAATCCGAAGGTGCTGTCTTTTTTTCGGACCGAGAACGGGCCAAGAGAAATGTTGGCCTCCACTTCAAGCCAGGCGAGTGGAAAACTAACCGCCGAAGCAAAGTTCCATTCCTTGGTTGGCGTAGGCCAGATGTAAAGCAGGGAAAGTGGCGTAAATGACGCCTTCATATCCACGTTCGCCACAAGAAGGCCTGCTATTGGCACAGTTCGCCCGCCGCCGATGGAGCCCTCATAGTAAGTTTCACCGGTAGCAAAGGCTAAGCCGGGTTCAGGTGGGATCACCGCAGCGTACGGCGCAATGGACATGCCTGAAATCGGCCGCCCCAGGCCGCCTTCCACGGCAAAAGCAGCAGGCGCAAGCGAAATGAAAAGTATTAACACGCCGATAACCCCTGCGTCCTTAAGTTTGACTTTCATGTTTGTCCCTTCGTCACTCGTTAACCAACTTCACTCTTACGTCGTTACTTTCATTGGTGGTTGATTCAATCATGCTGGTCCGCGTCCGCCATTAGTGTTGCGATTGGTACACCTAGCCATTGCGCGGCTTCCTTGCGATCCTGGAATACGCGGACGTTGATCGGAGAACCTTGAGTCAGTACAGCATGAAGCCGGGCATAATGAATGACCGTAGAATCCTTAGCAAGAATCGCCGACTTTATCGGTGGGCGCCCTGCATAGACACAGCGCCGATACAGAGAAATGTGAATCATGTATTCGAAGTTAAGATCGACTTCGTCAGCTCCGACCGTGTCGAAGAATCGATTGAAAGGCTCTTGCAACGAATATTCAAGTTCTCCTACAACAGCCACGATTCTACTAACAGTCGCCTTGTTCAACGTACCGCGCGGCCTATGGACGAGCAGACGAACGTCTTCGTAGAACTCGACATCAGAGGGAAGGTTAATTTTGCCCATCCCAATAGTCTTCATTCATGCCACGGCGTTGCACCTGATCGTCTCACGATAAAATGAAGCGCTTAGCTTCGGCGTCCGCTTCTGCGTTTTGAAATCAACGTAGATGATGCCGAATCGGTTTCCATAACCGGCGCTCCACTCGAAATTGTCCATCAAGCTCCACTGAAAGTAGCCCTTCACAGGCACGCCGTCAGCGGTGGCGCGCTGGAGCTGGGTCAGGTAGTTGCGCAAAAACATGACGCGGTCGGTGTCGTATACCTTGCTATCCTCGGCCATTTTGTCGTCCGCAGCGCAGCCATTCTCGGTGATGTAGATTTCCTTCGCGTTCCATAGCGACTGCACGAACTTCGGCGCCCAGTATAGCGACTCAGGTCCGATTACATGCCATGAGGATCGCATTTTCGGATGAGATGCATTGAACGGCACCTCCTGATAACCAGTCGGTGCATTCGAGGCCACAACATAGAGGCTCGGGCGGTAGACATTGATGCCGACAAAGTCGACTACAGCGCTTATAATCTTCAGGTCGTCATCCGTGAATTTCGGCGCGTCCTTACCGGTCGTCTTTAGGTAAGCCTCCGTATATTTGCCTTCGAGCATGACTGTCAGGTACGGCGCGTTTGTTTCGCGGGTAGCGACCTCCGCAGCTTTAATGTGCTCGGACGATTCGATCAACGGGACAGCAATGTTGATGTTCTCCGCCGGGCCACACTTGGTGTTCTTCTTCCCCTGTGCGCGAACGGCCTGCACCGCGAAGCCGTGCGCGAGAACTGCGTGATGCCGGATCTGATTTAATTCCGCCGGCGGAAGTTTAAGGCCAGGAGCAATTTCGAGTGTTACCGTTCCACCGCCAACCTGGCTTTCATACCCCTGATACCCCATGTCCACAAAGGTGTGGAACTCGTTTATCGTAAAGAAGTGTTTGACACGGTCACTGAGCTTTTCAGCCATATATCCAGCGTAATCGCCGAACGCTTTCGGAATCTCTCGCGAGCGCCATCCGCCTTTGTCCTGGAGCGTCTGCGGCAGATCCCAGTGATACAGCGTGGCGAAGGGCTCGACGCCAGCCCCCTTTAGCTCGTCTACCAAGCGGCTGTAGAAGTCCAGCCCCTTCGGGTTGGGTTTGCCCGTGCCTTCAGGAAAGATGCGCGGCCAGGCAATTGAGAACCGGTACGCATTCGCGCCGATGTCTTTCATCAACGCGACGTCTTCCTTATAGCGATGGTAATGATCGTTAGCGACGTCGCCGGTATCGTTGTTCTTGATCTTGCCCGGCGTGTGCGTATACGTGTCCCAGATCGACGTGCCCTTTCCGTCCTCGTTCCAAGCGCCTTCAATTTGGTACGCAGACGTCGCCACGCCCCAGTAGAAGCCCCTTGGAAAAGTCTGCGTAGTATCAAGCTTGTTGCTTGGTTGATCGCGTACCGATTTGGCGTGACTATACGATGAGGTGACTGGGTGCTTTATTTTCATGTTACGATCCCTAACAGCTCTGATCCTGACTGCCACTGACTTTTGGTGCCAATAACTGGGGCGAGACCCCTAGCCATTGCGCAGCTTCGTTGCAGTCCTGAAACACCCGAACCTTGATTGAAGAACCTTCAGTTAGTAAGGCAAGCATCCGCGCGTAGTGAATAAGGGTGGAATCGGTAGCGAGAATCGCTGACTTCACTGGCGCGCGACCTTTGTGGGAGAGACGCCGGTGGAGAGAAGCCTGAATGACGTATCGGAAGTTGAGCTCGACTTCGTGAGTTTCCGATGTATCGGAGAATCGATTAAAAGGTTCCTGTGATCCGGCTTCGATCCCCTCGATAACACCGATGACCCTGTTAATCTCCGCTTCATCGATCACACCCTTCGGCCGATAGACAAGTAGCCGGATGTCTTCGTGAAACTCTAAACCGGGTGGAAGCTTCATGGCGTTTCCTTTCTGTCTGATCGTCCTCGTCCCTCCTCCTCATTCCCCCTTGTTTTCCAGAACCACCGCATAACAACGCAACGGCGGATCCTCGAAGTATCTAATGAGACTATCAAGACGAGGGCACAAGAACGAGAACTATTTCATTGCATAGGCGAATCTTCCTTTACGTTTTGGGCCCGCATGGCAGTTCGCATCTCGGCCGCTCCGGCCCCCCACTTGGTGACACAGACCATCGCCTTGCGCAACGGCACATCCACAGGATGGACACGTTCCGGTTGCAGAATGTAGATGGCGCCGGCCATCGGCGTGGGACTGGACGACACGAACACCGTAAACTGTCCGTCGGCGTGTTTCTCGATTATGAACGCAGGGACGAGTGCTTCCTCGATCTCCACCAGGGCGGGCTGGAACGACTGCTCGTCTTTCTCTCCAGCGAACTGTCCGATCATACTGCGTATAACCGAAAAACCGGGGAGTCGGCCGAGTAGATGTAGTTCGAGCCAATCACCGATGCGCTTGCCCATCGCAGTGCGAACGAGCAAACCTACTGCGAAACAAATCGCCAGGAGCAGGACCAGCGCCACGATCTTTTCGTGAACGACCGACTGTGGCAGTAACTTGGCGATCGGTAGCAGCATCGCCATCGCGCCCTTGATGGCTTTAAACAAGAGCAACAGGCTTAACCACACCGGCAGCACTATTAATAAACCGCCAACCAGGGTTATCTTTACAAATTCAAGTAGTGGTTTCATAAAAATCGGGATTAGTCCTGCTCCGGCATTCTCATTCCCATCCTCTCGAAATACCTAAAGAAAGAATCGAGGACGAGAGACGACGACGAAAGCGAGGACGATTTCATAGCTACTTCACCTTCTCCACGTCCGGCAACTGCCAGGTCTTGTCGTAGAGTTCCTTCTTCGGGCTATAGAAGCGGAACATCGGGAAAAAGCCTTTGCCGGGGACGGTCTTGATCCAGTTCTTCTCCTCACCCTTCGGCACCGCGGGTCCGAAGAAGAGGTCCACCGAGCCATCCGCGTTTTTCTTCGGATCGGTGTAGAGACTTAGCGATGGGAATGGATCGCCGTTATCCAGCTCGCAGCGGCTCAGCGCGTCGTAGACAACGACCGACCAGAATTTCCCCGCCGGCACGTTCGCCGGAAGGTGCAGCTTGTAGGTCTTTTCGCCTTGGAGGAATTCGCCCTTCGCATCCTTGTAAGTCCAGAGGTAATACGAGCCGATGCCGACGTTCTTATCCATCATCGCCGGCGAGCTACCGATCGCCATGTAATAAGCGTAGGCCCGCCGATCGACCTGCTGGATGCCATCTTTCAACCACGTGTAGGGAATGTCGCCGACATACTGCCACTGCTTGTCGTCGTAGTAGTAGGTCCCGCGATCGGCCGAGGCGAAGCTGTTCGCGCGCGCCGTGGCTGCGGCATAACGCGCAGCATCCGAGAGTAGTTGCTTTGTCTTCGCCTCCGGATTGAACGGCTTGCCATGTTCGATGCCGAGCTGCTGCATGTAGAACCGTTCCAGCGGAGTGAAGAGGTCAGCCTGTTCTTCGTTCACCAGTTGCGCCAGCGCTTCATAGAACGAGAAGTTATCCGAGTGGACCGTGTCCACTTCCTTTCCTGAGCCGTTGAGGAACTCCATCTTCGGTGGGTTATCCTTCTTCGCCAGCGGGTAGATCTTCATCTGCTTCATCAACCCCACTGCCTCGTCAGTCTTACCGTCTTTGAGGAACCCGCGCACCCCGTGCTGCACGGTGTAGGTCGGCGACTTAACGACGAAGTATCCTGTTGGCACCTCGCCGTTATAGTCGGGTGGCAGGAAGAGGTATTTCCCGCCTTTGCCCTTGTCCGGCCCGGCCATGCCGATAT
>Ga0081540_1000429_pt1 | contig 41385 bp, 39 predicted proteins | sample TabmetS2T1R1_FD_71024 | JGI IMG/M metagenome (GOLD analysis project Ga0081540, IMG submission 71024) | Tabebuia heterophylla rhizosphere microbial communities from the University of Puerto Rico - S2T1R1 | ecosystem: Host-associated > Plants > Roots > Rhizosphere ...
ACGCTGATGTGGCGGCGCGAGGGCGCCGCTCGATGAGGCTCAGCCCCCCGAACCAGGGGGACGCTGATGTGGCGGCGCGAGGGCGCCGCTCGTTGCGGCTCAGCTCGCGACGGCCTCGCGGGGGATCCGCAGTCGCAGGAGAGCCCCGCCCCCGGGAGCGGTGTCGATCTCCAGCGTGCCGCCGTGGCCCTGGGCGATGCGTGCGGCGAGCGCGAGCCCGAGCCCCGTCCCGCTCGCCTTGGTGGTGACCCCGGGCTCGAGCACGCGCACGCGGTCCGCGGCGGGGATGCCGGGCCCGGTGTCCTCCACCTCCAGCACCGCGCGCTCTCCGTCCGCGCGTGTCCGCACCGTCACCTGACCGCCGGAGGGCATCGCCTCCTCGGCGTTCTTCAGCAGATTGTGGAGGAGCTGCGCCAGCTGGTCCCGGTCGGCGCGGACGGGGAGCGGTGGTCCCGGCTCCCAGCGGAGCGAGACGTTGGGCCGTGCGCCGGCGAGGCCCACGGACTGCTCGGTCCACGCGGTCAGATCCAGCGGCTCGAGCCGGGCCGCGGGGAGGCGGGCGAACCGGGCGAAGGCGTCGATGGTGCGCCTGAGCCGCTCGACCTCCTCGAGCATCGCCGGGGCGCTCTCCACGAAGAGCGCCTCGAAGCGCGGGTCGCGGGCCTTGCGGGCGGCGAGCAGCGTCTCCAGCGACATCTGCAGGGGAGTGAGCGGGTTCCGGAGCTCGTGGGCGAGGCTGCGGGCGACGCCTTCCCACGCCGCGGCCTGCTCGGCGGCGCGGAGCGCACGGGTGGCGTGTCCCAGGTCCTCGGCCATCCGGTTGAACGCGTCCACCAGCACCCGGACCTCGCCGCTGCCGGCCACGGGCACCCGGGTCTCGAGCGCGCCGCCGGCGACCGAGCGCACACCGTCGGTGAGGGCCTCCACCGGGCGGGTGATGCTCCGGGCGAAGAGCGCGCCGGCCAGCAGCGCGAGGCCGAGGCCCAGCGCGCCGGCGGTGAGCAGCGCGCGGAGCAGGGTTGCCCGGGTCTCGTCCACCGCCGCGCTCCCAACCGCCAGGGTGAGCACCGCCGGGCCGAGGGGGAGCGAGCGGCGCACGGTCCGTCCCTCCGCAGTTCCGGCCGCCGCGGTGGACAGCCCGGTGCCCTCCAGCTCGACGCGTGCGCCGGTGAGCCTCGACAGCCGGGCGACCCACGCCTCGTCGAGGATCCGGCCGCCGACCAGCGTCGCCGCCCCGTGCGAGGCCTCCACCGCCTTTGCCGCGACCACCGCGGGTCGGAGCTGGACCCCGTCCGGCGTCTGCACCTCCACGGTCACCGCCACCGCGGCCTCGCCGGCCGTCACCGCCGAGAGGCCCGGCTCGACGTCACCGACCCGCGCCGGGAGGAAGGCGCTGGAGCGGCTCACGCCCTGCGCGTCGCGGAGGGTCAGCACGGTCAGCGGCCGGCCCTCGGCCACGCCGCGCATCGCGTCCGCGGCAGGTGGCACCCCCGACTCGATCTGCAGGGCGATCGACTCGGTGGCGGGATCGGTCGCACAGGCCGAGACCGACTCCTCGACCTCCGAGCGGAGCCGCTCCACCTCGGACGCGGCGAGCGCCACCGCCGCATCGGCGCGCGACGCCAGCTCGCGGGCGAAGGTCACCTCGATGCGCCGCGAGGCGAGCGGGACCGTCACCGCCAGCGGCAGGATCGCCAGGAGAGCGAAGGCGAGGAGGAGCAGGGTCCGCAGGCGCACGGTCAGGGCCACCAGGCGTCGTCGAGGACCAGCAGGCCGGAGCCGTCGCGGCGCACGTCGACCAGCGCCGGGTCGAGCCGTGCGCGGAGCGCCTCGACGTAGAGGGGCACGACGGGGAGCGTCCCGGACAGCTGCAGCGCTCGCTCCCGGGCACGGGCGGCGCGCTCCTGCGCGTCGGTCACCGCACCCAGCGTCGCGAGCTCCTTGCGGCTGGCAGCCGCATCGCCGGAGAGCTCGAGCACCACCGCCAGCGCCGGTGCGGGAAGCGGGGGGAGGAGCACCGAGCGGAGCGCGAGGTCTCCCTGTCCGCCGCGCCAGTCGCGGTCGAGTGCCTCCGGGCTGCGCGGGGCGAGGGTGAGCCGCACCCCCGCGTCGCGGAGGAGGATCTGCAGCCGCTCTGCCACCGCGCGCTGCGAGGGCCGGTCGGCGGCGTAGAGGAGCAGGGCCGTCCCATAGCCCCGGGCCGGCGCGGCGGCCGGAGACGGACGGTCGGGTCCGCCGAGCGCCGGAGGAAGGAGGCCGGGCATCGGAACGGCGTGTCCGCCGACGAAGCTCCGGACGAGCGCCGCACGGTCGAGACGCGGAAGGAGACCGGCCACCACTGCACGGGCCGGCTCGCGCGAGACCAGGTAGGTCGCGAACAGGGCCGTGGACGGCGGTTCCGCGCCGTCGCCGAGGAGCAGCTGGGCCGACCGCGACTCCAGAGCGCGCTGCGCCGCCCGCCGCGACGAGGTGGACAGCGCCAGCGCGTCGGGGAACGGCCGGCCCTCGACGAAGGTGGGCGAGGCGCGCCCCCGGTCCGCCCCGTCGGCGAGGTAGGGGCCGATGCCCTCGGTGCCGTCCCCGAGCGCAGGGGTGAAGACCGGATGGCACAGCGAGGCCTCGAGATCCGGCCAGGGGTGGAGGAGGGGGAGCGCGAGGCCCGTCCCGCCCTCGGCAGCGGCCCGCTCGAGCGCCGCCCGCGCCTCCCGCACCGGGGCGAGGAGGCCCCGGGCCACGGGGCTCCGGTCGAGCTCGCGGAGGAAGGACCGCGCGAGCTCCTGGACCCTCAGCTCGGTGCCCGAGGGAAAGCGAATGCCCTGGCGGGGCGCCAGGAGGAGAGCGTCGGCGCCGCGGGAGAAGCCGACGAAGGGCGAGTCCTGAGGCGTCGACGCCGGGCCGAGGCGGCACAGCGGCGAGGCGAGGAGCCCGCGCACCACCGCGCCCTCCGGCGTCTCGCCGGCCCGGTCGGCGCGCACCTCGGGAAGGAGCGCCAGCCGCAGCGTTCCACCGACACGCGCCCGGGCCGCACCCCGGCTCTGCCAGGGCGCCGCGAGCGCGACGAGCAGCACGAGGATGAGCGGTGCGGGCTGGCGGGTCACCGGCCCTCCCGGACGACGCGGAGCTCCGAGCCCCCGTCCGCGGTCCACACCCCGAGCACCAGGGCCGGAGCGCCGGCGAGCTCCGCGGTGGGCTGGACTTGAAGGATGCGCCCCGCGACGGCGACCGACGGCTCGGTGCCGCCGGAGCCGACGAGCCGGAGCCGGTCCTCGGAGGGAGCCGCCGCGGCGCTGCTCGCCGCCACTCGCATCTCCCCGCCGAGCTGGACCAGCGCCGCGCCCGCGCCGATCTGCGGCAGCACCCGCACCGTGCCTCCGGGCGTGGACCACCGCGCCGTGCCGTCGGGGAAGAGGAGGAGCCGATGCCCGGCGCGCACGTCTCCTCCCCACACCAGATCTCGCTGCGGTCCCCGGCCGACCCACATCCGCGCCACTCCGGGCACGAAGCTGGCCGGCTCGGCCGACTCTCCGCAGCCCAGCGTCGGACCCTCGGTGCGCGCGACCGGGACCAGCTCCTGTCCCTGGAGACGGTAGGCCGTCCCGGCCGCCGCCCGCGCCCAGGCCACCGAGACGACGCCGCCGGAGACGCACAGCGTGCCGAACGGCTCGCGCAGGGGGAGGGTGGGCGCGGGCAGCCGCGCGCGGGCCCGTGGCTCGCCGGTGGATGCGAGGACCACCAGCTCTCCACCGACCAGCACCGCGAGCTCGGGGCGTCCGTCGCCGTCCAGGTCGCCGCTGGCGAGCGCGGCCGTGCGCGCGGGGAAGCGCGCGAGCGGCGCGGGCTCGAGGGCGAGTCCAGAGGGCCAGCCACCCCCGGCGGCGAGCAGCCGCGCGGCGGTGTCCGCGGCGACGGCCGCGGAGAGGGCGTGTGCCGGGCCTGACTCCACCGGCACCTTCCCGGCCCAGAAGTTTCGCCACACGGATCTCAGGCTCCCCGAGGCGGCGAGCCGGTCGTCGAGCTGCAGCTGCAGGCCGAGGAGGGTCCGCGCCCCCTGGGAGCGGGCGCGCTGCGCGACGTCGTTCCCCGGAGGAAGGGTGAACGCCGCGAGACCCGCGCCGGTGAGCCGCGCCGCGACGAGCGCCGCGAGCGAGTCGGCCAGCGCCGCCGACTGGGCCTGCACCGCGACCGCCACCGGAGCCTCGGGCCGCTCCGCGGTGACGTCGGCGAGGAGCTGGTCGGCGAGGAGCTCGAGCGACGGCCTCGCCGGACCCGGCTCCGTTCCGAAGAGCAGCGCCGCCAGCGCGAGCGCTGCCGTCACAGCCGGTCCTTGCCGGGCTCCTCCATGAGGAAACGGTCCGGGTTGGCCTCACCCGGTGGACGCGCCTCGGCGGTGGGCGCGGTCCCCTCGAGGAAGTTCTCCATCCGCCCGGGGACGTGCGTCCCGGCGAGCAGCCCCGAGACCGGGTCCACCCGGACGCTCTGCACGCCCGGCGGCATGTCGAAGTCTCGGGCCGGCTTGCCGTCCAGCGCCGCGCGCATGAAGCCGAGCCAGATGGGCAGCGCCGCCTTGCCGCCGGTCTCGCCGGTGCCGAGGCTCGAGTGGTCGTCGAACCCCACCCAGGCGGTGGCGACCAGGTCCGGGGTGTAGCCGCTGAACCAGGCGTCCCGGTACTCGTTGGCGGTGCCGGTCTTGCCCGCCGCCGGACGCCCGAGCTCGCGGACCGCCACCGCCGTGCCTTCCTCCACCACGCTGCGCATCAGCGAGGTCGCGAGGTAGGCCACCGCGGGGGGAATGGTCTCCTCGGGCGCCGCCTGGTGCTCCTCCAGCGTCGTGCCGCCCACGTCGGTGACGCGAACGAGGAGGATGGGGTCGGCGTACTTCCCGAGCGTGGCGAACGTCGTGTAGGCGTTGGCCAGCTCGAGCTCGGTCACCTCGCCGGTGCCCAGGGCCAGGGTGAGGTTTTCCGGCATGTCGGAGCGGATGCCCGCCCGGCGAGCGAAGTCGATGGCCACCGGGGGGGTGATGGCCTCGATGAGGCGGATGGAGACGGTGTTCTTGGACTTCGTCAACGCCTGTCGCAGCGTCATCGGCCCCTCGAAGCCGCTCTTCTCGTAGTTGTGCGGCTTCCACACCTTCCCGGTCCAGGGGTCGCGCACCGCCTCCGGCGCGTCGTTCAGCACCGAGACCGGGGTGAACTTCTGGCTCTGCAGCGCCGCGGCGTAGATGAAGGGCTTGAAGCTCGAGCCCGGCTGGCGGTGGGCCTGGGTGGCGCGATTGAAGGACGAGCGGGCGAAGTCGTAGCCGCCGCTCAGCGCCAGCACCCGCCGGGTCGCCGGGTCGATGACCGTCAGCGCGCCCTGCACCTCGGGCACCTGGTCCAGCGTCACCTCCAGCGGCTTCGGGCCCGGGGGAGCGGAGAGGATGCGGGCCCGCACCAGCTGCCCGGGCTTCAGCACGTCGGAGAGCTTCGCCGGTGCCTGGGTCCACTTGCCCACGCCACGGGGCCGGGCCCAGGCGACGCTGGTGAAGGACAGCGTGCCCGAGCGCCCCACGAAGTCGAGCGTCGCCAGCTTGTGCGCGTCGTCGACCTGGACGACGTAGCCCCCGAGGCGCAGGCCTTCCTTGAGCGGCACGAGCGGGACCGCGCGGACCAGCACCTCGTCGGAGCTGGGCACGGCCTCGCCCTCGGCGCTCGTCTCCGGCCGCTCCTCGGCCCCTTCCTCCTCCTCGCCGGTCTTCTCCTTCGGCTGGGCCAGCCGCGAGAGGTCCGCCAGCAGCACGCCTTCCTGGCTCCGTCGCCCGGTGTCGGCGAGCCGCTTCTCCAGCAGCGTCCGGAGCTGGCCGAAGCGCTTCGCGTCGAGCTCGCCGAGCGCGCCCTGGTAGCCCATGCGGCGGTCGAGCGTCTCCAGTCCCTCGCGCAGCGCCGTGTCTGCCAGGGCCTGGACCTTCGGGTCCATCGCGATGTCCACCCGCATCCCGCTGGTGAGGACCGCCGCGTCGCCGTAGCGCGAGACGAGCATCCGGCGAATCTCCTCCACGTAATACGGACCGACCGGGGGAGGAGGACGCGGGCCGAGCACCACCGCCGCCTTGAGCGCCGCGTCGTGCTCGCGCGCGGGGAGCAGGTCGTGCTTCACCATCTGCCCGAGCACGTAGGCCTGGCGCGCCTTCGCCCGGGTCATGCTGGTGACCGGGTTGATGCGCTCCGGCTGCTGGACGACGCCGGCGAGCATCGCCGCCTCGGAGACGCTGAGGGCGGAGGCGTGCTTGCCGAAGTAGTAGAGCGCGGCCTCCTCGATGCCGTAGCGGTTGTGCCCGAAGTAGATCTGGTTCAGGTACAGGTTGAGGATCTGGTCCTTGGTGAGCGCCCGCTCCATGCGCGGGGTGAGGATCCACTCCCGGATCTTCCGGCTCAGCTTCCGCTCCTGAGAGAGCAGGAGGTTCCGGCAGGCCTGCTGGGTGATGGTGGACGCGCCGGTCAGGTGTCCACCGGGGAGCAGCGCCTTGATGCCGGCGCGCGCCATCCCCAGGTAATCCAGCCCCTCGTGCCGGTAGAAGTCGGCGTCCTCGGCGGCGAGGAAGGCGTTCCGGACGTGGGGGGGAAGGGTGGTCGCATCCACCAGGGTGCGCCGCTCGAGGAAGTACTCGGCGCACACCTTGCCGTCCGCACAGGTGACCTTCGTGACCTGGGGCGGGCGGTAGTCGCGGAGCGCGTCCACCGACGGGAGGCCCCGGCTGAACCAGAGGAACACGCCGACCACTCCACTGACCACAGCGAGCGCGAGGACGCCGAGGACGAGGAGCAGCCGGCGGAGCAACGACGATCGAGGAGCGCGGCGAGGCATCGGGTCTTCTGGACGCGGCAGGGAGCGTAACACCGGAATGGCCGAGGCCGGCGCTCCCCGACCACTGGAGCGCCGGCCCCGGTCTGCCGACGGTCACTCCTCGCCGTCGTCTGCCTCGGGCGTGTGCCCGCTCTCCACCCCGCCGTCCGTCGACGAGCGCAGCATCGCGGTGCGCTCGCCGTTCACCCGCGCCTTCACGTACTTCGGGGCGAGGAGCGCGGAGCGGGCGTAGGACTCGCGCGCACCGTCCAGGTCACCGGTTCGCTCGCGGGCGACGCCGAGGTTGTTCTGCACCACGGCGGCCTCGGGGAGCAGCTCGGCGGCGCGCTCGAGCACCTCGAGCGCCTCGGGGTTGCGGCTGGCCCGGAGGTAGGCGAACCCGAGGTTGTTGAGCACCCATCCGTGCGAGGGCTCCAGGGTGTGCGCCTGCTCCAGGCTGTGGATGGCGCCGGCGAGGTTGCCCGAGCTCAGCTGCGCGCGGCCCAGGGCCTGCCACGCCTCGACGTTTCCGTTGTCGCGCCCGACCGCCGAGCGCGCGAGAGCCTCGGCCGCCTCCGCGTTGCCCGCGGCGATCCGCATCCGCGCGGCCTGCACCAGCGGAACGGCGTCCTCGGGATCCACGCGCCCGAGCCGCTCGTAGGCCTCGGCGGCGATGGTCACCTGACCGGAGGCGCGGGCGAGGTGGGCGATCAGCGCGAGGGCGTCGGCGTCCTCGCCATCGTCGGCGAGCGCGCGGCGCGCCTCGACCAGGGCTCCGGCAGTGTCGCCATCGTCACGCAGCTTCTCGGCGCGGGCGAGGTGATCTACGCCCGGCGGGCCCGAGCGGGGCAGGGCCAGCGTGTCGACCGGAGCGCCGGTGGGCTTCGGCGCCTGGACGATGGCCGGCGCGGGAGCGGGGGTGGCCGCGGGAGCGGGCACCTTGACCTCGGCGACGGGCGGCGACGGCGGGGGGGACTTCTGACAGCCCGCCACCAGCGCGGCGGCGAGCGGGACGGCAAGCAGACGGTTCGACATCGACGGACTCCTCGTCGGGACCACGGCGGTCCCTCGGGAGCGGACCCAGTGCGCGGGCCGTGCCACTGCCTGGTGCCAGGGAGGTGAGGGCCAGGCGCGGTCAGCCACCCGCGCCGCGTGTGCCCGCCGGACGCGATGTCCTGGTGCGGAGCCATCCCGCCTGTGCGAGGGTCCCGGCCCCGTGCTCGTCGCCAGCTGGAACATCAACTCGGTGCGCGCCAGGACCGAGCGGCTCCTGGCCTGGCTCGATGCCCGGCGCCCCGACGTGGCGTGTCTTCAGGAGCTCAAGTGCACCGACGAGCAGTTCCCGTCCGCAGAGGTGCGCGCGCTCGGCTACCACCCGGTGCTCTTCGGGCAGAAGAGCTACAACGGGGTGGCCATCCTCGCCCGCGCCGAGCCGGAGCGCGTGGAGCGCGGCTTCCTCGACGGCGAGGACGACGACGCGGCACGGGTGGTGAGCGCCACAGTCTCCGGCGTGCGCATCACCTCGATGTACGCACCGAACGGCCAGGCCGTGGGCTCGCCGGCCTACCATGCGAAGCTCGAGTGGTACGGCCGGTTCCGGCGCTGGCTCGACGTTCGGTCCCGCGCCGACCAGCAGATCGTGGTGTGCGGTGACTTCAACGTCGCGCCCGAGGAGCGGGACGTCTGGGACCCGAAGGTCTGGGAGGGGCAGACGCTCTTCTCCATCCCCGAGCGGGAGGCGCTGAAGCGGGCGACGGCCTTCGGCCTCGAGGACAGCTTCCGGAAGCTCCACTCCGAGGGGGGCCGCTTCAGCTGGTGGGACTACCGGATGCTCGGGTTCCAGAAGAACCGCGGGCTCCGGCTGGACCACGTCTACGCCACGCCGCCGATGATTTCGCTGCTGCAAGCGGCTGGCATCGACCGGGAGGCGCGGAAGGGGAAGCTGCCCTCGGACCACGCCCCGGTGTGGGCCCGCTTCCGGCTGCCCGGCGACCCGGACGCCCCGGGCGACAGGTTCGATTGAATCGGCCGGCGGGCTGTTCCGTCCAAGGAGTCCAGGCCGGGGATGCGTCCCCTGCCCATGCAAGGTGCTGCGCCATGGCTTCTCGTGCTCTCCCCCTCGCCGTCCTCCTCCTCGGAGCGGGATGTGCCCACGCTCCCGCGCAGACTGCGCCAGCCCCGGACTGGGGCATCGCCCGCGCGAGCACGGTCGACACCTTCGAGATCGGCGGCCAGGCCGACCACTGGGGTGTCCGGGTGACGGATGATCAGATGTACGCGATCCAGCCCGACTTCGCGCTGGCGCGGACCGGCGGGGAGATCCGTGGCCGGGCGAACGGCGTCCCGGTGGCGGTGGCATTCCAGGCCGACGAGGGCGGCGGCGTGTACCGGGGCGCCCCGTTCCAGGTGAAGGTCGAGCGGACGCCCACGGGCCTTCAAGTCAACGGGCTCCTCGGCGGCGCGATCAGCAACTTCGTGGTCACCACGGACCGGATCAACGGCCGCATCGGAACCTGCGGCTGGGACGTCCGCTGGAACGGGTCCGTCTACTCGGGCAGCCGCGCCTGCGGGAGCCGGATCGAGCCCATCTCGGTGTCGCTCCCCGCGACCATGGCCAGCTGGCCGGACGTCGAGGTGGCCGGAGCGCTGGGCATCCTCATGAACGTGGGCGTTCCCATGGGGCTGGACCGGCTGGCGAACAACTCGGCGGAGTTCAGGAACGCGCCGAGGGTCTCCCCGACCATCCAGTCCTCGATGCTGCCCGGGACGGCGCCGCCCGCTCCGTCCGCGGCGAGGACCACCGGCGCTCGCGGGACCTCGGGCGGCAAGCACTGACGTCAGCTCGCCTCGGAGGAACCGGGGGCGGTGTCGTCGGTTCCTGACTCCGCCTCGGCGGGGTCGGGCGTCTGGGCGCGCGGCCGCCGGATGCCGAGGGCCTTCATCTTCTTGTAGAAGTGGCCTCGCTCCAGGTCGAGCAGCCGGGCCGCCTCGGTGGCGTTGTCCCGGGTGAAGGCGAGCGTGCGGAGGATGATCTCCCGCTCGGCGTCGTCGACCAGGTCGCGAAAGGGCTTCTCGCCGACCGGGCGCAGCGCAGCGGCGGTCTTCTGCTCGGTGCCGGAGGGCAGCGGGGTCCCGGGCGCGCGCGGTGGGCGGGGGCGGGGCAGGAGCTCCCGCGCCTCGTCGCCGGAGATCTCCGGGCCCTCGCAGAGGATGGCCAGCCGCTCCACGAGATTCCTCAGCTCGCGGACGTTGCCCGGGTAGTCGTGGGCGGAGAGCACCGCGACCGCCTCGGTGCTGAGCCGGAGCGGGCGCCGTCCGTTGCGGCGACAGGCCTCGTCGAGGAAGGCGGCGATGAGGTCCGGCAGGTCCTCGCGGTGCTCGCGCAGGGGCGGGGTGCGGATCTGCACCACGGCCAGCCGGTAGTAGAGGTCCTCGCGGAAGCGACCCTCGGCGACCTCGGCCTCGAGGTCGCGGTTGGTGGCGGCGATGACCCGGACGTCGGCGCGGAGGGTCTCGGTGCCGCCCACCCGCTCGAACTCCGATTCTTGGAGCACCCGGAGCAGCTTGGCCTGCATGGCGGGCGGCATGTCGCCCACCTCGTCCAGGAAGAGGGTCCCCCCGGAGGCCAGCTCGAACTTGCCTCGCCGGAGCGCGAGCGCGCCGGTGAAGGCGCCCTTCTCGTGGCCGAAGAGCTCGCTCTCGATGAGATCGTGTGGCACCGCGGCGCAGTTCACCCGGACGAAGGGGCCCGAGGCCCGGCGGCTGTTCCGGTGGAGGGCGCGGGCCACCAGCTCCTTCCCGGTGCCGTTCTCACCGGTGAGGAGGACCCGCCCCTCGCTCGGCGCCGCCCGCTGGACCAGGTGGTAGAGCCGCTGCATCGCGGGCCCCTGTCCCACCATCTCGTACCTTCCGCTCTCGGCCCGGAGCGACTCCAGCTCCTCCACCGCCGCCCGGTGCTCGAGCGCATTGCGGAGGGCCACCAGGAGCCGGTCCCGGCCGATGGGCTTCTCCAGGAAGTCGCGGGCCCCGATGCGGGTGGCCTTCACCGCGGTCTCGATGGTGCCGTGCCCGGACATCATCAGGACCGGGAGCCCTGGCCGGGCCTGGAGGAGCTGCTCGAGGACGACGAGGCCATCCATGTCGGGCAGCTGGACGTCGAGGAGCACCGCATCGACGGGGCGGGCCAGCGCCACTTCCAGGCCGAGGCGTCCCGTGCCGGCGAGCTCGGTGTGGTAGCCGGCCAGCTGGAGAGCCTGGCTGAGGGTGAGGAGGATGTTCTTCTCGTCGTCGACGAGCAGGACACTGTGGGGCATCACCGCACTCCGGGTCGCGGCTCATGGACCGCGTTCTCGTGGCAAACTCGCCGCGCATCCCTCGAATTTCTTTTGACTGCCATCACAGCATGACGGTACAGCGGGCGACAGGGTTGGGGTCGCCCAGGGCTGGTGGCCACCCTTGGAGGAGTGCGCATGTCTCGCCGTTTCGGTGTGCTGGCGCTGGGAGTCCTGGGGGTTGCGGTTCTCACCGGATGTCCTCCCACGTATCCGAAGTGCGATTCGGACGAGCAGTGCAAGTCGCACAACGAGGTTTGCGTCAACGGGCAATGCCAGGAGTGCGCCACGGACGCGAACTGCAAGGCCGGCTTCGTGTGCCAGGCCAACAAGTGCACCCCCAAGCCGGAGTGCACCACCGACCAGAACTGCCCGGCCGGCTCGACCTGCGCCTCGGGCAAGTGCACCCCCAAGGCCTGCACCGCGGACGGTGACTGCGGCCCCGGCGCCCGTTGCAAGAACAACCAGTGCGTCCCCAACACCTGCACCAGCAACGACGACTGCGGCACCGGTGAGAGTTGCCAGAACGGGGTCTGCGCCAAGGCCGCAGCCACCGACACCTGCAACTGGAACCCCATCCACTTCGCCTTCAACGAGAGCGCCCTGACCCCCGAGGCTCGCACCCAGCTCAACGAGCTCTCCGACTGCATCAAGAAGGGCAACTTCAAGAAGATCACCCTCGAGGGGAACGCCGACGAGCGGGGCACCGAGGAGTACAACCTCCAGCTCTCGAACCGCCGCGCGGCGAGCGTGCGCAAGTACCTGGTGGACCTCGGGGTGGCTCCGGCGAAGCTGGACACCGTGGGCTACGGCGAGAACCGCCCGATCAACGAGGGTCACACCGAGGAGGCCTGGGCGGCCAACCGCCGGGTGGAGTTCCGGCGCTAGATGAAGCGCGCGGCACTGTCGCTCGGGGCGCTGGCCCTCGCGGCCTGCTTCTACTCGTCCGAGGCGGGCAAGACCCTCGAGACGCGGGTGGACAAGCTGGACAAGGATCTCCGCGCCGAGCAGAAGGCCCAGGCGGAGAAGCTGGACCAGCAGCTGCCGCGCATCGACCAGAAGGTCGCCGAGGTCACCAAGGCGCTGGACTCGCTGGACCAGGCCTCGCGGCGGAGCGGGGCGGACACCAGCGTCCAGCTGCAGAAGGTGATCGAGGACCTGGCGCAGCTCCGGGGTCAGGTGGAGGCGTACACCCACAACCTGGACGCCCTGCAAGACAGGGCCGCCGCGGTGGACAAGAAGGCGGGGGACAAGAAGTCGGCGGACGACGTGCCCCGGCCGACGGACAAGAAGGAGTTCTTCGCGCTGGCCCAGAGCAAGGCCAAGGCGGGGGACCTCACGACGGCGCGGGCGCTGTACCAGGACTTCATCCGGAAGTGGCCCAAGGACGACCTGGCCGGCGATGCGCACTTCGCCCTCGCCGAGTCGTTCTACGGGCAGGACAACTGCCCGGAGGCGCTTCCGGAGTACGGGCAGCTCATCAAGAGCTTCGGCAAGTCCAAGTCGGTGCCGCTGGCCTACGTCCGCAGCGGCGACTGCTTCGCCCGGCTGAAGAACCCCGAGGCCGCCCGGCTCGCCTACGAGCAGGTGGTGAAGGACTACCCGAAGTCTGCCGAGGCCAAGATGGCCCAGAAGGGCCTGGCAGGACTGAAGAAATCCCCCCCCACCAAGGGCAAGAAGTAGCCGCCGGGACATTGAGAAACGGCGCGGTGGCTGTTAGAGGAGCCTGCTTCGCCCGCCGGTCCTCCGGGGACATGACGTCACCCGGGGCAAGGCGGTCCGACACACTGGAGTCGTCCGCACCATGAAGCCCGACCTTCACCCGGTCTACCCGCCCTCGCGCATCACCTGTGCCTGCGGCAACGTGATCGAGACCCGCAGCACGCGCGGCTCGTTCCACGTCGAGATCTGCTCGAACTGCCACCCGTTCTTCACCGGCAAGTACAAGCTGGTGGACACCGAGGGTCGCGTCGAGCGGTTCCGGAAGAAGTACGAGTCGAAGCCCGCCGCGGCGACTGCAGCCAAGAAGGCGTCGAAGGCGAAGGCATAAACCGGCTCTCCGGCCCGTTCTCGAGACGGTGAGCGAGCGTCCGTACATCGGTGGTCAGGCGGTGCTGGAGGGCGTGATGATGCGCTCTCCGGCGAGCCTGGTCGTCGCCGTTCGCCGTCCGGACGGGCGCATCGCCGTCCGCGAGGAGGTCTGGGAGACCCTCTGGCCGAAGGCGAAGCTCCTCCGGAAGCCGTTCTTCCGCGGCGCCGTGGTGCTCATCGAGTCGGTGTGGAACGGATTCACCGCGCTCGCCTTCAGCGCGGAGCAGGCCGAGTCGGTCGAGGCTCCCGCGAAGGAGCCCGAGCCGTCCGCTCCGGCGGCCGAGGCGAAGCCTACCGGTGAGCTGGCTCGCGGGCTGATGCTCGGCATTTCCTTCCTCTTCATGGTGGCGCTGTTCATCGCGGCGCCCCACCTGCTCACCCTCGGCCTGTTCAAGCTGCTCGGGCGGGACCCGAGCCTGAAGGGGCTCCTCTTCCACGTCGTGGACGGGGTGTTCCGGATCGCGATCCTCGTCGGCTGGCTGGCGCTGGTGGCGCGGACGAAGGACGCGAAGCGGCTGTTCCAGTACCACGGGGCGGAGCACAAGGCGATCTGGACCTACGAGTCCAAGCTGGCGCTCACGGTCGAGAACGCGCGGCGCTTCACGACGCAGCACCCGCGCTGCGGCACGAGCTTCCTCTTCGTGGTGGTGGGAGTGGCGGTGGTGCTCCACGTGCTCGTGCTCCCCTTCGTGCCGATTGTCTCCAGCTTGGGTGCGCTCCAGACGCTGTTCGTGCTGTTCCTCAAGATCCTGCTGGCCTTCCCGGTGGCGGGGATCGCCTACGAGCTGCAGAAGCGCTCGGCGCGCGCCGACTGTCCGGCGGTGCTGAAGGCGCTGGTGAGCCCCGGGCTGTGGCTGCAGCGGATCACCACGGTGGAGCCCACCGACGACCAGCTGGAGATCGCGCTGCTCGCCCTCGACCGGGCCCTGGCTCGCGAGGAGGGGCGGCCGCGGGCGGTGGACGGAGTCCAGGTGTATCCGGACTTCGCCGTGGCCGTCGCCGCCTGAGCGCGGTCAGCGCGCCGGTGACGGGCGGCCGAGCTCCTTCCAGATCGTCCTCGCCACCTCGGCGGTGATCGCCTGGCAGCGCTCCAGCGGCGCGTCGACGTCGGTGAGCAGGACGGCGATGGCCAGGCGCCGGCCGTTCCCGGTCGCGATGCCGACGTCGTTCAGCACCAGCGAGGTCCCGCCGACGCCGGAGATCTGTCCCGTCTTGTGGGCGAGGACGACCTCCGGAGGCAGTCCGGCCAGGAGCTGCCACGGCCCGGTGCCGGTGGCCCGGAGCAGCTCGAGGAGCTTCGCGGTGTGCTCGGGATCGAGCAGCCGCCCGGCCTGGAGCGACACGAGCAGATCGACCAGCGCAGCCGGGCTCGCCCGATCGCGGGGGTCCGCCGCGAATCGCCGCGTGGCCTCGAGCCGGTTCTGCGTCGAAACCCGTTCCATCCGGGCGAGCAGGGCCTCCAGTGACTCCGGCGCCTCGGTGGGCTGAAGACCCCAGAGGTCCAGGGCGAGCGCCCGCTCGGAGCGGTCGATCCGGATCCCCTCGACGCCCAGGCGCCGGAGCATCCGCATGACCTCCGGCGGACCGTCCATCCACCGGAGGAGGACGTCGGCCGCGGTGTTGTCGCTCTTGGACACGGCGGCCTCCAGCAGCTCCCCGAGCGACAGGTCGAGCCCGTTCCGCGGGACGCGCTGGGCGAGCGGGCTCCACCCTGGATTCCGGTCCTCCCACCGCACGCGGACGATCACCGTGAGCGGGATGGCCTGCTCCTGCGCCCGGCGGAGCACGGCGACCGCGAGCGGGAGCTTGAAGACCGAGGCCATCGGCGCGGGCGACGTTCCTCGGACCGCGGCGCGGGTCCCGCGGTCCAGGTCGAGGACGGCCACGCCCAGCTTGCCGGGGACGCGGCGGGCGATGGACTCGAGCTGCTGTTGGAGGGAAGGGGCCGGCGCGGCAGCGGCCGGAGCGGCGAGAAGCAGACCGAAGACGGTGATCAGCAATGCTCGACTCCTCGAGGACCGAGCCCGCCGCGCCGTGCAACCCCGAGGCCGTTCCAAAGGAAGGAGCATCCGAGATCTCGGGCTCACACCTTCAGGGATGTAGCACTCGATCAGAACTGGCCGCGATCGATCGCTCGGCTACCGTCGGCCGGGCATGCCCAACGCCGCTCGCGCCGCCCGCCCAGTCGCTCCGAACGCCCCGTTCCCCGAGCTCTCCCCCTGGGCCGCCGGCCCGAGCTGGGCGCTGCATGCGGGCGATTGCCTGGAGCGCCTCGCCGCGTTGCCCGAGGCGAGCGTCGACCTCGTCTTCGCCGATCCGCCGTACTTCCTGAGCAACGGCGGGTTCACCTGCCACTCAGGCCGGCGGGCGCCGGTGGGGAAGGGCAGCTGGGACGCCTCGCGCGGCATCGAGGAGGATCATCGCTTCACACGGGCGTGGATCGAGGCCTGTGGGCGGGTGCTGAAGCCCAGCGGCTCGCTGTGGATCTCCGGGACGCAGCACGTGATCTTCTCCGCCGGCTTCGCGTTGCAGACGCTCGGCTGGCGTCTGCTGAACACCGTCACCTGGTACAAGCCGAACGCGAGCCCGAACCTCTCCTGCCGCTACTTCACCCACAGCTCGGAGATCCTGATCTGGGCCGCGCCCCGGCGCCCGGGGCGGCTGCAGCACCACTTCGACTACCCGCGGATGAAGGCGGAGAACGGCGGGAAGCAGATGCGCGACGTCTGGGCGCTCCCGCGTCCGGGCGAGGACGAGCTCGACGCCGACGGCCAGGGGCGAATCTGGACGCTCACCAGCCCGCGCGCGGAGGAGAAGGCGCACGGCAAGCACCCTACGCAGAAGCCCGTGGCGCTGCTCCGGCGCATCGTCGAGGCCACGTCGCCCGCGGGAGGCCTGGTCGTCGACCCGTTCTCGGGCAGCGGGACCACGGGTGTCGCGGCGCTCAGGCTCGGACGGCGCTTCCTCGGCATCGAGCAGGACCCGGCGTGGCTCGCGCTCGCCCGCGCCAGGCTCGAGGCGGAGGCGGACGGGGCCGCGCCCATCGCTCGAGAGCTGTTCGGCCCGCGGCGCAGCCGTGCGGCGCGAGGGTGAGCGACCGATGGAGCTGACCCCTCTCGAGCGCGCCGTTCTGGAAAAGCTCTTCGCCGGCAGCCACCCGAGCTTCCCTGCGCTCCGGGAGCAGATGAGCGCGGTCCGGGTGCTCGAGCGGACCATCAGCGGCGGGAGCTACTTCGCCGACCTCCAGGTCGGCGAGGAGCTCGCCCCGGCGCGCATCGGCAGGGACGCGGTGTGGTTCGGCGACGTCGAGGTCGATTTCGACGGGCTGGAGCACGGAGCGACGTTCGTGGTCCGCATCGCCGACGGCCGGCTCGAGATGCTGGAGGGCTCCACGGTGGACGAGCCCTGGCCGGCGGAGGGCACGCCCTTCCGGCTCCGGTACGCGGCCGACCCCCGGCGGCTCGACGCGCTGGACTGACGGACCGGCTCAGGCTCCCTTCCGGAGAAGAGCCTCCACCCCTGCCGTGGCGATGAGGTGGTACCGCTTCCGGTAGCGCTTCGCGCAGGCCTCCGCGATGCTCCGCGTCCCCGGCCCGGCGATGAGCGCCGCGTAGAGCGGCTTGAGGTACTTCATCCGGCCCACCTCGCCGAGCAGCACCTCGGCCCTCCGGACCGCCGGCACGTGCCCGCTGCGGATCGCCACCGTGAGCCACGACACCAGCACCTCGGGATTCGGCGCCTCGGTCAGCTGGAAGCGCTCCTCGAGCGCGGTCATCAGCTCGGGCGGTGACGGCCGCGGCAGGTGGTTCAGGTACACCTGCCACTCCCAGGGAGACCAGTCCTTCGCCGACGGCGGGGGCAGGTCGGTCTTCAGCGCCTCCACCTTCTCCAGCCGGCTGCTCCGGGCCGCTGGCGCGCCCGCCGGAACGCCCTCGCCGTCGATCCACCTGGGCGCGTTCACCGCCTCCAGCGCGCCGGGCAGCTCGGTGCGCACGAGATCCAGCAGCTCCTCGGTCGTGATGGACTGGAAGCGGAAGGTCTCCATGTAGCGGCGCAGGAAGCCGTCGAAGGCGAGCCTGCCCACCGCCTCCTCGATCGCGCGGAGGAACAGAAAGCCCTTCTCGTAGGGCACCTGGCTGAACGCATCGTCCGGGTCCACGCCCTCGAGCTTCGTCCGCAGCCGGGTGAGCTGCGGGCGATCCCGGAAGTTCGCCACCGCCTCGTCGAGAGCCTGGCGCCCCACCGCGGCGTGGAGGGCCACCATCTCCGGCCCCTCCAGGACCTCGAGGATCCGCCGCTCGGCGAAGACGGTGAAGCCCTCGTTGAGCCAGAAGTCCTCGGCGGTCGCGTTGGACACGAGGTTCCCGGTCCAGCTGTGCGAGAGCTCGTGGGCAACGACGTTCACCAGCGAGCGGTCCCCGGTGAGCAGCGTCGGGGTGAGGAAGGTGAGGCGCGGGTTCTCCATCCCTCCGTAGGGGAACGACGGCGGTAGCACGAGCAGATCGAAGCGCCCCCAGGGGTAGGGCCCGAAGAGCGCCTCGGCCGAGGTGAGCATCCGGTCCACGCCCACGAACTCGTCTGCGGCGCGACGGACCACCGAGGGCTCGGCCCACACCCGGCTCCGCGGCCCCAGCTCCGCCGAGGCGAGGTCGCCCACCGCGAAGGCGAACAGGTAGGGGGGGATGGGCTCCTCCATCCGGTACCGCTCGACGGCGACGTCCTCGCGCACCTCGCGCCCGAGCGCGCCCGCGGCCATGAGCCCCCGCAGCGCCGCGGGGATCGTGAGCTCGGCGTCGTAGGTGATGCGGAACCGCGGCGTGTCCTGGAGCGGGACCACCGAGCGGGCGTGGATGGCCTGGCACTGGCTGTAGAGGAAGGGAGCCTTCCCGCCCGCCGTCTGCTCCGGCTCGAGCCATTGCAGCGCCGAGGCCTCGGGCCCGGTGCGGTAGCGGATGACGCAGGTGTCCACCCCGGACGGCAGCTCGATCCGGAGGCGCTCGCCGAGGATGGGCTCCGTGGGTCCGACCTCGAAGCGCAGCTGCCGTCCGTCCGTTGCGGTCACCGACTCGATGGCGAGGCCCCGGCTGTCTAGGTCCACGGTGGCGCCGCCGCGGTCGAAGCGAAGGTTCGCCGTCGCCCGCAGCGTCCGGGCGCCGAAGTCCACCTCTGCCTTCCAGGAGAGGTGCTGCTGGTGCGGCTGGGAGACGTCGGTGTGGCTGTGCGGGTCCGGTCGGGCCATCGTCGGCGAATCCTCACTCTCGTGCGTCGTCGCGGACCGGGATCCCGGCCAGGGCCAGGACCCGGAGCGCATTGGTGCTCTGCACCACTCCTGGGCGGAGGGTGTAGTCGAACCGCATCCGGCCGTCTTCCAGGACGTCCTGGAAATGCACGGGGACGAGCGTGCTCCCCGGGGCACGCGCCAGCTCGGCCAGGGACAGGTCGTGCGTGGTGACCGCCCCGATGCACCCGGTCTGCAGCAGCAGCCGCAGCACCTCGCCCGAGGCCAGGCGGCGCTCCCGGGTGTTGGTCCCGAGCAGCATCTCGTCGACCAGGACCAGCGCCGACCTCTGGTGGGCGCTGGCGCCCTCCAGCACCTGCTTGAGCCGCCGGACCTCGGCGTAGAAGAAGGACACCCCCTGCTCGAGCGAGTCCTGCACCCGCATGCTCGTCCAGGTGTGCAGCGCCGACAGCGAGAGGCGTTTCGCGGACACCGGCCCCCCGGCGAGCGCGAGGACGGTGTTCAGGCCGATCGCCCGGAGCAGCGTCGACTTGCCGGACATGTTCGAGCCGGTGACCAGGAGCAGCTGACCCGGTCCATCGAGCGACACATCGTTGGGGACGGCATCGTCGAGGAGCGGGTGGGCGAGCCGCCCGGCGACGAAGCGCGGCCCGTGCTCCACCACCTCGGGCATCACCAGGTCCGGCCGATCGTGGAGGTAGCCCCCGAGGCAGGCCAGGGCCTCGACGTCGGCCAGCCGATCCAGCCACCCGGCCACGGCGCGACCGTGCTGCCTTCGCCAGTCGTCCAGCCGGAAGAAGACGTGCAGATCCCAGAGGGTCAGGACGTTCACGACGAGGTGGAGCTGGTTCCGGCGCTGCTCGGCGAGCGAGGACAGCCGTGCGAGGCGGCGCATCGCGACGCTCGGTGAGGTGGCCTGCTCCGTGCCCCGGGCCAGCGCGAGGAGCTCGGGCGAGGTGAAGGGCTCCTCCTCCACCCGCTGCAGCGCCCGGGCGAGCCGGTCCGCCCCGCGCTGCCCCAGCTCCAGGCCCTCGAAGCTCCGGGCGATCCCCGGGCGGGCCACGAGGAGCAGCGCCGCGGGGATGAGGAGGAAGAGCCAGGGAACCTCTCCGGGAAGGACGTCCATCGACGCGCCCACCACCGTCAGCACCCACAGGAGCGGCACCACCACCGCCAGCGGACGCATCCAGCGCACGCCATCCATCGCCGGCGGGGACTCGGCCCAGGCGATGAAGGCCCGTGGCGCGACCCGGGCATTCCCCCCGAGCCGTCCCTCCACCGCCAGGTCCCTCCGGAACTGCGTCCGCCCTGCGAGCTCGAGGACCTGCACCTGTCGATGCCGGACCTCGTCCGGGAGGGCTGGAGCGGAGAGCCAGGCGGCGAGCCGTTCCTCTCCGTGCGCGGTGGCGGCCTCGTCGAGCAGCTGGAAGAGTGAGCCGTGACCGAACACGTCGAGGTCCGCGGCGTAGGGATGCTCGGCGAGGTGCTCGAGCGGGGTGCCCCCGATGGGATGCGCGTGCCAGGCGCCGGTCAGCCGGTCCTCGCCGCGCTGGTGGTACGCCGCCTCGGCGCGGGCGCGCGCTTCGGACTGGAGCAGCCTCCCGTGAAAGAAGGCCAGCGCGCCGTAGGCGATCGCCGCGGCGATGGCGGGGAGGTAGCCCCAGAGCGGGAGCCGGTGGAAGACGGTGAGGAGGAGGAAGGCGGCGGCGGCGAGGAACGCCACCACGCGGACGTTCGCCACGCTCGCCATGCGCCGGTCGAGGGCCGCGGCCACGGCCTCGGCCCGGGCACGCTCCTCGCGGTGACGCTGGGCCGCCTGCGCTCTGGTCTCGAAGCTCGGCACGGGGGCGAGGGAGACTGCCACCGTGGGAGGGCTGGCGGCGAGCCCTCTCGCACCCGTGCCGTCGGAGCGACCGCTCCTGACTACTTCTCGGCCGAGGCGATCTTCCGGAGCGCCTTCTGGTCGCGCACGCAGAGGATGCGGCCGACGTTGCCCAGCATCCCGTCGCGCTTCATCTCGTTGATGAGCGTGGAGACGAAGGAGCGCGAGGCGCCGACCAGGTCTGCGAGGTCCTGCTGGGTGATGCCGCGGAGGTCCGTTTCCCCGCCGTGCGGGCAACGCTCACCGTGCGCCTCGGCGAGGGTGAGCAGCGTGTCGGCCAGGCGGGCCGGGACCTCCTTGAAGGTCAGGCCCAGGACGCGCTTGCGCAGCGAGCGGACGCGCTCGGCGTAGGCACGCACGACGTCCACTGCCAGGGTGGGACGGGCCTCGAGCTGGGCGCGGAAGTCGCGGCCCTCGATGCTCCACACCTCGGCCTCGCCGGCGGACACCGCGAGCTCCTCGACGGGGGTGCCCTCGGGGCGGAACAGCTCGCCGAACAGGTCACCCGGGCGGAGGATGGAGACGACCGACCGCTGGCTGTTCCGGCCGAGCCGCATCAGTCGCACGCGGCCGGTCTTCAGCAAATAGACGCGGTCACTGGCGTCGCCGGGCCGGTAGATGACCGCGTTGTGGGGGAAGGTCTCGACCTTGAAGTACCCCTTGAAGTCGATGGACTCCTGCGGGGCGGCGACCTTGTTCGGGGTCACCAGCATCCCGGAGGACGTGGTCTGCAGCGGGGGAACGACGTTCGAGCCGATGGGGCCCAGGGGTCGGTTGTAGCCGTGCATGGTGGCAGGTCCTCTTCCGGAGGAGACGCGTGTGCGAGGACCCAATCCAAGACGCGTGCCGTGACCTACAGTCGGATCGACGGGGGGGAAACGTTTGGAATCTGGACAGCTTCCCGGCTAGGGGGACAGGTGCCGCTCAGTGCCTAACGCTGCGAGTTGAACGAAACGTTTGAACGTCCTGGAGTGGACTGAACGAAACGTTCAAACCAGGCAGGCGAGCGTCGGTTGGCCGACAGTTACTTTCAACTGACACTCTTCAGTGGGGGTTTGACGGAACGTGCAGCCCCGTATTTCGCGAGCTTGCGCTCGAGGGTCGGGCGGCTGATGCCGAGCATCTGGCAGGCGCGCCCCTTGTGGCCCCGGGTGAGCACGAGCGCCCGCTCGATGAGCTGTCGCTCGGCCTCCTCCAGCGTGGGCAGTGGACCGTCCGGGGGGAGCCAGCTGCCCGGAGCGTCCTGCTCGGCTGCCGGCTCGTCGCGGGGAAGGCTCTCGGCGAGGAGCACCTCTCCGGGGGACAGGACCACCGCCCGGGTGAGGACGTTCTCCAGCTCCCGCACGTTCCCTCGCCAGGGCAGGCGGACGAGCGCCTCCATGACCTCGGGCGGCACGCGGGTCACCCGCTTGTGCACCCGGCCGTTGATGCGCTCGAGCAGGGTTTTCACCAGTAACGGGATGTCGTCCCTCCGATCGCGCAGCGGCGGGACGTCGAGGGTGATGACCCGGAGCCGCTGGTAGAGGTCCTCGCGGAAGCGTCCGCCCTTCACCTCCTCGGCGAGGTCGCGGTGGGTCGCGGCGATGACCCTCGCTTGCAGCGGGATGCGCTTGGTCCCGCCCACCCGCTCGAACTCCCTTTCCTGGAGGACGCGGAGGAGCTTCGCCTGCAGCTGGGGCGAGAGGTCGCCGATCTCGTCGAGGAAGACCGTGCCGTCCTCCGCCACCTCGAACTTCCCCGGCTTGCTGGTGGTGGCTCCGGTGAACGCCCCGCGCTCGTGCCCGAACAGCTCCGACTCGAGCAGCGTCTCGACGATGGCCGAGCAGTTGATCCCCACGAAGGGGCGCGCCTCGTCGAAGGAGTAGTTGTGGATGACGCGGGCCACCAGCTCCTTGCCGGTGCCGGACTCGCCGGTGACCAGGACGGCCGCGCGGGGAGCGGCGGCCACCTTGCCGATCTCCTTCACCAGCTGCTGCATCACCGCGGTCTGTCCGATGAGATCTCCCAGGCGGGCAGGGGCGGCCTCCAGCTCGGCGCTCGCGGCGCGGCGGCTCAGCTGCCGGACGCTGAGCGCGCGGTTGATGACCAGGTCCAGCGTGGCCGGATCGGCGAACGGCTTGTGGATGTAGTCGAACGCCCCGAGCTTCATCGCCCGGATGGTGCTCTCCATGTCGTGGTAGGCGGTGACCAGGACGATGGGGGCGTCCCCGCACACCGACTTCATCTCCTCGATGAGGTCGAGGCCGCTCCGGTCGGGGAGCATCATGTCCAGCACCACCAGCGAGGGGGCGGACTCCCGCGCCTTCTCCAGCCCGGCCGCGGCGGTCGTCGCGGTCACGACCTGGAAACGCGGCTTCCCGTCCTTCTCCGCCTCCTCGAAGTGGAGGGTGAGGGACTCGAGCAGCGAGACGTCGTCGTCGACGAGGAGGAGCGTGTCCATGGTCAGGAGGCCCTCGCGAAGTCGAGGCGGAAGAGGACCCCGCGGGCAGGGGGCCTGGCGGCCTCGGCGCTGACCTCTCCTCCCTGCTGCTGCAGGACACGGCGCAGCGCGGCCAGCGACAGGCCCGCCCCACGCGCCAGCCGCGAGCCGAAGGGCTCGAAGACCCGCGACTCGTCACCCGGACCGAGCGCAGCGTTCACGTCGTTGACCTCGACCTCCGCGCCCCGGTCCGAGCGACGCAGCGCGACCAGGAGCGGCTCGCCGTCCTGGAGGCTCGCGGCGACGTTCAGGAGGAGCTGGGCGAGCACCGGGCGGAGGCGGACCCCGTCGGAGCGTACCCGGGGGAGCCCGTCGGCGCCGATCAGCTCGACGCGGACGCTTCGCTCGGCCAGGTCCTGCTCGATGAGCCCCGCCGACTCCTGGATGAGGTCCGGCAGCGCCCAGGCGTCCACCGCCAGCGGCGCCTCGCGGCCGTACTCGCTCAGCATCCAGAGCATCCGCTCCAGGGTGCGGATCTCCCGGAGGGCGATGGTGAGGCGGCGCTGATCCCGCGGGGAGAGGCCCTCGTTCCGGGAGAGTGTCTGAACGGCCATCTTCACGCTGGAGAGCGGGTTCCTGAGCTCGTGGCTGAGCGAGCTGGAGAGCCGGGAGATCTGGAGCGGGGGAGCGCCCTCCAGCAGCGCGCCCAGGTCGTGCACCCGGGCCTCCATCGCTGCACCCGCGGGGCGCACGCCGACCCGGAGCCATCGCGGCGCCTCCCCGGGGCCGGCCGAGCTCCTGAGGAACTCGACGCCGCCACCCTGCCGTGCCCGCTCGTGGAGCGCGCGGGCCGTGGCCGGGTCCACGCCCAGCGCCACGGCGAGGGACATGCCGGGAGTGGGCTCCGGGCAGCCGGGAAGCGCGCCGTCACCGGTCACCAGCGACAGCCCCTCGTCCCAGCGGATGTGGAGCGGAAGCCCCCACGCCGGATCACCCATGAGAGACCGGAGCTTAGTCCCGCGACTGCGGACATGCTCGCCCTGGGCCCAGCGGTTATGGTGGTCGCTCCCATGGAAGGCCGCCTGGTCGTCAAGGACTGCACGCTGCTGGACCGCGGGACCGTGCATCGACAGCGCGCGGTGGTGGTCGAGGGCGGGATGGTGGCCCGGGTCGCTCCCGACGAGAGCGAACCCGTGCGACCCGGCGACTGGGCCATCGAGGCCGGTGGCCGGCTCCTGGTGCCGGGACGGGTGGACGGGCACGCCCAGCTGGGGCACGTCCCCGGTGCGAAGCGCACACTCACGGCCGCCGAGGCGTCCGCCGTGTCTGCGGCGGCGATCGCGCTCGCCCTCCGCGCCGGCGTGACCACGGTGCTGGACCAGGTGGACGGCGTGGACGACCGCGCCGGAGCGCTCGCCGGACGCCTCCGCGTGGCGCGAACGCTGGGCGTCCGGATGGTGTCCTCGCTCGCCGCCGAGGGGCGCCATGGCATCGCGACCCACGAGCTGAACGTCGAGGGTGCCCGGCAGAGCGCCGAGGATCCGGTGGTCCGCGTCGGCCTGGGGTTCGCCAGCTGCCTCGGCGCCTCGGACGAGCTCCTCCGGGCGGTGGGGCGAGACGCCGAGGCCCTTCGCGCCCCGGTGCACTTCCGGCTGGCCGAGACGAGCGCCGAGCTCGCCGAGCACTTCGAGCAGCACCGGATGCGCATGGTCGAGCGGCTGGATCGGCACGCGCTGCTGGGCATCGGCACCGTGGCCGCGCACGCCCGCGCCGTCGAGGGCTCCGAGGCGGAGCGGCTCGCCGAGACCTCGGTCCTGGTGGCCTGGAGCCCGCTGGCCGATCTGCTCGGTGAGCAGCATGGGTTCGAGGCGGTCTGGTTGCCGGCGCACCGGGTGGTGCTCGCCAGCGCGGGAGCGGGAGACCTCCGCGAGCAGTGGACGGCGGGCCGGGTCCTCGCGCACCGGGCGGCGCGCATCGGGCGGCTCTGGGCGAGGGAGCGCGTCCCCGAGGTGCTGGGGGACGGTCCGGCCGGGTTCCTGGAGCGGGTGTTCCGCCGTCCGGCGGGCCGCATCAGCCCAGGGGCCATGGCAGATCTCGTCTTGCTGGACCAGTTCCCCCACAGCGAGGATCCGGTCGAGGTCCTCGCCGCGTCGATGCGCGCGCCGGTGGCGTGGACGGTGGTGAACGGGCGGGTGGTGGTCCGCGAGGGCCAGCTGCTCGGCGCCGAGCTGCTGCCGCTCCTGGCCGAGGCAGCCGCGGTCCGCCGCGCGGTCGTATGAGCCGAGGAGCACGGGCGCTGCTCGCCCGGGCGCTGGAGCGGCGCGCGCCGCTCCGGGAGGGTGGGCGCACCACCGCCTTTCGCTGGCTGAACGGCGCGGCCGACGCCGTTCCCGGTATCACGCTCGACCTCTTCGGCGACGTCGGCGTGCTCAGCATCTACGACGCGCAGGACCCCGCGCCCCTGGCCGATGCAGCGATGGAGCTGGCTCCGCTCCGGGCGCTCTACTTGAAGGCGAGACCCCGGGAGGCGGGCACGCTCGGCGGTGAGGAGCGGGCGGCCCGGGCGCCGGCAGCGCCGCTGCGTGGACCGGCCATCGATTCGGTCGACGTGCGGGAACAGGGGCTGGTCTTCCGCATCCGCCCAGGCGAGGGGCTCGCGGTCGGCCTGTACCTCGACATGCGCGAGGCCCGCGGCTGGGTGCGCACCCACGCCCGCGGAAGGGCGCTGCTCAACTGCTTCGCCTACACGGGCGCCTTCGGCATCGCGGCGCGGGCCGGCGGCGCGGCGCGAGCGGTGGACGTGGACCTCAGCCGGCGCTCCCTGGCCTGGGGCGAGGAGAACGCCCGGCTCAACGGCCAGTCTCCACCGCCCACCGACCGGCTCGCGGGCGACGTCTTCGAGTGGCTCCGTCGGCTGGCCCGGCGGGAGGAGCGCTTCGAGGCGGTGGTGCTCGACCCTCCGGGCTTCGCGCGGGGGAAGGCAGGGACCTTCTCCGCCTCGCGCGACTGGCCGGGCCTGGTCGAGCGGACGGCCCCGCTGGTGGCCAGGGACGGCTGGCTGCTCGCCGCCTGCAACGTGGCGGCGCTGAGCGGGCGGAAGTTCGAGGCGGCGCTGGCGGAGGGTGTGCGACGGGCGGGGCGGACGGCGGAGGAGGTGGCCCGCCCGGATGCCTCCCCCCTCGACTTTCCGGTTCCCCGGGGAGAGGAGCCCCCGCTCAAGGTCCGGGTCCTGCGGCTCGGGGTGCTAACCTCTCGCCGTTGACCCGAGAAGCTCCCGCGCAGCGCACCGGCGGACTCCGCTTCGGCAAGTACGTCCTGCTCGACCGGCTGGCGGTGGGCGGGATGGCGGAGATCTTCCTCGCCCGCCAGGAGGGGCTGGAGGGCTTCGAGAAGACGGTGGTCATCAAGCGGATCCGCCCGCACCTCTCGAAGCAGAAGAGCTTCGTGCAGATGTTCCTCGACGAGGCCCGGCTGGCCGCCCAGCTGAACCACCCCAACATCGTGCAGATCCACGAGCTGGGGCAGGTCGACGACAGCTACTTCATCGCCATGGAGTACGTGTTCGGCCGGGACATGGCGCGGATCATCCCCAAGGCCGAACGGATGGGGATCGCCTTCCCGGCGGTGTACGCGCTGAAGATCGCCTCCAGCGTCTGCGAGGGCCTGCACTATGCCCACCAGCGCAGCGACGCCTGGGGCAACCCGCTCCACATCGTCCACCGCGACGTGACGCCGGAGAACGTCTTCGTCTCCTTCGACGGGACGGTGAAGATCCTCGACTTCGGCATCGCCAAGGCCCGTGGCCAGACCGGCGAGACCACCGTCGGGGAGATCAAGGGAAAGCTGAGCTACATGAGCCCGGAACAGGCGCTGGGCAAGCAGCTCGACTGCCGGAGCGACATCTTCTCCCTGGGGGTGGCGCTCTACGAGTGGCTCACCGGATTTCGCCTCTTCACAGGCGACTCCGAGCCGGCGGTGCTCCGGAGCATCAGCGAGGGGAAGATCTACGGCCCGAGCTACTTCAAGCCGGACATCCCACCCGAGGTGGAGGCGGTGGTGATGCGAGCGCTGGAGAAGGACCGGACGAAGCGCTACCCCAGCGCCTGGGAGATGCAGCGCGACCTGGAGCACCTCCTCGCCGAGAGCGAGTTCCGGCCCTCGAGCATGCACCTCTCCAACTTCCTCAAGCAGCTCTTCTCCGACGAGCTGGAGGCGGAGCGGGCGCGGCTCACCCGGGCCTCCGACACCCTGGCCTCGGACGGTGATCCGCGGCGCGGTGGGCGGGCGCTGCGGCTGCACCTGGACGACGCGGATAGAAAAGCGCTGGAGACGGTGGCCGAGCGCAACGGGCTCACCATCGAGGAGCTGGCGCGCGACGTCCTTCGTGACTGGCTGAAGTACCGCTGATGCCGCGGGTGCGTCTCACGCTGCAGTACGACGGGACCGACTTCGTCGGCTGGCAGCGGCAGCCCAACGGGCGGAGCGTGCAGGAGGTGCTCGAGACCGCGCTGGCCGAGTTCCTCGGAGCGAAGGTGACGGCGGTCGCCGCCGGGCGGACCGACGCCGGGGTCCACGCGCTGGGGCAGGTGGTGGCCTTCGACGCGCCGCGGGCGCTGCCCACGAAGGCGTACGTCCGGGGCCTCTCCGGGGTCCTTCCGGGGGACGTGGCGGTGATGGCGGCGGACGAGGTGCCGGCCGACTTCGATCCCCGGCGCTGGGCCACCGGGAAGCGCTACCGCTACCTCATCTCGCGCCGCCCGGGCCGGGCGCCGCTGCTGCGACGGACGCACTGGGAGGTCTTCAGCGCGCTCGACGTCGAGGCGATGCAGAGCGCGTCGACCGCGCTGCTCGGGACCCACGACTTCACCAGCTTCCGGGCCGCCGACTGCGAGGCGCCCCATCCGCGGCGAACCCTCCGGGAGCTCGACGTCCAGACCTTCGGCGACATCCTGCGCATCGAGGTGGAGGGGACGGCGTTCCTCAAGCACATGGTGCGAAACATCGTGGGCTCGCTGGTCGAGGTGGGGCGAGGGAGGCGCGCGCCGGCGTGGATCGCCGAGGTGCTCGCGGCAAGGGACCGGACACGGGCCGGGCCGACCGCTCCGGCGCACGGGCTCACGCTGGTCGAGGTGACCTACGGGACCGGACCGCGCCCGCCGGCGCCCAGCGATGCAGCCGGCTGATCAGCGCCCGGAACCGGCCGGCGGAGCGCGCTCGCCGGTGTCCTCGCGCTCCTGCGCCTGGTTGAAGACGTGGAAGAAGAAGACGAAGAGCGCGATGAGCAGGATCCACAGCCCCACGGTCCGGACGAGGAACCGGCTGGCCTGGGTCGTCGAGCCCTCCGGCGTCGGGAGCGCCCGGCGCGCCTCCTCGAGCTGCTGCTCGACGGAGAGGCTCATGGCCCGCCCCCCAGTGCCGGGAGGAGCAGGCGCCAGACCAGGACCAGGAGGCCGCCCGCAGCCAGGATCACGAACAGCGCCCTCGTCTTCGGGGGGATGAGCTGCTCTCGGAAGACCACCCAGCTGAACCATCCGGCGATGAGCGCGTAGACCAGGGTACAGGCCGCGGCCGCGACCGAGCTCTCGAGGTACCGCCCGCCGAACCAGGCGAGGAGCCCCATGGCCATGCCTCCGAGGGCGATTGCTCGCGTCGGACCTCGGCGGATCAGCGGCTCCGGCGCCCTCCAGGAGGTCAGCAGCTCGCGGGCGAGGGCGTAGCGTTCCACTCCCGCGGGGACGAAGACGGCGCGCCTCGGCCTCACGGCCTCGAGGAGAAGCCCGGAGGGGCTCTCCTGGATCCGGACGATCTCCGTGCGGGCCATCTCCACCGGCGGGGCCTCGGAGCTGACGTGGCGAAGGACGTCCGGGCCGATGGCCCAGCCGTATGCCCGGTGGCGCTTCTCGGCCCGGGTCCGCTCCCGAAGGACTCCCAACATGCTCAGGACGAGGATGACGCCGATGAGGACGATGGCCACCCGGACATCGGCCGCCTGCTCCACCGCGGCTCCGACTCCGATGAAGAGCACGATGCCGAGGAGGATCGCCCCGCCGCGGAGCTGCATTCGAAGTGTGCGGCGAAGGCTCTCCTCCGAGAGCCGGAACACCTGCACCCCGAGATCCATTGCCGTCCCCCCTGGATGCACCGCTCGGCCAACTCCAGCACGCCCGCGGGGCGCTGCGCCAGTCTCAGCGCACGAGGGCCGCGACGTCCGCGGCGGATCCGCGAGCGAGAGTATACCCGGCCCCGCCGTGGCCGTAGTGATGAATGACCCGGCCGACCCGCTCGACCCGGACCTCGGGACGGACCGGCCGGAGCCCCACCGCGTCGCGGAGCACCGGGCCGTGGCGGAATCCGGCCGCGCGCGCTCGCTCGAGGAAGGCGCGGCGCAGAGCCGGGTCGGGCGGGGGCGGGACGTCGCCGTCGAAGGGGAGAGCACAGCCGCCGATCACCACCTCGGAGCGCCGGGGGATGACGTAGAACATCCTGGAGAGGTCGCGCTCGTCGCCGTACATCTCCCGGAGGTCGACCTCTCCGGGCTCGACGAGCACGGTCTGCCCGAGCAGCGCCCCGAGCGCCGTGTCCCCGGTGAGCCGCCGCGCGCCGATGCCCGTGCAGTTCACGACGACGTCGCCGGCCACGTCCTCCAGGCGGTCCACCCGGGCGATCTCGATCGGCCGTCCGAGCCGCGACTCGAGCCAGGGGAGGTGGAGCGCGGGCTCCACCCGCGGCGCCTCGAACTCCCAGGCCAGGCTGGCCCCGCTCGGTTGGGGTCCCTCGTTCAGCCGGACCGGCTCCACGGCGTCTGCCCACCACGGACGGCGCGCGTCCGAAGCGCACTCCCGGACGGTCACCACGTCCACGCCGGCCTCGGGCACGGTGCGGGAGAGCTCGAGCAGCCAGCTGCGCGTGGCCCGCGCCCAGCGATACACCGCCTCGGGAGGCCCGACCGAGAAGGGATACCAGACCGCGCCGGCCGCAGCGGACGTCGTGCGCTCGGGGCGTTCGGCGGCGATGACCCGGACCCGGTGCCCCGCTTCCTCGAGGACGCTCGCGGTGGTGAGCCCCACCACTCCCGCGCCGATGACGGTGATCTCTGCCATGAAGTGCGATGCGGGCCGCGACTGCTCAGCGCGTGCGACGGAACCGGAGCGGCCGTTCCAGGCTCTCGGTGTAGACGACGAGGTCTCCGTCCACCAGCTGGATCTTGTGTCCGTTCTGGAGCGCGGTGAGGAAGGCCTTCTCCTGCGCGTCGATCTCTTCCGTGCACGCCATCCGGGTGGTCGCGAGCGGTCCCACCTTGATCGTCCCCTCTCCGAGGTCTGCCGCGCCACCGTAGCGGTTGCACGAGCCGGTTCCCGTGATGCGGCCCGGCTCGAGGAAGGACAGCGTCGGACGGCGGTCTTGCAAGACGGGAAGACCCGCGAGATCGGTCAGCTCCCACTCCGAGCCGATCAGGGACTGCCCGGCCTTCTCCTGCCCTTGCTGGGGCGAGGGCGCGGAGGCGCATCCGACCGCGAGCGCCGCGACGACGGCTCCGATCCAGGAGAGCTGTTTCAAGACGGGTCCCTCCGCCGTCGTCGACGCTAGATCGCCCGCGCGGGATTTGCTTCAGAAGACGATCTTCAGAAGCCGCATCACCAGCTCCTCGAGCGAGAAGACGGTGAGCCCGAGCGGGAGCAGCGGGAGCGCGGTCGCCGCCGCCAGCCGGGTCAGGTCCTGCAGCCCGAACGGGACGGTGTTCATCTCCCGGATCACCGAGTAGCTCTGCCCGAGGTCGGACAGCGACTGGATGTCGCCGGTGCCGAGGAGCTCCGCGTCGTCGACCGGGCCGCGGATCCACTTGTCCTCGAAGGCGGTGACATAGACGCTGGCCAGCTTCCCGTACTGGGCGAGGCCGGTTCGCTTCGCGCGGCCGAGCGCGGGAGTGAAGACCGTGAGCGGCCCGAGGAGGAAGAGGACGAAGAAGGCGATCAGACCGATGGCGTCCATCTTGAACTCCATCAGCGCCCGGCCCCCGTAGAGCACCCGCGTGGCGATGAGGCCCGCCAGCAGCGCCCCCTGTGCGAAGAGCAGCGGACTGAACGCGTAGGTCCCCTTTCCGAGGAAGGAGAGCCCCGCGGCCCGGTCCGGGTGGGTCGGGACCAGGTGCAGGTCCATCCGCGAGACTTGCCAGAGGAAGCGGAACCAGACCAGCAGCCGGAAGTACCAGCGGATGAGGATGAACTGGCTCAGCGGCAGGCTCACCGCTGCGAGCCAGATCCCGGCGGGGGTGAGATGCATCCCGCCGGCGTCGGGAAGCGCGTACCAGCTGGCGGCGCCGTAGGCGAGGGTGCTCCGCCAGAGCCGGTGGCCCAGCGTCGCCACCAGCACCACGAGCCCGACCTCCACCGGGACGGAGTTGCGCAGCCGCATCGCCGAGGCGATGAGCCCGTCGAAGTGCGGAACGTCTGCGGGGCGCACCAGCCCCCGGTCCACGAACTGCGCCACGATGGCCCGGGTGCGCAGGTGCACCACCAGCTCCGCGGCGATGAGCAGTGGCAGCGCGACGAGGAAGCGGACCTGCGCTTCGATGTCGCGCAAGAAGGGGAGGGGGCTCGGCGGCCCGATCGCATGTCCCTCCACCACCGAGAGCACGAGGAGCGGCACCCAGGCCACGGCGGTGATGATCCAGATCCGCCGCCAGAGCTGCTCCAGCGCCGGCCCACTGAGGTGGGTGCGGCGGAAGAGCTGGTACAGAGGCCCACCGAGGACGAGGGAGAAGTCCTGCTTCGCGAGGGGCACCGATGCGTCCATGGCCGGCCTCCGGTCGGACCCACGCTAGCGCCCCACGGAACGCTGCGCGTCGGAAAGGCGTAGGCACTCGGTCCCACGCCGGGGCGCGTTCCAGGGCAGGGGTTCCTTGTAGCCTCCAGGGCTCCCGGTCCGGGAAGCCGATGCGCACCCCGATCCTCGCCCTGCTCCTCGTCCTCGGAGTCCCCGCGGCGTACGCCCAGCCGGACGCGGGCACCCCCGTGCCCGTCGTCTGCGAGGACTCGAGGGCGTGCGCCATCCGCAACGGCCATGGCTCGGTCTGCGAGGACGGCCGGTGCGAGCCGTATCTGGACAAGACGGACATCTTCGTCGCGGTCGGCCTGAGCCAGAAGGACGAGGCGCCCCCGGAGCCGTTCAAGCCGCTCCTCACCGTGCTTCCGGTGGTGGGCTCGAACCCCACGCAGGGGGCGCTCATCGGAGTGGCGGCGATCCTCGGCATCTACCTGGGTGACCCGAAGACGACCACCATCTCCAACATCTCGGCGAACGTCCTCTACACCACCAAGAACCAGTTCCTCTCCGGCATCAACAGCGTGCTGATGCTCAGCGACAACTCCTGGCAGCTCCAGGGGGACTGGCGGTTCCTGATCTTCAACCAGGACACCTTCGGGCTGGGGACCGGACAGACGCCGATCAGCACCGGTTTCACCCTCAACGGCTTCGGCACCACGACCGCGGTCGGGGGCGCCCAGCCGATGGACCTCAACCTCATCCGGATCCGGGAGAACTTCCTCAAGCGGGTGACCGACACCTTCTACATCGGGCCCGGATTCAACTTCGATCGCTACTACGCCATCCACGATCTGCTGCTCGACCTGAACTCGAACCCCAAGGTCATCACCAGCCACTACGCCTACAGCCAGGCGCTGGGCTTCAACCCCGGCGCCTACAACACCTCGGGCCCGAGCCTGAACCTGGTCTGGGACAGCCGTGACTCGACGATCAATCCCTACCGGGGCCTCTACGCGTTGCTCAGCTACCAGTGGTACCCGCACTTCCTCGGCAGCGCGAAGGACAGCTCGCTCCTCTCGGGTGAGGTCCGCGGATACGTCGGGCTCGACCCGGCGATCCCGAGGAACGTCCTCGCCTTCTGGGTCCTCTTCCAGACCACCGTGACCGGGCAGCTTCCGTACCTCGGCCTGCCGGCGATCGGCTGGGACGCCCGCAACCGCAGCGGCCGGGGGTACGTCCAGGGGCGTTTCCGAGGAACGGCGGAGGTCTACGCCGAGGCCGAATATCGCTTCCGCATCACCGAGAACGGCCTCCTCGGAGGCGTGGTCTTCGCCAACGTCTCGACCTTCTCCAGCGCCCCGGTGAGCTACCTCGGGTACTTCAACTCGGGCGAGAACCTCTTCCAGAATCTCCGGCCGGCGGGCGGGATCGGGCTGAGATTCATGATGAACCGGCAATCCCGGACTAACATCACCCTGGACCTCACCGTGGCCGACAAGACGTTTGGGCTCTACTTCGGGGCGGGAGAGGCGTTCTGATGGGCCGTTCCCCGGGAGGTGCCGGCCTCCGGGGGTCACGAGGGAGGGGAAGTCGCATGCGCCGTCCACAGCGGTGGGGCGTGGTCGTGCTCGTCGTTGCGCTCGCCAGTGCCCGCGGCGCGATGGCCCGACCGCTCGACGGCCAGGACAACCCGACGCCCGCGGAGACTCCGACGCCTGCGGAGACTCCGACGCCCGCTCCCGCCGAGGTGAGCGCCACGGCCGACCCCCGTGACGGCTGGAGGCACGAGTTCTCCCCCGCGTGGCACATGGCGACCTTCTGGAGCAAGGAGAACAGCCACTACACGTTCCACTCGCTGTCCCTGGGCTACCTGATGTCGGTGAACGCGGCGGGCCCGTTCCTGCACCTGAGCTGGGTCATCCCGCTGCAGGCGCGACAGGATGGCCGGGTGCACTCGGTCTCGTCGCTGTACCAGAATGGCGGCGGGGTCGATGTGATGCTGGGGTTCCAGTGGCGGAAGACGCTGACCCCCGAGATCGAGTTCGAGGGCGGCCCGGGCCTCCACATGAATCTGCTCAACCTCGGCGGGCAGCCCGGCCTCACCAACTTCAACGCCTTCCAGATCGGTCCGGGCGGGATGACGGTGCTGCGCTGGCGTCCCGGATGGCGGCCGCACAAGGTCGGGTGGACGGTGGGAGCAGTCGGCGCGCTGGGCATCGACCTCTGGGACCCGCTGCGGAGCAACGACCTTCGCATCGGATTCACGCTGCGGATGGGCGTGGTCCTGGGAGTGGACCTGCCATGAGGCGAGCCGCCCTCGGCGCCGTGGCCCTCGCGGCGACGGTTTTCGTCGCCTGCCTCGGCCCCTACCCGAACGTGGGGGAGAAGCTCGACGGCGTGGCCCAGGTGATCGGGACCTCGTACATCGCGCTCGACGCCGGAGCGCCCCGGATCCTCATCCTCGCGCCGTTCGACGGGGGCACGAGCGCGCCGTTCACCCGCATCGACGAGGCGCAGCCGCGCGCGGTGCAGACCATCCAGGGCACGTACTCCGGCGACGCGACGAACAGCCTGAAGGTCACCTTCTCCACCAACACCGTCTTCTCCCTGCCCAACGAGGCCTCGAAGCCGGTGAGCGATCGGTCCGGAGCGTCACGCCATGAGCTCGCTCCGCCCACCCAGAGCAACGCCACCATCGCCACCTCGACCAGCGAGGTCCTGGACCTCTCCGGCTCCGCGGAGGTCGCCGGGCACTACCTCAGGCTGCTCGGCCGGACCGCGGTCATCACCGGCACCGACGCCACCGCGACCACCTGCGCGTTCCACATGTTCAACCTGGTGGTCGAGTCGTCCGAGGCCCGCATCCCGGGCTTCAACAGCGCGGGGATGACCCAGTACCTCAACCGCGTGGAGCCGTTCGACGGCATCCTCTCGGGGAAGATCACCGTCGGCCTGGTGGGGCTGTTCAGTCCGGTGGTGACGCTCACCTACATCGACTACGCCGACTTCGAGGGAGTCGTGCTCGACGGCGTGCAGGTGTCCAGCACCAACGCCAGCGGCGACGGGAAGCTCTCGGGAGTGGTGGACTTCCGCATCGACCGCGCGGAGCTGCCGCCGCTCGAAGGGTCGGTGGACTATGGCGAGGTCACCCTCACCGGTGGCAACGAGTCCGGCGACTACGTCGTCACGCTCGACGGCGGGGCGCCGGTGCGGGTTCCCACCGGACGCCGGAACCCGCCGCTCGAGCAGTGCCTGGGGCTCTGAGGCCCCGCAGGTGTTCCGAGCGGGGTGTGGTGAGCCCCGCGAGGCGGTCGAGACCGACGCGAGACGGCGCACCCGAGGAGTGAGCAGTGGAGGCGTGCCTCGTGGCACGTCGAGCAGCGGAGCGACGAGGCTGCGCGTCGCAGCGAGAGGATCGGCCGCCGCAGCGCTCAGCACACCCCGGTCGGAGCACCAGACTAGGCCGCGCCCGGCTTGCTGAACCGGAGCGCGCCCTTCCCCGCGTCGACGAGGACGGTGTCCCCCGCGACGTAGTCCCCGGAGAGGACCTTCAGGGCGAGCGGGTCCTGCAGGTACTTCTGGATCGCCCGCTTCAGGGGCCTCGCGCCGTAGACCGGGTCGTAGCCGTGCTCGCCGAGGAAGGACACCGCCGCCGGCGTGAGCTCGAGCGTGAGCCGCCGATCCTCGAGCAGCTTGCGAAGCCGGCCGAGCTGGATGTCGACGATGCGGCCGAGCTGCTTCCGGTGCAGCGGCTCGAAGATGACCATCTCGTCGATCCGGTTGAGGAACTCGGGCCGGAAGTGCTGCCGGAGCGCGTCCATCACCCGGGAACGGGTGGCCTCGTCGAGGTGATCCTTGCCCTCCATCCCGATCTGCAGCGCCTGGCTGCCGATGTTGGAGGTCATGATCAGCACCGTGTTCTTGAAGTCCACGGTCCGTCCCTGGCTGTCGGTGAGGCGGCCGTCGTCGAGGATCTGCAGCAGGACGTTGAACACGTCCTGGTGCGCCTTCTCGATCTCGTCGAAGAGCACCACGGAGTAGGGCCGGCGGCGCACCGCCTCGGAGAGCTGTCCGCCCTCCTCGTAGCCCACGTACCCCGGAGGGGCGCCGATCAGCCGCGCCACCGCGTGCTTCTCCATGTACTCGGACATGTCGATTCGGATGAGCGCGTTCTCGTCGTCGAAGAGGAACTCGGCGAGGGCCTTGGCGGTCTCGGTCTTCCCGACGCCGGTGGGGCCGAGGAAGATGAACGAGCCGATGGGGCGGTTGGGATCCTGCAACCCGCTCCGGGCGCGGCGGATGGCGTTGCTCACCGCCTCGATGGCCGGGCGCTGTCCGATGACCCGCTGCTCCAGCCGCTCCTCCATGTGGACGAGCTTCTGGACCTCGCCCTCCATCAGCCGGCTGACCGGGATGTGGGTCCACTTGGCGACGACCTCGGCGATGTCCTCGGCGTCGACCTCCTCCTTGAGGAAGCGCTGCTTCTTCTGCAGCTCGGTCAGGGCCGAGTTCTGCTGCTCCAGCTCCTTCTGCAGGCTGGGGAGGATGCCGAACCTGATCTCCGCCGCCTTGTTCAGGTCGCCCTGCCGCTCGGCGGTGGCCTCGTCGGCCCTGGCCTTCTCGATCCGCTCCTTGACCGAGCGAATCTTCTGGATGGCGGCCTTCTCCGACTCCCAGTGGGCCTTCATCGCGCTGAACTGCTCGTTGAGATCGGCCAGTGACCGCTCGATCTGCTGCAGCCGATCGCGGGAGTTGACGTCGCTCTCCTTCTTCAGGCCCTCGCGCTCGATCTCCAGCTGGGTGATGCGTCGGCGGATGTCGTCGATCTCCTGGGGCATCGAGTCGATCTCGATGCGCAGGCGGCTCGCGGCCTCGTCGACCAGGTCGATGGCCTTGTCGGGGAGGAAGCGGTCCGCGATGTAGCGGTTGCTGAGCGTGGCGGCGGCCACCAGCGCCGAGTCCTGGATCCGGACGCCGTGGTGCACCTCGTACCGCTCCTTGAGGCCGCGGAGGATGCTGATGGTGTCCTGCACGCTCGGCTCGCCGACCATCACCGGCTGGAACCGGCGCTCGAGGGCGGCGTCCTTCTCGATGTGCTTGCGGTACTCGTCGAGGGTGGTGGCGCCGATGCAGTGGAGCTCGCCGCGGGCCAGCGCGGGCTTGAGCATGTTGCCCGCGTCCATCGCCCCCTCGGCCTTGCCCGCGCCGACCAGGGTGTGGAGCTCGTCGATGAAGAGGATGATCTGCCCCTCGGCAGCCGAGATTTCCTGGAGCACGGCCTTGAGCCGCTCCTCGAACTCGCCGCGGTACTTGGCACCGGCGACCATCGCTCCCAGGTCGAGGGCCACCAGCCGCTTGTCCTTGAGCCCCTCGGGGACGTCGCCGTCCACCATGCGGCGGGCGAGGCCCTCGACGATGGCGGTCTTGCCCACCCCGGGGTCGCCGATCAGGACCGGGTTGTTCTTGGTGCGCCGGCTGAGCACCTGGATGCAGCGGCGGATCTCCTCGTCGCGGCCGATCACCGGGTCGAGCTTGCCGGCCCGGGCCGCCGCGGTGAGGTCACGCCCGTACTTCTCCAGCGCCTGGTAGGTGTCCTCCGCCTCCTGGGTCGTGACCCGGCGGCCGCCGCGGACGTCCTTGAGGACGGTGAGGATGCGGTCCTTGGTGATTCCCGACGACTTGAGGGCCTCTCCGACGGCGCCCTTGTCCTGGGCCAGCGCGATGAGGAGGTGCTCGCTGGAGACGTACTCGTCCTTGAGCTGCTTGGCCTCGTCCTCGGCCTTGTCGAGATCGCGGAGCAGCCGCTGGCTCAGCCGGCTCCCGTCACCGCCCTGGATCTTGGGAAGGCGCTCCAGCGCCTCGTCGACGCGGCCCTGCACGAGGGTGGGATCGGTCCCGATGCGTCGGAGGAGGGCCTCGGCGACACCCTGCTCTTGCTGGAACAGCGCCTTCGCGAGGTGCTCGGGCTCGTACTCGGGCGAGCCCATCCGACGCGCAAGGGTCTGCCCTGCCTGAATGGCCTCCTGGGCCTTCAGGGTGAACTGTTCGATGCGCATGCGATTACCCTAAGTCTCGGCACGAAGTTGGCAAGCAGGCAGGGTACAGGTACAAACGCCCGCAATGTCCCGGTCTCAAGCGCATGGCGGCTATCTCTGTCGCCTGGAGACGCTGGACGGCGGGGAGCTGCCCCGGCTGGCCCGCGAGTCGCTCGAGGCCGACGGGCAGACGCCCGAGGGAGCGGGCCTGCTGGTCTCGGTCGTGAAGAAGGTCGTCCGCTTCGCCTACGACGCCCCGTTCACCTACGGCCGGCGCGGGGCCCAGTGGTACGGCAAGCACCATGCGCTGGCGTCCCGGCTGTCCACGGCCTTCGGGGTGACGGTGCACGCCTACGCCTTCGACCCCGACGAGCTCGAGCAGGTGGTGACCTACGGGGCGGGGAATCGCGTCGGGGGCGAGACGCTCCGGTACGACGACCAGGAGATCGAGGACGACGCGCTGTCGGAGGAGGCATTCGAGAAGATCCGCGCGCGCTGGCCGATCGGGCACCTCGGTCGACTGCTGGGGCTCGAGCGCTCGGAGCTGCTGCGGTTGCCGTACGCCCGGAGCGTGCTCATCCCGCTCGACGAGGAGGCGACGGCCGGGCTCGGGGCTCTCTTCCCCGAGCAGTGGGCCGACCCGAGGCACTGAGCCCGGACGGGCGGCGCGGTTCGCCGCTCCACGAGCATCCCGGGGGGCTGAGGCGCGCTCAGCCCGTCGGCGGGGCCTGCTGCCCGGGGACGGCTCCTGGATGGTGCGGCACGTCGGTCGGCTGCGGCGGGCCCGTCCGGGGTGGCTCGTCGTCGAACCCCTTGGCCACCGCCCGTGCGTGGACGATGAGGAAGGCGACCACCGCGGCGTTGACGACGAGCACCAGCAGCCGGGTCCACCGGAAGTGGTGGAAGAGCTCGTAGATCTCGAAGGGAAGCAGCGAGCCACTGACCGCCACCACCAGCCACGGCCCCCAGGTGTGCCGGCGCTGGAGCGCCCAGCCCTCGATGCAGGTGACGGTCCCGTCGATCAGGAGCGCGAGGAGGGTGATGTGGATGCCCCGCGGGGTGGTCGCGCGCTCGAGCACCCGTCCGAGGAGCACCGCGTACGCGCGGGTGGCGTGGTTGCGGAACTCGTGCGCCCACCGGGCCAGGTCGTCGTCGAGCCCGAGCGCGATGGTTCCCGCGAGGGCGGCGAAGAGCAGAAGCTGCACCACGCCCTTCACCCACTTGTAGGTGGTGATCGTCCGGAGCGCCGCCTCGTCCACCCGGGCCCGCATCGCTCGACGTCCTCCCTGTTCCTAGGGCGAGCTCCCGGACCGCGGGGTCTCGTCCTGCAGCGCCGCCCAGGCCTTCACCCTGGCCGAGCGGAAGTACTGGGCGATGATGGCCAGGGTTCCGGCCACGAGCAGCGTCCGGACGACCGACGTACCGACGGTGAACGTTGGAGCGAGGACCCAGTCGGCGGGAGCCCGGTCCCCGGATGGGACGAGCTGCGTCGCCAGCTTGGCGAAGCGGAGGGCGAAGGCCGCGTCCGCCGCCCCGTCCACCGTGCGCAGCACCGCCGAGACCACCGCGGATCCACACAGGAGCCGCCGGATCCCCTCGCGGGGGAGGCCTGCCGGGCGCAGCACCCTTCCGGCGGAGACGAAGGTGAAGAAGAGGGAGACGGCGAGGACGATGAGCAGCGCCGCACGGGCCTGGCGGTCGGGCTGCATGGCCCGGGTGTTGGCCTCGGCCAGCCGGGCGATGAGCTTCTCGGTGGGCGTGTTCCGGGGGAGGGACTCGACGCTCCCCCGCGCGCGGTCGCTCAGGGCGAAGGCCTCGCTGACCGAGGCGGCCCCGGAGATGCCGGACACCAGCATGCAGACGATGGCCACGGCCCGCGCCTGCGAGCCGACCGCGGACCGCGGCCCAGTCAACGGGGGAACGCCTCGACGAACTTCAGGCGGAGATCGGTGAGGAGCGAGTCGAAGAACCGCTCCTCCTCCGGGGTCAGGTTTCCCCGGGTCTTCTCGCGGAGCAGCGCCAGGAGGTCGAGCACCTCCCGGGCGAGCGCCTTGTCCGGGGTCACCGCGCCGGACTCGGGGTGCGCCTGCACGCCCATGTGGATGAGGGCGGAGGAGGCGAACCCCAGGAGGACGGTCGTGAAGTCGATGCTCTTCCCGGCCCGCTCGAGCACGAAGCCTTCGCCCTGGGCGCGCTCGTCGGCCGGGGCCACGACGTCACTCCTCGTCGTCCTGGTCGTCCAGGAACTCGTCGGCGTCGGCCATGACGGTCTCCACCTGGGCGGCCTTCTCCGAGACGTCCGGAAGGGACTTGAGGTACCGATCCCAGGCCTTCTCGTCGACTTCTCCCTGGGCCAGGTACCGGGCAGCGGTGCGCTTGTCGATGTTCTTCGGGTCGAGTGGCTCGGCCATGGCGGGCGAATTTGACGGGCGACCCTCCGGTCGTCAACAACCCTCTCCGGTCGGAGGGACCTGCGTGAGCGTGCCGGGCTTGCCGAGGGGGCTGTACGCCGTCGTGGACGACGGAGCCCGGCCCGATCTCACGCTCGCCGAGCAGGCCCGGGTGCTCGCCCGGTGCGGGGTGAGAGTGGCGCAGGTGCGGTGCAAGCGCGGGCCGGGGCGAGCGGCCTGGGACGCGGTCCGCGAGGCGGTCGCGGTGCTCCGGTCGGCGGGCGTCGTCACCCTCGTCAACGACCGGGTGGACTGGGCGCTGCTCTCCGAGGCCGACGGCGTCCACCTGGGAGACGAGGACCTTCCTCCCGCGGAGGCGCGGCGGCTGCTGGGGCCGGGGCGGCTGGTGGGGGTGACGGTCCGGGGCGCTGCCGGGGCCCGGGAGGCGGCAGGGGCGGGGGCGAGCTACGTCGGCCTGGGGCCCGTCTTCGCGACGCGGACGAAGGAGGTCCCTGCCCCGGTGCTGGGGCTGGAGCGGCTGCGCGAGGAGGTGCGGGCGAGCCCGCTCCCGGTGGTGGCCATCGGCGGCATCGGCCTCGAGCGGGTGGCCGCGGTGGCCCGGACCGGAGTGCACGGGGTGGCGGTGGTGTCGGACCTGTGGGCAGGGGGTGACCCCGGGGCACGCATCGAGGCGCTGCAACGCGCCTTCCTTCTGGGAGAGACTGGAGCCGCGTGAAGCCCCACGGACACGTCTTGCGCCGGCCCACCATCGGCTTGACCCCGGACGTCGAGGACGCGGCCGGGGGCGAGGCGCCCCCGCGGTACGTGATCAAGTCGCCCTACGCCGAGGCAGTCTTCCGCGCGGGAGGCCTGCCGATGGTGCTCCCGCTGGCGAGCGACCCAGGGATGATCGACGCCTTCCTCGACCGGATCTCCGGGCTGGTGGTGACCGGGGGCGCGTTCGACGTCCCACCCGAGGCCTACGGCGAGTCGGCGCGCGACGGGCTGGGCGCACTGAAGCCGGCTCGGACCCGTTTCGAGAGCGCGCTGCTCCAGGCGGCGCTCAGGCGGAACATGCCGGTGCTCGGGGTGTGCGGCGGGATGCAGCTCCTGAACGTGGTGCTGGGCGGAACGCTGTTCCAGGACATCCAGCGCGAGCTGCCCGACGCGCGCAACCACGAGCAGGCGCACGACCGGGGGCACCCCTCGCATCCGGTGGAGGTGCGGGATGGGACGGTGCTGGCCGAGCTCGTCGGTCGCGGGCAGCTGATGGTGAACTCCACGCACCACCAGGCGGTGTCCCGGCTCGGTGAGGGGCTGGTGACGAGCGCGGTGGCCCCGGACGGCGTGGTCGAGGCGATCGAGTCGAGCAACGGAACCTTCGCGGTGGGAGTGCAGTGGCATCCGGAGCTG
>Ga0081540_1000430_pt1 | contig 41337 bp, 42 predicted proteins | sample TabmetS2T1R1_FD_71024 | JGI IMG/M metagenome (GOLD analysis project Ga0081540, IMG submission 71024) | Tabebuia heterophylla rhizosphere microbial communities from the University of Puerto Rico - S2T1R1 | ecosystem: Host-associated > Plants > Roots > Rhizosphere ...
CGCCCATCAGATAGGTCACGACAAGCCGCGGCGAGAGCGCCCAGCCTGGCGGGCGAGGGCCGCTGTCGCCGGCGGCGAGCGCCTTCAGCTCGGCCGCATAGCTCTCCTCGGCGGGCAACCGCAATTTCTCGCTCATGGTTTTGCTCCATTGTCGTCCAACGCGGCGTTGAGCCGCAGCATGTCGAGGCGCGGGTCGCCCTGCAGCAGGCCTGCGCCGTTCAATTGTTCCAGCGCCTGCCGCGCTGCTGCGCGCGAGGCAATCAGGCCGAGCGCAAAGAGCTCGGTGAGTTCATCGGAAGGTTTTACACCGTCGCGCCGGAGTGCGGCGAGCAACGTCGCGCCTGCGGGTGCAGTCAGCGGATTGTCCAGCCGCGCCGTGCCGCCCGCGATGGTCTTCGCCATGTCGAAGCTGAAGCTGCGCATGCGCAAAAGCTTTTCGGCGAGTTCGGATCGATGGCCGGACGGCAGGCGCGGCGTCAGTGTAGCAAGGAAGAAACTCGCATCGCCTTGGCTCACGGCTTCGGCCGTCTGGGCGACCAAGGAGTCCGTTCCGGTGCGCGCGACCAAGCCGGTCAGCGCGGCGTCGGCATGTCGATCCTCGTCCCAGTTCCAGGCGTCGACCAGCTCCTGTGGACTAAGGGAAAGCGCCCGCGCGAGCGACGCGATATCGGCACTCTCAAGCAGCGCCGCCCGGCGATGCACCTGCGCTGGTGTCTTGACGTTCTCGAACTGGATCACGCGCGAACGGCGCAGCACGCCCTTCATCTTCACCGAGAAGAAACCTGCGAGTTCGGCGATGTCGTCGCCGACCGCCGTGCCCTGGCCGAGCCGTGCAAGCAGCGATGCCGCAAGGGCCTTCACCTTCGGAGCGCGATCGCTGGCCGCAATGCCCTCGAGGAAGGGGATATCGGCTTCCGATAATCCGGCCGCCAACTGTGAAAGCAGCGGCAACCGCACGTCGGCATTCTCGCTGGCGAGTTTGGCTTCCAGCACCGTGCGAGCCGCTTCAGGATCGCGGCGCCTGAGTTCGGCCAGCGCGACCTTGCGCGCCGCCGGCCAGAAGTCCTCCCAGTTCTCAGCGGTGAGCCGGTCGCCAGCCTGCCGTTGTACAACGTTGTTGGACGCCGCGATCCCGGCCCAGTCGCGCCACGGCGCGTACACGTCGGGTGCATCGTCGTCGTTTGCCGTGGGCATCCACTCGGCGGGATGGGTGGTCCAGCCGCGCGCGGCGAGGAAGTCGAGCAGTTCGGCCTTGCTCTGCGTATCCTTGAACGCGGCCAGGATGCGGCGCACGAGCGGGCGCAACGTCTCGGGCACAGTCGGCAGTACGAGCGCTGGGATGTCAGGCAATACGCGCAGCTCTGGCGGCGGCTCGGCCGTCACCGCGACGCCAAGGAACTGGCCGGACAGCGCCAAGAGGCGCAACTCTGCCTCGGCAGGTTCAGCGCCAAGCTCGGCGCTCCATATCGCGGCGGCGGGCGCGGCGGCCGATCCCATGGTCCAGCGCGTCAATACCGCGCCCATCGCATCGTAGATCGCCTCAGCCATGGCCGCCGATCCGTCCCCACGAGGTCTGCGCGGCCAGGATCGTCAGCCGGTTGCCGGACCAGATCGCGGCCGTCCGTTGCAGATCGGTGCCGCACAACAGGCCTTCGGCATCGCCTGCGACCGGCAGCGTGGTCGCGCCATCGGCCGACCGCCACCAGGGATGTCCTGCGTCGTCGAGCGCGATCCGCCCCGTAGGCAGCAGCACCGGAATGTCGATCGTCCATGGCTCGGCGAGCAGGGGCCCCGTCAAGGTATCGGCGAGCGCCATCTCCGATGCCGGCCATTCCGGGTTGGTCGCGTCCGCCGCGTCCGCGCGCGCAACCAGCAGGGCGCGCAGCGGCTGCCGCGAGGGATAGAATGCGAGTTCGCCTTGAAATCGTTCGCCCGGTGTAAACACCGAGCCGCGGCGGCCCACACTCGCCGGGAAGAAATCGAGCAGCATCGCAAAGCGGGGGCCGCTCGCATCGAGATTGAGTAGCCATGTGGTCTGCGACACCAATCCGTCGCGCCGTGTCTGCACCTGTTCGGCGAGCACTTCCCAGCGCGCGTTCGCGCGCAGCGTCTGCGGATTGGCGAGCACGGCCTCGCGTGTTTCCGCGACCGCGATTGCGCGCCGGATCTCGGCGTCGCGCGGCGTGGTGCGGAAGGCGCGCGCGAGCAGCACCAGCTTGCCGAGTTCGACCACCGCGCCGCGTGGCCGGTCACCCGGCGGAAGCGCGAGCAGCCGGCCCGGCAGTTCGTCGATCCGCCCGGCCAGTACCGCGGCCTTGCCGTCAACCAGCCGCGCCGCGATCCGCCGACAACGCGCGGTCGCGTCGTCGATAAAGGCCGAAAGTCCCATACGCAGTTGATCGCCGATCCATTGCTCCAGCGCATCGAGCGCATCAAGGATCGCGCGCTCGGTATCCTCGCTGCGCTTTACGGCTGCGGCTTCACGACGTGCCGCATCCTTCGGATCCTCGACCTCCGGCTCGTCCTGTTGCGCGGCGCGCAAATCCTTGGCCGCCGCTGGCGCAACGTTGGCAGGGGCCTTTGGTGTTGCCTTGGGTGTGCCGGCGCCCGCCCGCCGCCGGCCGAGCCAATCGCTGACCCAGGCGGGCGTGTCGGCCGGGGCGAACGGCGTGACCTTCTCCGCCTTCATCCACAACAGGCCGAGGACATGCTTGCAGGGAAATTTGCGCGATGGGCAGGTGCATTTGTTGCCGAAATCGCGCAGATCGGCCATCACGCGGTAAGGATTGGCGCCGGAGCCCGCACATTCGCCCCAAACCAGCGCGCCGTCATGGCTCGCGCCAACGCCCGACCATTTGGCAGGCTTGGCAAGCCCCGCCGCGGCCTTGAGCGAGGATTGATCGGTGGCGAGTTGCTCGATCGCTTTTAGATCAATCGCCACGCAGTGATCCCAACCGAATCCAAGTAAGCCAGTATATCCCGGGATATATCGGGCGACAATGAACGCCCCATGTCGGTGCGGCCGCGAAGCGCAGGACCGGTCTCCGAAAGGGAGTGGGACGCGCTGTCCCGACAATTCAGCTCTCGTGCTCGCTGCTGCACTGTTCCCTCGCAAAAAAGTGAGGCGGCATGGTCGCCCGTCTGTAGCTTTCGGCCCCTCCCGTTCGTCTTGCATCCAGAGAGAGCCAAAATGGAGGCCAGGAATGGAAAATTCTCGCTATCGCTGGGTCATCGTCGCCGCCGGGGGCCTGCTCGGCTGCGTCGCGATCGGGGGCATGTTTTCGCTGCCAGTGTTCCTGCAGCCGATCGCGCGGGATACCGGCTGGTCGGTGACCGGCATCTCCAGCGCCATGACGATCGGCTTCCTCGCCATGGCCTTCACCAGCATGATCTGGGGCACTCTGTCGGACCGGCTGGGGCCGCTGCCGGTGGTGCTGACCGGATCGATCGTGCTGGCATCGAGCCTGGGACTCGCCAGCCTTGCCACATCGCTGGTCGTGTTTCAGTTCGTGTTCGGGCTGATGGTCGGCGGTGCGGCTGCCGCGATCTTCGCGCCGATGATGGCGACCGTCACCGGCTGGTTCGACACCCATCGCAGCCTCGCGGTGTCGCTGGTCTCGGCCGGCATGGGTATGGCGCCGATGACGATGTCGCCGCTCGCCGCCTGGCTGGTCTCTAGCCATGACTGGCGGACCTCGATGCAGCTCGTGGCGCTCGTCGTTGCCGCAATCATGATCCCGGTCTCGCTTCTGGTGCGCCGTCCGCCCGCGCTCGCAAACGCGCCTGCCGCGCCGTCGGGCGAAGCCGCGCCTGCGGATATGTCGCTCGCGCAGGCGCTGCGCTCGCCGCAATTCATCATTCTCGTGCTGACAAATTTTTTCTGCTGCGCCACGCATTCGGGGCCGATCATCCATACCGTGAGCTATGCCATCAGTTGCGGCATTCCGATGATCGCCGCCGTCACCATCTACAGCGTGGAGGGGCTCGCCGGGATGGGCGGCCGCATCGCCTTCGGCCTGCTCGGCGATCGCTTCGGCGCCAAGCGCGTGCTGGTGTTCGGCCTGCTGGCGCAGGCGTTCGGCGCGCTCGGCTATGTCTTCGTGCGCGAGCTCGCCGCGTTCTATGCGGTCGCCGCGCTGTTCGGCTTCCTCTATGCCGGCACCATGCCGCTCTATGCCGTGCTGGTGCGCGAAAACTTTCCGCTGCGGATGATGGGCACCGTGATCGGCGGCACCGCCATGGCCGGCAGCCTCGGCATGGCGACCGGGCCGCTCGCGGGCGGCCTGATCTACGATACCTTTGCGAGCTACGCCTGGCTCTATATCGGCTCGTGGCTGATGGGGCTCGGTGCGTTCCTGATCATCCTGACGTTCCGGCCGATGGCGGCGGCGGGGCGGGCCGTGCCGGCGCCGGCGTGAGAGCACCGCACCGTAGGGTGGGCAAAGGAGCGTCAGCGACGTGCCCACCATCTATGATCGGGCACGCCTCTTGAATGGTGGGCACGCTGTCGCTTTGCCCACCCTACGAACATCGCATCGTCCCGGAATGACGGAGCCCATCTCACCCCCGCGACACCTTTCCGAAACGCTTGATCAGCCGCTCACGCTTCAGGCGGGATAGCCGCTGGATCCAGAACAGGCCGTTGAGCTGATCGATCTCGTGCTGGTGGCAGACGGCGCGCAGCCCACTGGATTCTTCAGTGCGTGAATTACCGTCGACGTCGTGATAGCTGATCCGGACGCGCGCATGACGCTGAACTTCGTCATTAACCCCCGGCATCGAGACGCTGCCTTCCTGATGCACGATCATCTCGGGCGAGGCCCAGACGATCTCGGGATTGACGTAGGTCCGTGCACCGTCGACGGGATCGAGGTCGAGCACCACCACCCGCAGCGAGACGCCGATATGCGGAGCCGTGATCCCGATCCCCGGCGCGGCGTGCATCGTCTCGAGCAGGTCTCTCGCCAGGTCGCGTAGCGCGTCGTCAAACATCGTTACCGGCTGCGCCGCGAGCGCAAGCCGAGGATCGGGGTAACGGACAATCGAACGAACGGCCATGTGATCTGTCGTGTTGTGCCAGCAAACAGTGCCAGATAACGCAAGCATTCGCATCCGCCTTCAGGGGCAGGGCGTGATGATCGTTCGGCCTAATGCTGTTCCTTCAGCCGGTGTCGGTGAGCGGCCTGCTTCGCGCGATTGCCGCACAGCGCCATGCTGCACCAGCGCCGCGTCCGGCTGCGCGTATGGTCGGCAAACAGCAGCGTGCAGGCCGGTCCTTCGCAGGCCTTCACGCCTGAGAAGTCTTCCGTACAAACAAGCTGCGCCAGCGCTTCGCCGATCGGGGAGAGCAGGGCTTCGGGCGTGCGCCATCGCCGGATCGTCTGAAGCTGAAGGGGCTCCTTCTCGCCCTTTGACCCGGGAACGACCCGCTTGAAGGAGTCGTCGCGCTCCAGCAGACGATTCAGCGGCTCGAGTTCGGCAAGACTTTTCGCCGCCAGCGGTCGTCCCTTGTGCTTCCGCACATAGCCTCTGAACCACTCGCGCAGGCTTCGCGCCTGATCGGCGACCTTGTCGAGTTCGCCGGGGAGGGCCTCTGCCCGAATGCGCTTCAGCGCATCGACGGGTACGAACTGGGCCTGCTCAAGCCAGCTCAGCAAGCCGTCGCCGTCGTCGATCCAATCGATCGGCGTATCGACTGGCGTCGCGATTGAATTGAGGAAGTCCAGTCCGAGCGCGTCGCCGACGAAAATCGCGGGTGGGCGTTGGTCCATCTCATCTCCTGTTCCGGGCGCTGGCGGCATACCCATCACCCATCCGTGATCATGTTCCATACATAACCTCTCTAATGGCCATTGACAAGTTACGCCAAATGATAGTAACTGTCATTTATCGCTTAAGAAGGTTACTAATACTGGAACCTTCGAAGGACAAGGGCAATGTCGATGAATGATTCGATTTCTATGCTTGCTCAGACCGTTTTGTCAGCCCGGCTCATCGGACATCACGTGCCCTCGACACTGCCGAACGGATGGGCGCTGCGATGAAACAGGCGTCAATTCGTAACCGGTAATATCGAAAATAACAGGTTACTAACCAGTAGGAGAAAGCCATGGCTGCTATCAACTATCGCACCGCCGACGTCGACGGCTGGAAGATCTTCTATCGCGAAGCAGGGTCCAGGGATGCGCCGACGCTGCTGCTGCTGCACGGCTTCCCGAGCGCGGGCCACATGTTCCGCGATCTCATCCCGCATCTTGCCGATCGCTTTCACATTGTGGCTCCCGATTTGCCCGGCTTCGGACAGTCCGACATGGTGGCGCGCGGCAGGTTCGCGTACACCTTCGATCATATCGCAGAGGTCATCGACCGCTTCACCGAGGTGATCGGCCTGAAGCGCTTTGCGATCTATGTCTTCGACTACGGTGCGCCGACAGGATTCCGGATCGCGGCAAAACATCCCGAACGCATCACGGCGATCATCTCGCAGAACGGCAACGCCTATGAGGAGGGGCTCAGCGACGGCTGGACGCCGATCCGAGCCTACTGGGAAGACGCATCGCCGAAGAACCGCGAGGCATTGCGTGCCTTCCTGAAGCCGGAGACCACGGTCTGGCAATACACCCATGGCGTAGCCGATGCGACCAGGGTTTCGCCGGACGGCTACTCGCTCGACAACTTCTATCTGTCGCGGCCCGGCGCCGATGAGGTGCAACTCGATCTGTTCGGCGACTACAAGAGCAACGTTGCGCTTTATCCGGCCTTCCAGAATTATTTCCGCACCCACAAACCGCCGTTCCTCGCGGTGTGGGGCAAGAACGATCCGTTCTTCCTGCCGCCGGGCGCCGAGGCATTCAAGCGCGACAACCCGAATGCTGTCGTGCGCTTCTTCGACACCGGCCATTTTGCGCTGGAGACCCACGCTGCCGAGATCGCGGCTGAAATCCGCAACTTCTTGGCCCGCTGACTTCGCAACCCCGCCCGTCTCGCGGGGGAAATCGCCTCAACTCATGGAGAGTTCATCATGCGTGCCATCGTTCTCGAGAAGTTCGGCGGATTGGACAGTCTGGTCTACAGGGACATCCCGGAGCCGGAGCCCAAGGCCGGTCACGTGGTGATCGAAATCAAAGCATTCGGGATCAACCACGCCGAGATTCATATGCGCCGGGGCGAATGGGCCGAGGCGGCGCCCGTCAGCGGCATCGAATGCGTCGGCATCGTAAAGTCCTGCCCCGGCGGCGAGTTTCCGGTCGGCGCGAAGGTGGCGGCGCTGATGGGCGGCCTCGGCCGCACCATCAATGGCAGCTACGCGCAATACACCCGCGCGCCGGTGTCGAATGTCGCCCTGATCGACGCCGACCTGCCATGGGCCGAGCTTGCGGCGATCCCGGAGACCTACGCTACCGCCTGGACCTGCCTGTTTCGCAATCTGGAAATCAAGAAAGGGCAGTTGCTCGTCATTCGCGGCGCGACGTCATCCTTCGGCCAGGCTGCGCTCAAGATGGCGGTCAACGCCGGAGTGCGGGTGATCGCAACGACCCGCAGCCGCGACCGCTTTGCTCTCTTGGAGAAGCTCGGCGCCGAGCGCTGCGAGATCGAACGTCCTGACCTCTCGACGCACATCGCCGAGGCTAAACAGATCGATGCGGTACTGGACCTCGTGGGCAACTCCGTGGTGCTCGATTCCCTCGCCATGCTTCGCCGCGGCGGCCGGTCCTGTCTGGCCGGCTGGCTGGGTGGCCTCGATCCGATCCGCGATTTCAATCCGCTGCTGCAGATGGCGAGCGGCGTCTACCTGACCTTCTTCGGCAGTTTCGTGTTTGGGACGCCGGGCTTCCCGCTCTCGGATGTGCCGCTGCAACAGATTGCGGAAGACGCAGCCGCCGGCCGGCTCGACGTCAAGCCGGTCAGGGTTTTCGGTTTCGACGAAATCCGCGAGGCGCACCGCGTCATGGAGTCGAACGAGGCCCGGGGAAAGATGGTCGTGGTCCACGACTGATGCTGACACTTTGGAATGAAGGAGATGGAAATGTCGAAGTCAGTAGCTGTTGTCACGGGTGCCAGCCAGGGCATCGGCCGGGCTACCGCCATACGCCTTGCGCGCGATTTCTCCGCACTGGTCCTCGTCGCTCGGGACCGTGGCCATCTCGATGAGACGGCCGCGGCGGTGAAGTCCGCCGGCGCGGAAGCGCTCGTCGTCGATGCCGATCTGAGCGAGCCTTCGGCGGCGCAGATGGTGGTCGATCGGACGCTGGCCGCGTTTGGCCGCATCGACGCGCTGGTCAATATCGCCGGCGCCGTGCCGCAGATCGACCTGTTCGAGATGACCGACGAGCAGTGGGAGGGCGGCCTCGCCTTGAAGCTGCACGGCGCGCGGCGGCTCACGATCGCCGCGTGGCCGGCGCTGAAGGCGACACAGGGTTCGGTGGTGCTGATGTCGGGCAACTCGGCGCTGTTCCCGAAGGCGCCTTACGCGGCGGTGGGAACGATCAATGCCGCCATCGTTGCACTGGCAAAGGCGTTCTCCGATCGCGGCATTGCCGATGGCGTGCAGGTGAACAGCGTCCTGCCTGGTCCTGTCATGACGGGCCGTCGCCGCTCGTACCTTCAGCACTGGGCGCCGCTGCACGACATGACGGTGGAGGAGGCGACCGCCAACTTCCCGAAGCAAGCGGGCATTGCCCGTTACGGCGAGCCGGAGGAGATCGCGGAGTTGATGGCGTTCCTGGTATCGCCAGGTGCCCGCTGGATGACTGGCTCGACGCTGCGCATGGATGGCGGCGAGGTGAAATCGATCTGAGGAAAGCGCGATAGCGGGCCGCTATGGATTGCGACCCGTAGGCTCATACCCTCAGCGTTGTTTGACGGTTGAATCAGAACAAGGCCGCTCGATCGCGTTCAGCCGAATGTGAAGCTGTAGGCGCTGAGGCCGGCCTTGGGGGCTTTCAGCCGCAACACGTGCTCGCCACCGGCACCGCTGTAGAGGGAATAAAGCCTGCTTCCATCGATAGTGACCGGTGGCTGTGGCGTGCCGTCGATGGTCACAGACAATGTTTGCGGCGACGGGCTGCCCGCGACCAGATTGACCTTTGGCGCATTGAAGCGGAGCAGGATTTCGTCACCGTCCACCGACGAGGTGGCGCGATCGTCCGTCAGGTTCCAGAGGCCGGAGAGGGCGAACCGGTTCGGCGGCACCTTGTCCGGCAGCGCATAGGTCCGTTCGCCGCGCGCGGCGTCTTGCGTCTCGGCGATGGCGCCATCGTTCTTCTCCGAACCGAGATACATCTCGGGCGTTGCGACGGCGCTCAGGTCCGGATCCGCTGTTTGCGCGGTGGGCATGGCTTCGCCGACAAGACGCGCGATGGTGTTTTCCATCTGCTGATAGCCGCCTTCGCCGAATTGCGTCGCGACAATCGTTCCGGACCTGTCGATCAGATACGCGGCCGGCCAGTACTGATTTCCGAAGGCACGCCAGGTGCGGTACTGATTATCTTGCGCCACCGGATAATGAATGCCCAGGCGCTTGATTGCGGTCTCGACATTCGCGCGCTCCTTCTCGAAGGCGAATTCGGGCGTGTGCACGCCGACCACGACAAGGCCTTTGTCCTTGTACTGCTCATGCCATCTGGTGACGTAGGGGAGCGTGCGAAGGCAGTTGATGCAGGAGTAGGTCCAGAACTGCACCAGCACGACCTTGCCGCGGAGGCTCTCCACGGTCAGCGGCTCCGAATTCAGCCAGGCGGAAATCCCGGAAAACTCCGGCGCGGATCGCGTGTCCTGCGGCGTCGTTTCGCCGCTGATCAGCAGCGATGTGCTGAAATGCATGACGCCAAGGACGGCTGCGATCACGAGGACGATCAGGCTGAGAGCTTTGCGCATGGTCATAATCCCATTTGAAGGTTCGGATAAAAGTCCGAAAGCCACGCCGCCACGACGGCGTCATATTGCGTGTAGAAGGCGAGCGCGACGAGCAGCACCGCCGCGCCAAACGCTCGCTGCAGGGCAGGGGTGTAGGGCGCCAGCCTGCGCACTTCCGTCGTCGCGTATTGCCCGCCATAGGCGATCAGCAGGATCGGAATGCCGGCGCCGATCGCGTAGGTGACGAGCAGCAGCGCGGCATGGGCCAGATTTTCGGACGTGGCGATCAGCGTGAGAATGGAGCCGAGCACCGGCCCGGCGCATGGTGTCCAGAGCACGCCAATCGCCAGTCCAACAACGATGCCGCCCGCATTGCCCGATCCGGCGCGCGAGACGATGCCGTCGGCGAAAGAGAGCAGGCCACTCAGCCTCGCCATGAACCACTCGTATGGCCGCGGCCACAGCAGCAATACGCCGAAGCTGCCGAGCAGGATAACGGAGACGGTCCGCAGCGTGTCATGCGACAAGCCGAGCACGGTCGAGAACGAACCAAACAGGATCGCGAAACCGGCGAAGGCGATGATGAACCCAGCGACCAGAAAGAGCGGCCGCCACCGGTCCTGCCGGCCGATGGAGGCGCCCAGCAAGACCGGAAGCAACGGCAGGATGCAGGGGGCTGCCGCCGTCAGCAGGCCGGCCGCAAATGCCAATGCAATCTCGATCATGTCAGGCTCCCGTCGGTGCAAGCCGCCACGGTTACTTCACCAGCGTGAGAAGCGGTTTGCCCTTCTCGACGATGTAGGTGGCGAGTTCACTGCCTTTGACGCTGCCGGGATTCCTGGCCGAATGCACCGTTCCGGCCGGAATGAACAGCACGTCGCCGGCCTTCAGCGTGACAGGCGGCTTGTCCTCGATCTGATATTCGAGCTGGCCTTCGAGCACATAAATCACCTCCTCGCCGGGATGGGTGTGCTTGCCAAAGGCAACGCCCGGCGCGAGGTCGACACGGACCTGGATGGCCTCGCGCCCCGGCGCGCTGAGATCGTGCCGCTGCAAGTCGGTCCGGGTGACTCCGTTCTGCTGCGCCTGCGCACCGAACGGCGCAAGAACCGCTCCGGCGACAAGCGCCGCCATCGCTGCGATTTTGAAGTGCTTCATCCTGGTCATGTCGAGCTCCTTGGTTTGAGATTCATTGAGGCTTGCTGAGCGCCGAAAAACTTCAGATCGATTTGCGCAAGGGACGGAAGCCGGCACGAACCTCTTCTGCAAAAAGCTGCGGCTGCTCCCAGGCGGCAAAATGCCCGCCCTTGTCGAGCACGTTGTAGTGGATGAGCTTGTGATACGCGCGCTCGGTCCAACTCCGCGGAGCCTGATAGAGCTCACCGGGAAATACGCTCACAGCCGCCGGAATGGATATATTGACGGCGTTCAATGCGCTCATGCCCTTGTTCTCCCAATAGAAGCGCGCCGCAGAGATTGCCGTGTTCGTCAGCCAGTAGAGCGTGATGTCATCGAGAACGTCGTCGCGGGTGACATCGCCAGCGGGGTGTCCGCTGATCGTACGCCCGAGCACAGCCGAGGTGATCGTCGCCGCCGGCTGGGCATCACCGTCACCATGGTCAAGAATCCACGCTGCCAGGCCGACTGGTGAATCCGCCAGTCCGTACAGCGTCTGCGGCCGCGTCGACATCATGGCTGCGTAAGCGAAGTGTTTCGCTCTGAAGTCCTTGACCTGTTCGTAGGCGCGTCGTTCATCGGCCGAAAGACCCGATGGCGGGGGATCGCCGCTCTGCAGTGCCTTGCCGATGTCAGCGGGAATCGTGCCAGGGAAGTTGGTGTGAATGCCGAGCAGTTCCGGCGGGGCCTGCCTGGCCATCGCGGTAGAGATGATCGCGCCGACGTCGCCACCCTGCGCGACAAATCGCGAATATCCCAGGCGCTTCATCAGCACTACCCAGGCCCGCGCGACGCGATCCGGACCCCAATCGGTCGTGGTCGGCCTGGCCGAAAACCCGTAGCCCGGGATCGAGGGGATCACGAGATGGAAGGCATCGGATGCGCTCGCGCCGTGGGCTGTGGGATTGGTCAGCGGATCGATGATCTTCAGTTGCTCGATCACCGAGCCGGGCCAGCCGTGCGTGACGATGAGCGGCAAGGCATCTTCATGTTTCGAACGAACGTGGATGAAGTGAATGTCCAGCCCATCGATCTCGGTGATGAATTGGGGCAGGGCGTTCAGCCTCGCCTCGATCTTGCGCCAGTCGTAGTCCGTAGCCCAGTAGCGGGCCAGTTCCTGCAGCGTTGCGAGCGGCACGCCTTGGGAGTCATCCGTGACCGTTTCGCGGTCGGGCCATCGGGTTGCGTTGATGCGCCTGCGCAGATCGACAAGCGCCTCTTCGGGGATGTTGATGCGGAACGGGCGGATCTCGTCACGTGCGGCAGCCGGCGCCGGATAGACAGGAAAGAGACTAGCGGCAGCCGCCGCGGCGATTCCCATCGCCGTAGTGCTCAAGAGCTGGCGACGGTCCAGACTGACGACTTCGGAGGCTGATGGCGTACGCATGGTGATCTCCCTGGTTGGGCCGCGTCCGTCACCGGCGGGCTCGCCGCCGATGACGATGATCGCTTCGCCTGTTCATGCGGCCTGCTGCTGGCCGCGCTGTTCGTTGACGATGAAGTCGGCGTACCAGTCCGGCCAGTTCTCATCGTGCTTGCCGCCGTTCCGTTTCTCGTATTCGCCATGGGCGGCGGCCGCGCGGCGGAACGCGGCGGCGAGATCGGCAGACGAAGTGAACGAGGTGCTGTTGCCGTCGATGCGTCCGGGCAATCGCGCGGTGACTTCCTGCAGCAGCCAGCCATTGCCGTCGGGATCGCTGAACGAGGCATACGAACGGTAGCTGCCACGCTCGGGATCGGGGCCGTTCAGCCGGACCCGGCCGAACAGATACGGCTCGTCCGAGCCAACATGCACGTCGCCGCCAGCGTGAAACGCTTCGCTGATCGCGACGCCGCGGCCGAGCAGCTCCTTGCGGGCGGCCTCGATGTCGGAAACGATCAGGTACAGGCCCTGCGCCGAGCCGGGAGCGGCGGCGGTGACGTTCTTGCCGAAGATGACAGAGGCGTTGGAGCCGGGCGGAGTGAACTGGATCACGCGGTAATCGTCCGGGCCGGCGAAATCGGCGTCGAGCCGCCAGCCGAGTTTAGCGTAGAATTGCTTGGCGCGTTCGACGTCGGAGACGGGGATCACGACGATTTCGAGCTTCAGGTCGACGGCTGTCGCTTTCGAGGTCTGGTTTGCAGTGGTGGTGGCCATGGCGCTCTCCTTTTATTAGATCGGATACGATATATTCGTGTGCGTGCTATAAATACTCCGGCGGCCCGACTGTCAACCCTTCCGATTTAATCGGATACGATATATATGGACACGAGGCTTCACATGTTCGTGTCGGAAAGGACGACCCCATGAGACCGATTGACGGTCCCAAAACCGGTTCAAGTACCGGTTCCAGGGACAATTCCAGAAATAATTCAAAGGGCAGCCAGAAGTCCGGGCCGTCCGGAGGCGAGCGGCGCCTCGGCGATTTCCTGTGCTTCGCGATCTACTCGGCCAACCTCGCCTTCGGGCGGGCCTACCGAAAGGGCCTCGAGGAACTCGGCCTGACCTACCCGCAATGGATCGCGATCGTGGCGTTGTGGGAGCAGGATGGTCTGACCGTGAGCGAGCTTGGCGAGAAGATGTTCCTGGAATCCAACACGCTGACGCCGATCCTGAAAAAGCTGGAGCAAGCGGGCTATCTGCGCCGCCAGCGCGATTCTGCAGACGAGCGGCAGGTGCGCATCAGCCTCACCGAAGCCGGCCGGCGGTTGCGCGAGAAAGGCATGCATATGAACCTGGTGGCGTCGACCGGATTGAAGCCCGACGAGTTCGCGCGGTTGCAGGAAAACGTCGTCACGCTCCGCGACAATCTGATCAAGGCGACGGCGGAGGAGGCGTGACGGTGCGCTCCATCGGCGTGTCGAGGCGATCTGGCGACAGTGGTGGATGTCCCCGTCATTCCGGGGCGCGTCGAAGACGCGAACCCGGAATCTCGAGATTCCGGGTTCGATGCTTCGCATCGCCCCGGAATGACGGTTGAGGATGTCGTGAAGGGGAAGTGGTGATGAATGCCGTGTCACGTGAAGGTTTGCTTCGCGGACGCATTGCTGTGGTGGCGGGCGCGACGCGCGGCGCCGGCCGTGGCATTGCAGCCGCATTGGGGGAGGCAGGTGCGACGGTGATCTGCACTGGACGCAGCAGCGCCCGCGCGGATGCATCGACGCGGTCGGACTATGACCGGCCCGAGACGATCGAAGAGACGGCGGAGCTCGTGACCCGCCTCGGCGGCAAAGGCGTCGCCATCGCCGTCGACCATCTCGAACCTTCGCAGGTCGCATCGCTCGCCGAACGTGTCCGCGCCGACTATGGCCGCATCGATGTGCTGGTGAACGACATCTGGGGCGCCGAGCGGCTCAAGGGCGGGCCGGCCGAATGGAATACCCCGATCTGGAAGCTCGATCTGCAGAAGGGATTGCGGATACTGCGGCTCGGTATCGAGACGCATCTGGTGACCTCACATTATCTGCTGCCGCTGCTGGTGGCGCAGCCCGGCGGCCTCCTGGTGGAAATCACCGACGGCACCGCTGATTACAATGCACAGCATTACCGGATCTCGGTGTTCTATGATCTCGTCAAGCAGAGCGTGAACCGCCTCGCTTATTCGCAGGGCCACGAACTCGCGCCGCATGGGGCGAGCGCGGTTGCGATCACGCCGGGCTGGCTGCGTTCCGAAATGATGCTGGAGAATTTCGGCGTCGCCGAAACGAACTGGCGCGACGCGCTGACGGCGCGGGAAGGCCGGCACCAGGCGCCGCCGGATTTCGCGCTGTCGGAATCGCCGCGCTATATCGGCCGCGCCGTGGCCGCGCTCGCGGCCGATCCCGATCGCGGCAAATGGAATCAGAAGTCGGTCAGCTCCGACGAGCTCGCGCGGCATTATGGCTTTACCGATATCGACGGCTCGCGGCCCGATATCTGGCGCTACACGGTCGAGGTCCGCGATGGCGGCAAGGTGGCGGACCCCGGCGACTACCGCTAGGGTTGCGATGCCTTGAGTGAGAATGAAAGCAACCTGATGTCCGTACCCTACAATTCCAGCCATCCCCTCGATCATCCGATCTGGACCGCACTGACGACCACGCAGCAGGCATTGGCTGAAGGCGATGCCCGCGCGCGGCGTTTTCCGACCGACGTGACGCCGTTCGCCGATATGCCGGATCTGTCAGCGGAAAATTTCGCAGCGCTCGCAGCCCTGATGTCGCCAACGGACATCGCCGTGCTGTTCACGCCGGACGCCGTGCAGGCGCCGGCCGAATTCAAGATCGTGCTGGCGGATACCGGCGAGCAGATGATCGGGACGCCGATCGAGACGCCAGCCAACGGCGTCGATATCGTGACCCTCGGTGTCGAGGACGTTCCCGACATGATCGAACTGACCGCGCTCACCAAGCCGGGCCCGTTCAGCACGCGGACCCATGAGCTCGGCACCTTCCTCGGCATCCGCATCGACGGCCAGCTCGCCGCGATGATCGGCGAACGAATGAAGCCCGCAGAATACACCGAGATCACCGCGGTCTGCGTGCATCCGTCCCACCGCGGCCGCGGCTACGGGCAGATATTGCTATCCGCCATCTCCCGCCAGATCGTATCGCGCGGCGAGATTCCCTTCCTGCACGTCTTCACCAACAATCACTCGGCGATCGCGCTGTACCGGCGGCAGGGCATGGAAATCCGCCGCCGTCTCCACGTGACGGTGCTGAAGAAAGAGGAGCGATAGCCAGGGCGATGCGCGCCTCGACCGACACCATCCTCAGGCGTTGCGGGTGCCGTTCGGCCCTCGATCCGGCCCGGGATCCTGGCCGGAGGCGACCTTGGTCAGCCTGTCGATATAATGCGCCCAGCCCTTGGCATGGCTCGCCTGGTGCGCGGCGCTGGGCAGGCCGCTATGGGTCATGCGCAACAACGTGCCGCCATCGCGCTCGATCAGGTCGATCTCGATCAGGCTCGATCCCGGCGGCACCTCCTCATTGCCTTCCCAGCCAAAACTGTAGGCGAGGCGATGCACTGGAACCACTTCGCGAAATGCACCGCGCCCGGTGGCGCTGCCGACGCCCTTCAGAAGGTATAGTCCGCCCGGATGCGTCTCCGTTACGGCCTCGCTGCCCATCCATTGCACGATCTTCTCCGGGTCCGTCAGGAAGGCGAACACGCTGGCGCGCGGCGCGGCGATCTGGGTCTCGCGTTGGACCACAAACGATTCAGGCATCGAAAACCTCACTGGTCGTTGGCAGGGCGGGGGCTGCAACCCGCACGAGAACATATGCCGGAACACGCTGGCGCGCGGCGCGGCGATCTGGGTCTCGCGTTGGACCACAAACGATTCAGGCATCGAAAACCTCACTGGTCGTTGGCAGGGCGGGGGCTGCAACCCGCACGAGAACATATGCCGGCGCGAGGATTTACCAAGGGCCGATGATGACAATCAATCGTCTCCGCCACATGATCGGCCCATGCAACTGAGTTCGACGCTGACATGGCTGATCGATGCCGCCAGCGCTTCGCCGGGTGCCGACCGGTTCCTCGCCGAGCTCGGCACGCGCTTGATTGCGGACGGCATGCCGCTCGCCGGCGGCGCGTTGACGCTCGCCGTGCCGCATCCGCTCATCGCCCGCCGCACCTGGTTGTGGCGGGCCGAAAATGGCGAAGTGATCGAGGCGGTGGGATTTGCTCCGGCGGGCTTCGGAAGTGCGGGAGATTCATCCGGCGACGCCGGCCGGCGCTGGTTGACAGGGCTCGCGGGTGGTACGGTGCATGAAGACGGCGTTGGCCCGGGAGGAGAGGGGCCGTTGCTCGGCTGGATCGGGCCACAGAGGTTCACGGAAGCGCAAGCAGATCGGCTGCGCGATGCCGCCCGCTTCGCTGCAGCGCCGCTCGCTGCACTCTCGGCGCGTGCGACGCTCTCTGCCGCGCTTGAGGCCTATCTCGGCCGGCGCAGCGCCGCGCGCGTGCTGGCGGGGCCGCTGCGGCGCGAAGTCGGCGAGACCATCCGGGCGGTGCTGCTCTATGGCGATCTGCGCAGCTTCACCGCTCTGTCCGAGGCCGAGCCTGCCACCGCTGTCATCGCCGCGCTTGGCGGCTGGTTCGATTGCATCGGCGGCGCCGTCCATGCCTTCGGCGGCGAGGTTTTGAAATTCATCGGTGACGGTGTGCTCGCGATCTTTCCGGTCGGCGACAAGCCGCGCGACGCCTGCAACGCCGCGCTGCGCGCGGTTGCATCGGCGAAAGCCGGAATGGCGCATCTCGATGCGGAGCGAAGAGAGCAGGGGCTGCCGCCGCTGTCATTCGGCGTGGCGTTGCACCTCGGCGACATTCTGTGGGGCAATGTCGGCGCCGCCGATCGACTGGATTTCACCGCGATCGGTCCTTCGGTCAATCTCGTCAGCCGGCTGGAAGGGCTCTGCCGGCCGCTCGGCCGAACGGTTCTCATCTCCGGCGCCGTCGCCACCGAGACAAGCGCAGCGCTGGTTTCGCTGGGAACGCATGCGCTGCGCGGCATTGCAACTCCCTGCGCCGTCTACACTTTGCCGGACGGTTAGCGCGGTCCACAACCTCATCACGAAAACGTTAAACCGATCGGTTGACTATTCGGCCTGCATCCCTATACTAAACCACATGGTTGACTATTCGGCACATCTCGACGCTGTTTTTCACGCACTCGCGGACCCAACGCGCCGCGCGATGCTTGGACAGTTGGCGGAGCGCGAACTCACGATCGGGGAACTGGCGACGCCGTTCCACATGAGCTTCGCCGGTGCGTCGAAACACGTGCGGGTGCTGGAGAACGCGGGCCTGGTGACGCGCACGATCCGCGGCCGCACGCACTTATGCCGCCTCGAGGCGGCGCGGCTTGCGGAAGCCGATGCATGGCTCCGCCGCTACGAGCGTTTTTGGAACGCAAAGCTCGACTCGCTGGAAGCCCTGCTGCGTGCAGAGGACGAGACGAAAGCAAAAAAGGTGAAGGAGTAGACTATGAATGCAACCAAGCCTGATGCCTATGGCGAACTGATCGAGCCGACCACGCTCCGGATTCAGCGGCTGCTGCCCGGTCCGATCGAACGCATCTGGGCCTATCTCACCGACAGCGACCTGCGCAGCAAATGGCTGGCGGCAGGCGCAATGGAGATGAAGGTCGGCGCGCCCGTCGAATTCGTCTGGCGCAATGATGAGCTCAACGATCCGCCGAGCAAACGGCCGGCGGATTTTCCCGAAGAGCACCGTATGCAGAGCCGGATCACGGAGCTTGAACCGCTCCGCAAGCTCTCGATTGCCTGGAACAACAGCGGCGACGTGACGTTCGAACTGGAGCCGAAGGGTACGGGCGTGCTGCTCACCGTGATCCATCGCCGTCTGCCCGATCGCTCGACCATGCTCAAGGTCAGCGCCGGCTGGCACATGCATCTCGATGTCCTGGTCGCCCGCGCCAGCGACAAGGAACCGGCGCCATTCTGGGACGGCTGGGCCCGCCTGCAGCAGGAATACGATCGCCGGCTGCCGGTCTGAACGGGTCGACGTGTGTACAAACAAGCATCGTAACAAACAGGAGGTTAGCTATGCAGATTCATGCCGTTTCAGCACAGGAATGGGAAGCTGCGCGCCAGCAGTTGCTCTTGAAGGAAAAGGAGTTGACCCACGCCCGTGACGCAATGGCCGCCGAGCGTCGGCGGATGCCATGGGTGGCCGTGCAGAAGAAGTATGAGTTCGAAGGGCCAAAGGGCAAGGCGAGCCTGCGCGACCTGTTCGAAGGCCGTCATCAACTGATCGTCTACCGCGCCTTCTACGAGCCCGGTGTGTTCGGCTGGCCCGACCATGCCTGCCGCGGCTGTTCGATGGTGGCCGACCAGGTCGCCCATCTCGCGCATTTGAACGCCCGTGACACCACGCTCGTGTTTGTCTCGCGCGCGCCGCAGGCGGATATCGCGCGCCAGAAGGCGCGAATGGGATGGGAGATGATCCCCTGGTACACTATCACGGACAGTTTTGACGCCGACTTCGACGTCGGCGAATGGCACGGCACCAACGTGTTCTTCCGCGACGGCGACAAAATCTATCGCACCTATTTCATCAACAACCGCGGCGACGAGCAGATGGGAGGCACGTGGAATTACCTCGACATCACGCCGCTCGGCCGGCAAGAGGTCTGGGAGAATTCTCCCGAGGGCTATCCGCAGACGCCGACCTACAAATGGTGGAACTGGCACGACAGCTACGTCGAAGGCGCCGCGCCCGACAAGAGGTGGGTCGAGGTGTCGGACGTGGGAGAGGCCGCGTTCCGGAAGCAGTCCGCGAGCACGAAGCCATGAATGACGGCCGTTCCGGCGGATCTGACGGCGGCGCCGCCGGCTGGCTATCGCTGGCGGCAGCGCCGACCTTTGCGATCATGGCTCTGCTCACGGCCGTGATCGGCAGCGGCACACCCGAAAATCTGTGCTCGGCTGCGCATGCATCCTTCGTCGGCGGCATGGTCCCGATGTACTTGCTGATGAGCGCCTTCCATTTGACGCCTTGGCTGAAGCTGGTCTCGAATCGCGGCCGGACAATTCAGGTCGGCAAAGGCCAGGCGTGAGACGCAGAGTTCGCTGGTTTCGAACAATCCATCGACCAATTTTCGTCACTCTGTTGTCAAGCGACTGAGTGATATGTCGTTTCAGTATTGCTATTTACGGTTGTTGTTGGTTGATCCGATTCATCAAAAGCAATACTCTAGGAGAGTTCGGTGCAAAGGGTGATTTCCGCCGTCGTGGCGTTGTTTGTCGTACTTGGATCGCTGCCGGCATTTGCCCAGGCCTCGCCACCGAGTGAAGCCTCGCGAAAGGCGGAATTGACTGCGGCGTGGCGGGCGGCCAGCGCGGCAGGCGTCGCCGGGCCCAAGGATGTTTCCCTGATCGATCAGGCCGCGCTGAAGCTTCCCGCCGGTTATGTCTTCGTGCCAAAGGCTGAAGGCGCCCGCGTCTTGCGGGCGCTCGGCAACGTCGTCAACGAGGCGAGCTTCGTCGGCCTGGTCGTCGGTACCGGGCCGAATGACGGATGGATCGTGGTGATCCGCCACATCAAGGAAGGCTACATCAAGGATGATGATGCCAAGAACTGGAATGCCGACGAGCTTCTGAAAAATCTGAAGGACGGGGCGGAGGAGACCAACAAGGACCGGATCGCGCGCGGGTTTCCCGAGGTGCAGGTGATCGGATGGCTGCAGCCCCCGAATTACGAGGCCGCGACCCACCGCCTGGTCTGGTCGCTGCTCGCCAAGGACAAGGGCGAGGCAGACAACGCGACGAAGAGCATCAATTACAATACTTACGCATTGGGACGCGACGGTTATTTCAGTCTCAATCTGTTGTCGAACTCCGAACGCATCGCCGTCGACAAGGCGGTGGCCCATGGGCTGCTCGGCGATCTCGCCTACAATGCCGGCAAGCGCTACGAGGACTTTAGCGCCTCTACCGATCGCATTGCGGAATATGGCCTGATGGCGCTGGTCGGCGGCGTTGCAGCCAAGAAGATCGGTCTGTTCGCCGTCGTGACCGCGTTCGTTCTCAAGTTCGCCAAAATCATTCTGATCGGCCTGGGGGTGTTGGGCGCCGGCGTGATAAATTTCTTCCGTCGCAAACCGCGCAGCGACGCGGCCGACGGCCCGGCGTGAAGGCTCTCTTTCTGCTTCTGTTCGCCCATGAGATGGGCCACTACGTCGCGGCGCGGCAGCGCGGCCTCGATGTGGGGGCGTCTATCTGACGCTCGCTGCGCTGCTCGCGGTCATGACATACGATGTCCACGAGATGCTGAGGCGTTTCGCGCGGCCCGTCTAGCGAACGCCGCCAAGCCCAGCGAGCCGGCGTACGCGACACCCGGGCGCGTGTTGGCGCGCCCGGGGTATTTGTTGTCACAGATGCCGATCAATGCTTCGTCTCTTCCGAAGCCGCGATCCACGCGATCGCGGCTTCCGAGAAGCCGTCCACGCGCGTCCATGCATCGTACCCGACCCCGTGCTGGTACGAGGCCACATTCACCATGTAGCCGCGCCCCTTCGGGTCAGAGACCGTGTCGTGGCTCTGCTCGTCGGTGAAGACGATCAGCCGATCGCCCTTGCGGTCGATTTCGCTGATGGCCTTGCCGAGATAGGTCCCGCCATGCGGCTGCGAGCCAACGATCTTGTCGCGCAGCGCGAAGCCGCGGCGCGGCGGGACCTTCACGACCTCATTGCTGAACGTGAAGATCTCCACCTCGTCGCAGACCTCGCGGGCGAGGATCGCCAGACCGCAGGCCGCCTCGGCGCGGGTCATCTCGGACTGCGCCGAGAGCGGGTAGAACATCGACCCTGATACGTCGATCAGCAGCCGCGTACGGCCCGGAAGCCGCGCATAGCCCTTGATCGACTTCAGCATCGCGGATTCGAGCTCGGGCTCGAAATCCGGTGCGTAACGTGCCGCCGTGATGAAGCGGTAGGGAAGGATGCGGTCCGTCCGCATCGCCTCGATGGCCTGCGCAATGGTCCCGCGCGGCACCTCCGCCTTCTGCATCAGGCGCAGATTGCGGAGCAGGGCGAGGCTGCCCAGCCTGTTCTCGGCGATCAGCCGCTCGAAGGTCGCGCGCTTGTCCTTGCCGGACGAAAGCGAAACCTCCCAGGTGTCGGGAGAAGCCAGTTCGCCGTCGACGAGCTGCTTCCACACCTTGGCCTGGTCCGCGTCCTTCGGCTTGGCGTGAACCAGGAACAGGACGTCCCTGATGCGCACCGCGCCGTCGCGGTCGTACTTCGCGAGCTGATAGGCGTCGAACTTGGTCACCGCGCGCGCAAGGCCCTTCTTGACCTGCGCCGAGACGGGCTGACGCTTGCGCTGCTGCTGCGGGCCGAGCGCATCCGCCCAGTAGATCGCAAGCAGCTCGGTCATCTCGTCGGGACGCTGGATGATGCGGGCCAGGGTATCGGCGACCAGCACGCGATGCTTCTCGTGCCGCGCCATCTCGCGCACCACCAAGAGCGGCGCATGCCGAAGCTTCATCACCTCGCGCGCCTCGCTGGCGAGCGCTGCGACGCGCGCGGGCTCGACCTGCGGCACCAGCGCCTTGACGCGCTCGGCGATCGCAACGCCGTCCTCATAGAACTGGTTCTCCCACAGGAGGCAGTTCATCAGCGCGCGCTTCAGCGCCATTTCGGGCGTGAAGTGCTTGCCGCGCGCGCCCTCGAAGGTGAGAGCGCGAACGATCTTGTTCAGTCTGACCATGACGGCCTCCTCCTGGGTTGGTTGTTGATCGGTAGGGGTGCCGGGGAACAGGCGAGCCTGTACTGCCCTTGCGGGCGTTTTTCACATGCTCTCCCACTGAGCTACGGACTTATCGTCCGGAAGGAATCGAACCTTCGACCCTGTGAGTGCGAAGTAACAGAACTCTTCACCACCGGCGGTTAGGAAGACACGATCCGGGAACAGGCGATGCTGAGACCCCAGCCTGCAGCTTACCCTGCAGGCCGGGTAGCGCTCTACCAACTGAGCTACCGGCGCATGGAACGCCGGGCGGGACTCGAACCCGCGACCGCTCGATTAACAGTCGAAGTAACAGCGATCTTCACCACGGACCGTGATTGACATGGCGGGGAACGAGCGATGCTGTTGCCGCTCCGAAGAGCACTCAGCCACGGCATTGCTGCCGGCGGGATTCGAACCCGCGACTCCGGACCGCGACAGCGGTACGGCGCTTCTACCGAAGTAACAGACATCTTCACCACCGCCCTGCCGAGGCTTACGCATCGGCAGTTGAAAGGCACGCTGGGGAACAGGCGATATCGGTCCCAGTGACAACAACGCAGCTTCGCTCCTTGCGGAAACGAAGCTGCGCCGGGCCGCGTGCAAGCCCTCGCGAGGCCGCATCCCGGTGCGTGTGTCAAAGGCGGGATTCGAACCCGCTTTTTCCATGGCGCGAAGTATCCGAAATCTTCACCACCAGCGTCGGTTTAGCCGCGCGAGCGGCAAACCGGATTGAAAACAAATTTCATTCGCGGCGCTCCGAACGGCGCCGCTACCGCGAACCCCTTAAGGATTCGCTCTGCCATCGGTATCCGGCTTACGCCTCGTTCCCTCCGACAGGCCCCGCGCTTCTGGGCACGCGCCTGTCGGCGCGAGCCCCGGGATCCGGGTCTCCCGTTCCGGCTTGCGCCGGGATGTTTCGATGAGCCCAACAAAAAACCCTCCGGAGCGGCTGGCTCAGGAGGGTCCGAATAGAGCGGACTGTCGATCTCGTTTACGCGAGATCGCTCCCATGAGCCGGGCGTGCCGTATCGATTGGCCGATGGCCATTCGATAGTCTGACGCGCTTTTCGCAGATGAGGTTCATCAGTCGGCTCATGTTTAATCGCGAACCCAATGCTCGCGAAGGCTGCGGGAAATACGCCCGTAATTTTGGATTGTCAACCCGACGGGCGCGATAATTTGGCAACGGCCAGTGACATTGTCCGGCATGCGTGCGCGTTGACGCTTCACTGCCGCGCAACCGGACACGCCTCAGCGCGATCGGAGCCGAAATATTCAACATGGATGGACTTGTTGTCCGGATGCACTGCGCCAATGTTAACGGATAGTATCGGTCACCAATGAGCGCGTGATGCCGGAAGTCAGATTGATTCAATCCATCGAGCGCGCGACCGCGATCCTCGAAATCATCGCGCAAGAGGGTGGTGCCGCGCGGCTGCAGCATATTGCCGAGCACACGAAGCTCGGCAAGACGACCGCGCACAATCTTCTAAAGACGCTGGATGAGCTTGGTTACGTGCACCGCCGCGCCGGCGATACGCGCTATCATCTCGGCGGCCGCATTCTCAATCTGGCGCGGATCGCCGGAGATGACGGCGCGCTTCGCAGCCGCCTGCGCCCCGCGCTCGAATCCGTCGCAAGGCGCACCGGGGAGATGGTCTATCTCGCCGTGCCGAGCGGTGATGAGGTTTATTATCTCGATGCGATCGACTCGTCCCACGCCTTGAAGGCGGGCGCATGCCCGATCGGTGTGCGCGAGCCGCTGGAGGGATCGGCGGTCGGCCTCGTGTTCCTCGCATTCATGCCCGGGCTCGGCAAGCGTGTCCTCGCCAGCCGTGCCGACGCGCTCGGTCCGCATATTCTGTCCGAGATCAAGGCGGTGGCGACGCGCGGCTTCGCGCTCGATCTGGAGAATTACCAGCCGGGCCTCCACTGCGTTGCCATTCCCTGGCGCGAGGGCGGCGAGGTGCGTGCGAGCGTCGGATTGAGCGGGCCATCGACGCGCTTGTCGCCGCAGGCGTTGGCGGACATGGCCTGGGTGATGATGAAGGAGGTCGAGCGCGCCTGAGTTCAGCATTGCTGAACATATGACGTTTTCGGGAGTCGATCGTTCGCCTTTGTGATTTTGCCCACCATGTTGGGGCCATCGCGCTGCCCTGCGCGTTTCCAAGCCTCAACAGGAGCAACGTCTTTGAGCAACGTCCTTATTGTTCATGCGCATCCGGAGCCGAAATCACTCACCAGCGCCCTGAAAGATCTGGCGGTCGAAACCCTCACCGCGCAGGGCCATTCGGTACAGGTCTCCGATCTCTATGCGGCCAACTGGAAGGCGGTCGCCGACCGTGCCGATTTTCTCGAGCAGGCGCGACCGGATCGCCTCGGCTATGCCGCGGAGTCGCGCCACGCGTTCGCCACCGGCACGCAGGCGTCCGACGTTGAAGCGGAGCAGCAGAAGCTCCTGTGGGCTGATGCCGTTCTCTTGAGTTTTCCGATGTGGTGGTTCGGCATGCCGGCCATCCTGAAGGGTTGGGTCGACCGTGTCTTCGCCTATGGCTTTGCCTATGGCGTCGGCACCCATGGCGGCGAAAGATGGGGCGACCGGTACGGTGAAGGCGCCTTGAGTGGACGCCGCGCCATGCTGTCGGTCACGATCGGCGGACGTGCTCCGCACTATGGCGAGCGCGGCGTGAATGGGCGGCTCGACGATTTGCTGTGGCCGATCCAGCATGGCGTGCTCTTCTATCCGGGCATGCAGGTGCTGCCGCCCTTCGCCGTCTATCAGAGCGACCGGCTGACCGAAGCGGAATGGCCTGCGGTCGCCGAGGCCTATCGGCGCCGCATCACGGGTCTCTTCCGTGACCAGCCGATCGCGTACCGGACCCAGAATGGCGGGCACTATGACGGTCAGCAGGTCTTGAAACCAGGTCTGGGCGCCGGCGAGAGCGGCACGCGCATCCATCTCGTCCAGCCGGGCGACCCGACGGAGGTTCTTGATGGGGCGGATCGCGCTGCCGGGGCAACGCGCGAAATGGAAGTTTGTTCGGGCGCATGATGGCGCGACGGACGGCGCATGGCTCGCATGCTGTGCCGTAGGGCGTTTGACTTGACGTCGTGGCTGCAAGCGACGATTGAGAGAGCAGGGCTTCGCCGATCGCTCTCTCACGCCAACGACAAGAGGAATGCCATGGCACGTGTGCGCTGTATCACCGAAATGGGCATGGGTGTCGACGTTCACGGACGCGATGCCACCAAGGCCGCCAAGCGGGCTGTCTCGGACGCCATTCGCCACTCCAGCCTCGGCTTCTTTCGGATGCTGGGCAAGACCGCCAACGACATGTTCGTCGATGTCATGATCGCCGTGCCGGACCCTGGCGGGGTGGATACCGCTGATGTTGCCAAGGAGTTGCCGTATGGGACCGTGAAGGTAACGGCGGTCGCTGGTGGTCTGGAAATTCCGTCCGAGAGCGGTAACGATCCCATTCTGATTGCGAACGCCGCCGTGATTGTTAGTTTCGACGACGGCAAGACTGGCTAGTCCGCACAGGAGCCGGGAGCAACCATGACGACGCAGGACAGCAGCACCTATTGGAAGCGTTCGCGGGTAGAGTTGCGCGCCGCCGGGTTCGATCCGGATCGTGCCGCACAGACCAATGCGGTGGTGACGATCGCCAGTGCCTACACCAATGCCCATCGCTGCAACAACCGCGTCCGCGCCATCACCGATCTCCTGGTGGAAATCCTGGCCGAGCGGGGCGGCCAGGGTCTGATCGTCGGCGCGCCGGCGGTGTCGGATGCGCTGACCCAGGGTACGCCGACCGCGGGCTATAGCCTCGTGTCCCGCGACGTCGTCGCCGACTGCTTCGAGATCGGTCACTACGCGCACCATGGCGACGCCATGATCGTGATTTCCGGTTGCGACAAGACCGGGGCTGCCGCGCTGATGCCGCTGGCGCGCACCAACGCCTTTGGCCTCGTGCTCTATCCCGGCACCAGCACGCCGGGCCGCGTCTCGTTCGGCGCATGGGCGAGCAAGGGCAACAACATCACGATCCTAGATTACGCCGAGGCGCGCGCCGCCAACGAGTCCGGCCGCCTGTCCGGCGAGGAACTGCTGGAAGTCGAACGCAACGTCATGCCGGGCAGCGGCACCTGCGGCGCGATGTTCACGGCCAACACCATGAGCACGATCGCGGAATCGATCGGCATGATGCTGCCGCGCGGCGCTTCGCATCCGGCCGACTACAACGCCGGCAGCGATATCCATGCCGACGTCCGCGCGCAGGCGCGCGCTTCCGTCGATGCGCTGTACCGGCTGATAGACGCCGGCATCCGGCCGCGCGATATCATGACCGAGCGCACCTTCGAGAACGCGATCACCACCGTCTATGCCATGGGCGGTTCGACCAACATGTATCTGCATTTGCTTGCCGTCGCGCGCGAGGCGCAGGTGCCGATCACGATCGAACGCATCCAGCAGGTCGGCGAGCGCGTCCCGCTGCTCGCCAATCTGCAGCCGCACGGCCCGTTCGCGATGGGGAGCCTGCATGCGATCGGCGGCGTGCCTGTTGTGATGAAGGAACTGCTGCGTGCGGGCCTGTTGCATGGCGACGTCATGACGGTGACCGGCAGGACGCTGGCGGAAAATCTCGCCGACGTTCCGGCGCTGGAAGAGATGCCGCCGCAGGAGATCGTCTTCCCGGTGTCGAAACCGATCGCGCCGGCCAACAATCACATCAGTGTTCTCAAGGGCAATCTGGCGCCGGAAAGCTGCCTGCTCAAACTGTCGGGCAAAACGCTGGAGAAGGGCCAGTTTCGCGGCACCGCGCGCGTGTTTGAATCCGAGGCCGATACGATGGCCGCGATCCGCGCCGGCGAGATCGTGCCGGGCAATGTCATCGTGGTGCGCAATGTCGGCCCGGTCGGCGGGCCCGGCATGCCCGAAATGGTGATGCTGACGATCCAGTTGCAGGGGCGGGGGCTAGGGGAGGATGTCGCGCTGATCACCGACGGCCGTTTCTCCGGCGTCTCGCACGGCATCCTGATCGGCCACATCTCCCCGGAGGCCGCGCGCGGCGGGCCAATCGCGGCGGTGCGCGATGGCGACACCATTGTCATCGATCCCGGCGCCCGCACCCTAAATCTTGAGGTGCCGGCCGACGAGATCGCCCGCCGCATGGCGGACTGGCGTGCGCCAGCCTCTGTCGCCGCGGTGCGGCCGGGATCGGTGCACGACAAGTACATCCGGTTGGTGTCGTCGGCGCATTACGGGTGTGTGTTGTAAGATCGCGGGAATTTGCCAAAGGCGAGTTGTGCTCCGGCCTTGCTACAACTGTATGTTCATGATTTGTTCTGCGGCATCATGGACAGGTTTGCAAGCTCTAGTGGTGGCCGGCTTTTCCTCGCGATACTTCCGGACGCAGCCACCGCGGAGCGAATTCACCGGCTCGCCAGCGCGCTGAAGCGCGCGCATCGCTTCAACGGCAAGCTCATCGCGGCCGACCGGCTGCACGTCTCGCTGTTTTCTCTCACCGGTTTGCCGGACCATCAGATTAGAGCAGCGTACGAGGCAGTGACCGAGTTGCGGAGCAAGCCGTTCGAGGTGTCGTTCGATCGGACGGTGAGCTTCCGGGGAGGGCCGGGCAATCGTCCTTTTGTGCTGATCGGTGAGCAGGGCCTGCGCCGGCTGCAGTCATTTCGGCAGATGCTCGCGGCCGCGCTGACGCGAAGCGGGTTGAGGCGGCTCGCCAATACGAGCTTCACGCCGCACGTCACGCTGTTGTATGACGCGCGAAGCGCGGACGAGTATCCGGTCGAGCCAGTTGTCTGGACGGTCGCCGAGTTTGTGCTCGTCCACAGCCTGAAGGGTCATCAGCACGTCGCACGATGGTACTTGCAGGCATAACAGCCATCCGCGGCGAAATGCGACGGGAAGCTTCCGCCCGGCACTATTTCGTTTCGGCAAGTCGCTCGGTCATCTCCTCGATCGACTTGAACAGATACGTTGCTCCCGCCGCCTGCAGCGCGGAGGGAAGGGCATAGCCCCAGGCTACCGCGCCCGAATCCATCTCGGCGGCTTTCGCCGCCTCGATGTCACGGATCTCGTCGCCGATGCAGATCGTCTCCGAAGGTTTTATGCCGAGCTTTCGCGCAACACGCCGGAATTTCCAGCGCTTGCCGAACAGCGCGGCGCCACAGTCGAAGCGAGAGATGAGGCTCGTGGCGGGGCCGAGCACCTGCCGGACGGAGGCCTCGCTGTCGGAACTGACGATGGCGGTCTTGATCCCCAGGCGTTGCAGGTCGGCCAGCATGGCCGGGATGCCCTTGAACAGCGATATCTCGCTCGCGGCGGCGAGCTTGCGCTTTCGCATGTCGCTGACGATGGTCGGCAGTTGCCAGGTGGATACGTTGAGCCGCGCCATGATTTCGCGGGCTGTCATGCCGCGCAGTCCGTCCATTTCCTCGGCGGGAACGGGCGTGAGATTGAACCGTGCGACCATGTCGTGAAAGGACGCACGAAACCAAGGGAGCGAGTTCGCCAGCGTGCCGTCAAAGTCGAAGATGACGAGGCGGTAGCGCGTCGTGGGCAGGCGTGTCATGGGCAATTTCAGCGTGTCACTCGTCGCCGCCGAAATAGGCCGGTTTCCCGGTCGTCCAGGTCTCGCCCCAGAGTTGGCTGCCGCCGTCGACCGTCAGTGTTTCGCCCGTCACGAATTTCGCGGACGGTCCGGCGAGGAAAACGGTGGCCTCAGCGACTTCCCAGGGTGAGCCGACGCGCATCATCGGGTTCGAGCGAGGATAGCTGGCGCGCGCTTCCGGCGTGTAGATGTTCCAGCCTTCGGTCTCGATCGCGCCGGGCGCCACGCAGTTGACCCGGATGTTCAGCGGCGCCCATTCGACCGCCACCGCGCGCGAGAGCCCGATCACGCCGCTCCGCGCGGCAATGGTGTGCGCGATGCCGTAGAGGCCATGCGTCGTCACCACCACGATATTGACGATGCTGCCGGGATGCTTGTGGTCGCGCCAGTGCTGCGCGGCGGCCTGCATCATGTACCAGGTGCCGTTCAGGTTGGTGTTGATGACGGCATTCCAGCCCTTCACCGAAAAATCGATCGCGGCCTGCGGATACTGTCCGCCGGCGCTGTTGATGAGGACGTCGACGCGGCTGTGTGCAGCCCAGACCGTGTCGAACAGGGTGTTGACCGCATCGGGCTCCCTGATGTCGGCGACATGCGCGGATGCCTTGAGACCGCGGCTCGCCAATTCGGCCACGAGCGCATCGAGCTTGCCGCCATCGCGCCCGACCAGGGCGACATGTGCGCCCAGGCGCGCGAGCAGCCAGGCGATGGCCCGCCCGATGCCGCCGGCGCCGCCGGTGACGATGACGACCTGGTCCTTCATCGCGTCGCTTGCAAAGACCGTCGGATGAACCGCAAGTTCCGCGTCGGTCAAGCCAAGCTTCGCCGGTGATGGATGGTCAGACATGGATCTGAGCAGGCCTTGTTATCTATGGTGTCAGCCGTACATTAGCCTTGCACCGCAATCCAAGCAAAAGAACGAGTTTTAATGCCCGATCTCTCCGTCTTCCCGATTACCAGACGCTGGCCCGCCAAACATCCCGACCGCCTTCAACTCTATTCGCTACCGACGCCGAACGGCGTCAAGGTCTCGATCATGCTCGAAGAGACCGGATTGCCCTACGAGGTGCATCTGGTCGACTTCGGCAAGGACGACCAGAAGACGCCGGAATTCCTCTCGCTAAATCCGAACGGCAAGATTCCGGCCATTCTCGATCCGGACGGTCCGGGTGGGAAGCCGCTGCCGCTATTCGAGTCCGGAGCCATCCTGCAATATCTCGCCGACAAGACCGGCAAGCTTCTGCCGGCCAACCCGGCGCGGCGCTATCAGACCATCCAGTGGCTGCATTTCCAGATGGGCGGGATCGGGCCGATGTTCGGCCAGTTGGGGTTCTTCCACAAATTCGCCGGCAAGGAATATGAGGACAAGCGTCCGCTTCAGCGTTACGTCGCCGAGTCGAGACGTCTGCTTGAGGTGGTGGAGACGCGGCTCGCCGGCCGGCAATGGATCATGGACGACGAATACACCATTGCCGATATTTCCATGCTCGGCTGGATTCGCAACCTGATCGGCTTCTACGGTGCGCGCGATCTCGTCGCCTTCGATACGCTGAAGCAGGTGCCGGCTTGGCTGGAGCGCGGGCTCGCCCGGCCGGCAGTGCAGCGCGGGCTCGAAATTCCCAAGCGGCCGTAGCGCGTGGGAAGCTAGGCTCCACGCTTGAGCAGTTCGTAAACGACAGGGTTGTCGGCGCATGCGCCGAAACCGCATTCCAGCAGCGTCGTCACCACGTTGGCCGCCGTCAGGGCAATCACGAGCCACACTGCGATTTGCGCAAAAATGCCGCCGGTGGCCGGCAGCAGGGCGCCTTCATCCTCGAACTGGCGATCGAACAGCATCACGGCGGCAATCAGGACGATGGCGGCAATGAAGCCGAGCAACGCCCAAGTATAATAGTGATAGCCGAGCAACGCCGAGCCATATCCGGCGTCGCCGGGCAGGATGTGCAGCAACACCTGCCGGGTCGACGCAACCGCGCCCGCGACCGCCGCCAGCAGCGACATGGCGTAATGGCTGGGGCGGGGGCCGAAGCGGATATTGAGGATAGGCCCGATGGCCAGCGCCGCGAACAGGATGCGCTGCAGCAGACAGAGCGGGCAGGGCAGTTCATGCAGGATGAACTGCGCCGCAAAGGCCACCGCCAGCACCAGCGCCAGCGCGTAAAGACCAAGTGCATTCAGCGTGATGGCGCGGGCCTGGGTCATGCGTGTCTCAGAATGACAGTTTCAGCGTATCGGTTGCGTGGTGCAGATAGGTGGCGACGCAGGCGATCAGCACGGCGCCGAACAGGCCCAGCGCCAGCGGACGCGGCCCGCGCCAGGCGGTCAGCATCACGAGGGCCAGAATCAAGAACAACAGGGTGAATTCCATCGGTCGTCCCGCAAACGAATGACGCCGCAATCTATGATAGATTCGTTGGCGGCGTTGCAAAAAATCGGTCTGCTCGCGGCGATTATGGGCGGGCATTGCCACATGAATGTGATTGTCATGCCGTGCCGCTCTATTCCATGTTGGTCCTCCCGCCTGGAGCAATCCCATGGCTACCGAAATCGCCCGTCCCGCCGTGCGTCATCAACCGTGGTATAAAATCCTGTACGTGCAGGTATTGATCGCGATCGCGCTCGGCGTGCTTGTCGGGCGGCTCTATCCGCATCTCGGCAAGGAGCTCAAGCCGCTCGGCGACGGCTTCATCGCCCTGATCAAGATGATGATCGCGCCGGTGATCTTCTGCACGGTCGTGCACGGCATTTCGTCGATGGGCGACCTCAAGCGCGTCGGCCGCGTCGGGCTGAAGGCCTTGATCTATTTCGAGGTCGTCTCGACGATCGCGCTGGCGGTCGGCCTCATTGTCGGCAGGACCCTGCAGCCCGGCCGTGGATTCAACATCGACCCGGCCACGATCGATCCCAACTCCGTCGCGACCTACGTCACCAAGGCCAAGGAACAGGGTATCGTTGAGCATCTTATGGCGATCATTCCCGACAGCTATTTCGGCGCGCTTGCCCGCGGCGATCTGCTGCAGGTCCTGCTGGTGTCCATCCTGTCCGGGTTCGCCATCGCATTTCTGGGCAAGGCCGGCGAGCCGATCTCCCGTGCCGTCGATCAGGCAGCAAAAATGTTCTTTGGCATCATCCGCATGATCGTGCGGCTCGCGCCGATCGGCGCCTTCGGCGCGATGGCGTTTACCGTCGGGGCCTATGGTCTCGATTCGCTGTGGAATTTGTTCGCGCTGATCGCGACCTTCTATCTCACCAGCATCCTGTTCGTGCTGATCGTTCTCGGTTCGATCGCACACGTATCCGGCTTTTCGATCATTCGTTACATCGCCTACATCAAGGATGAATTGCTGATCGTGCTCGGCACGTCATCGTCGGAAACCGTCTTGCCGCAGATGATGCAGAAGATGGAGCATCTCGGCGCGTCGCGGTCCGTGGTTGGGCTGGTCATCCCAACCGGCTACAGTTTCAATCTGGACGGCACCAACATCTACATGACGCTGGCGACGCTGTTTCTGGCGCAGGCGACCAACACCCCTCTGACGATCTGGCAAGAACTCGGTATTCTCGGCGTCGCGATCGTCACCTCGAAGGGCGCCTCCGGCGTTACCGGCGCGGGCTTCATCACCCTGGCTGCGACCCTTTCGATCGTGCCCGACATTCCGATCCAGTCGATCGCCATCCTGGTCGGCATCGACAAGTTCATGAGCGAGTGCCGGGCGCTGACCAACCTCATCGGCAATGGCGTCGCGTGCATCGTCATCAGCCGTTCGGAGGGCGAACTGGACAAAGACAAGCTGCATGAGACAATGGCTCATCCGATCGAGCTGGGAGAGGCGCTCGAGCCGGGCGCATCGACATAGTAACGGATCACTGGATCAAGCTTGGCGGGACCGAATGACAAGACCGATCACCATCTACGGCATCAAGAACTGCGACACCATGAAGAAGGCGCGCGCCTGGCTCGACGATCACAGCGTGGCCTACGATTTTCACGACTACAAGCTTGCCGGCATCGGCAAGGACACGCTCAAGCAATGGTCCGACGAAATTGGCTGGGAAACGCTGCTCAACCGCGCAGGCACGACATTCAGGAAGCTGCCGGACAGCGACAAGGAAGGCCTGAATGAGCGCAAGGCGCTGGCGCTGATGCTGGCGCAGCCCTCGATGATCAAGCGCCCGGTGCTCGATCTCGGCGGCAAATTGCTGGTCGGGTTCAAGCCGGACATTTATGGCAAGGAAGTGCCGTCCAAATCGCGCGGGCGCAAGGCCTAGCCGAATTCCAGGACGTCGCCCACCGGAATGCGGCCCGGTGCGCGATGGAAGAGATCGCGGTCGATGATGGTGCGCAGCTTCGGCATCGGCAGCTTGTCGTTTCCCCGCATCAGGTTCTTGATCTCGAAGCCGCCATCCTCGCTGATGGTCTTCAGCGAAGCGATGATGTGGGTGACGCTGCCGCCGTCGGAGAACGGCAGCAGCAGCCGTTCATAGGCGACGATCCGTCCGTAGATGTCGTCGATATTGGCGATGGTGTAGGCCGGAAGGCGGCGCGCGATGCATTGATGGTACACCGGCATCACGATCGGAGCGAGCCTTGCGCCGAGATACTCGTCAAGATAGCGGCCCTTGCCGGTATGTCCGTAGGCGCTCGACATCCGCGTGCCGTCGCTGTCGATCATCAGGCGCGGCGGCTGCGTGTGCGCATCGACAGTGTAGAACACCAGGTCGGGCAGTTCATCCTCGATCCGCGCCGGCCTGTACTCCGATAGAAGCGGTACCGACTGGTCGCGGGCGTATAGTCGCAGCCAGGTATTGAGCAGATCGCGCTGCTTGATCGATTTGACGATGGACGGTTGGGCGCTATCAAATTCCAAGGGCGGCAATTCCTGGCGATCCAAATTTCGCGATGATGCGTCCTCGGCGGAAATATTCTGTGAAAGCGCCCAATTTGCCGCCAAACACCGTTAACGACGGCTTGCCGGCGTGAAGGTCGCGGTCGAGCACGAAAGGCGAGCCGGCCGATCCGGAGGAGGTAGGCAATTCGACTTATGGCGCATCCGGGAACCGGTGCGCATGCTTTGCCCGCGGCAGCTTTGCACCTTGCCTAATCCCTCGCGTTGACGGCATATTCCGGCCCGGAGGCGGTGGGCTCGGGACGGTTTCCAGGACGTCCGGCAGAGCCCGCCCGAACAGGGAAAAATTGGTCGCGCGCGGACGACTTCGCGGAGACGGCTGACGGGGGAAATTTGTTTGGCTGATGAGTTTATTCTCGAAACCCACGGATTGACCAAGGAATTCGCGGGTTTCTTCGCCGTTCGCGATGTTGCCCTCAAGGTGCGTCGCGGCAGCATTCATGCGCTGATCGGGCCTAACGGCGCCGGCAAGACGACATGCTTCAACCTGCTGACCAAGTTCTTGAGCCCTTCGGCAGGCCAGATCCTGTACAAGGGACAGGATATCACCGCGCTGGCGCCGGCTGATGTGGCCCGTCTCGGCCTGGTGCGGTCGTTCCAGATCTCGGCGGTGTTTCCGCACCTGACAGCGCTGGAGAACGTCCGTGTCGCGTTACAGCGCCAGCATGGAAGTTCATTCGATTTCTGGCGCTCCAAGAGCGTGCTGGATCGCTTCAACGGCCGCGCCCATGAACTGTTGAACGATGTGGGTTTGAGCGAATTCGCCAATACCCCGGCGGTCGAGATGCCCTATGGACGCAAGCGCGCGCTCGAGATCGCGACGACGCTGGCGCTCGACCCGGAAATGATGCTGCTCGACGAGCCGATGGCCGGCATGGGCCACGAAGACATCGACAAGATTGCAGCCCTGATCAAGCGCATCTCGGCCAAATATACCATCCTGATGGTCGAGCATAATCTGTCGGTGGTGGCCAACCTGTCCGACATCATCACGGTGCTGACCCGCGGTCAGGTGCTGGCGCAAGGTAATTACGCCGAGTTGTCGAAGGACGAGCGCGTCAAGGAAGCCTATCTGGGGGCCGGTCATGGCTGATTTGAAAATGGCCGAGGCCGCTACCAAACCGGCCGGCGCGGAGGTACTTTCCGTTTCCGACCTGCAGGCCTGGTACGGCGAATCCCACATCCTTCACGGCATCAACTTCAATGTGAAGGCAGGCGAGGTGGTCACGCTGCTCGGCCGCAACGGCGCCGGCAAGACCACGACGCTGAAGTCGGTCATGGGAATTATCGGCAAGCGTACCGGTTCGATCCGTTTCAACGGTCAGGACATCACGCGCGCCTCGTCCGACAGGATCGCACGCCAGGGCATCGCGTTCTGCCCTGAGGAGCGGGGTATTTTCGCAAGCCTCGACGTGCGCGAAAACCTGCTGCTGCCGCCGATCGTGCGGTCCGGCGGGCTGTCGCTCGATCAGATCTTCGAATTGTTTCCGAACCTGAAGGAGCGCCTCGGCAGCCAGGGCACCAAACTTTCGGGCGGCGAGCAGCAGATGCTCGCGATCGCCAGAATCCTGCGCACCGGCGCGCGCTTCCTGATGCTGGATGAGCCGACCGAAGGTCTCGCGCCCGTCATCATCCAGCAGATCGGCCACACCATTGCGCGGCTGAAGTCGGAAGGCTTCACCATCCTGCTGGTCGAGCAGAATTTCCGCTTCGCCTCCACGGTGGCCGACCGCTACTACATCGTCGAGCACGGCAAGGTCATCGACGGATTCGCGAATTCGGAGCTGTCGGCCAACATGGACAAGCTCCACACCTATCTCGGCGTTTAATCGGTACTACGGCTGCACTCTGAAAATTAATGGAGTTACAATGAAACATCGGATTTCAGCTCTCTTCCTGGGCACTGCCCTGGCGCTTGCCGCGGGCGGCGGCGCCATGGCGCAGGACAAGACCGTCAAGATCGGCGTGCTTACCGACAATTCCGGACTTTACTCCGACCTCGGCGGTGCGGGCTCCACGCTTGCCGCCCAGATGGCGGTCGAGGATTCCGGCCTCGCGGCCAAGGGCTGGAAGATCGACATCATCTCCGCCGACCACCAGAACAAGCCCGACATCGCCACCACCATCGCGCGGCAATGGATCGACGTCGAGAAGGTCGACATCTTCATGGATGTGCTGAACTCCGGCGTTGCGCTGGCGGTCAACAATCTGGTGAAGGAAAAGAATTCCGTCATGATCAATACCGGCGCGGCGACGTCGGACCTCACCAATGCGCAGTGCTCGCCGAACACGATTCACTGGGTCTACGACACCTACATGCTCGCCAACTCTACCGGGCAGGCGCTGGTGAAAGCCGGCGGCGACACCTGGTACTTCCTGACCGCGGACTACGCGTTCGGCCACGCGCTGGAGCGCGACACGACCGCAGTCGTGGTGAAGTCGGGCGGCAAGGTGATCGGCACCGTCAAGCATCCCCTGAACTCGTCGGACTTCTCCTCGTTCCTGCTGCAGGCGCAGGCGTCCAAGGCCAAGATCGTCGGCATGGCGAACGCCGGCGGCGACACCACCAACACCATCAAGCAGGCGTCCGAGTTCGGCATCGTCGCCGGCGGCCAGAAGCTGGCAGGCCTGCTGCTGTTCATTACCGACGTGCACTCGCTCGGCCTGAAGGTGGCGCAGGGCCTCAGCTTTACCGAAACCTTCTACTGGGACCTGAACGACGGCACCCGCGCGTTTTCCAAGCGCTTCTCCGAGCGCATGAAGAACAAGGCGATGCCGTCCATGGTGCAGGCCGGCGTGTATTCGGGCCTGATCCACTATTTCAAGACGCTCGAGGCGATGAGCGGTAATCCGCATGACGGCGCCAAGGTTGTCGCCAAAATGAAGGAACTGCCGACCGACGATGCGCTGTTCGGCAAGGGCTCGATCCGCGCCGACGGCCGCAAGATTCATCCGGCCTACCTGTTCGAAGTCAAGAAGCCCGCGGAATCCAAGGGACCGTGGGACTATTACAAGCTGATCGGAACCACCCCGGGCGACCAGGCCTTCCGGCCGCTTTCGGAAAGCGCCTGTCCGCTGGTAAAGAAGTAACAACGATGGCCCGTCGGCGCCGTGCCGGCGGGCCTTCTCTCGCGTGCCTACGCGATTCCGCGTCCTAAACGAGATTGAGTGCGAAACCGATGCAAGCTCTATACGCCCAGCTTTTGGTGGGACTGATCAACGGATCGTTCTACGCGCTGCTCAGTCTCGGGCTCGCCGTGATCTTCGGCATGCTCAACATCATCAATTTCGCCCATGGCGCGCTCTACATGATGGGCGCGTTCTGCGCATATTTCCTCCTGAGCCTGACCGGCATCGGATATTGGTGGGCACTGCTGATCGCGCCCATCGTGGTCGGCATCTTCGGCATGATCCTGGAGCGGACCATGCTGCAATGGCTGGCCGGCCTCGACCACCTCTATGGCCTGTTGCTGACCTTCGGCATCGCGCTGATCGTGCAAGGCGTGTTCCAGAACTATTTCGGCTCGTCCGGGCTGCCCTACGCGATTCCCGATTACCCGCAGATCGGCGATTGCTCGCCGAACGCCCCGCAGGGCGCAACCTGCTGGCGCGGGCTGCAGGGCGGCATGAATCTCGGCTTCATGTTCCTGCCGGTCTATCGCGGCTGGGTGGTCATTTTCTCGCTCCTCGTTTGCATCGCCACCTGGTTCCTGATCGAAAAGACGCGGCTTGGCGCTTACCTGCGCGCCGCGACCGAAAACCCGACCCTGGTGCGCGCGTTCGGCATCAACGTGCCCCGGATGATCACGCTGACCTACGGGCTCGGCGTCGGCCTGGCGGCGCTGGCCGGCGTGCTGTCCGCGCCGATCAACCAGGTACGGCCGCTGATGGGCGCCGATCTCATCATCGTGGTGTTCGCGGTGGTGGTGATCGGCGGCATGGGATCGATCATGGGGTCGATCATCACCGGCTTTGCACTCGGCGTGATCGAAGCGCTGGCCGTGCATCCGCGGCCCGCAAGCAACCTGCAGAGCAGCGACCAGTCGCAGTCGCTGCTGCACCAGGTGCATTACCTCTCGACCGTATCCGGCGCCGGCTACATCGGAAGCTGGCTGTCGGCCTGGGTGGCACGCGCCGGCTTTCCGCGGGTGTGGGAACGCCTGGTGGGGCGGCGCGGCGACCAACTCGACCAGGAGCCGGCCGAGATTGCGTGGCTGCGCGCCTACAGCAATTATCTCACGCCGAAGCTCGGCCTGTTCTCGTCCGACACCTGGGCGGCGATTGCGCTGGTGGTGCGCAATCTCATCCTGAACTGGCTCGTCATCATTCCGGCGGTCTGCCTCCTCTTGTTCGCCATCAAGCTCGCCGCCGTGGAGTGCGTCTGGATCTCCGACAGGCCACGCCTGCTGATCGTGCTGGCGCTGGTCGGCGCGGCGTTGATGGTGTGGGTGCTGCGTTTCGCCACGCGCAATCGCCCGACCTGCAATCCGGACGTCACCATCGAGCGGCCTTCCGCCACCGGCACTGCGGCCGCGACCGACCGTCATCGCGACGAAGGCCGCTACGTTGCCTACGGCGCCGACCAGTCGGGCTTTTTCTTCCGCTGCCTGCTGCCGGCCATCCTCGCAGCCAACATCTTCTCTCTCTACCTGATGGCGCCGCATCTGGTGGCGATCAGAGGCTGGTCGCTGTGGGCGATCGTTGTCATCACCGCATTGGGCGGTGCCGTGCTGTACGCGGTCTCATGGCTGGCTGCCCGGCCGTTCAAGACCGGCGTCAGCCCGCGGCGCAGCACGATGTACTGGGGCCGGGACGTGTTCGCCTGGGCCGTGGCCGGCGCCGTCTATGGTGCGCTCATCGGGCTCGGCGCCTATGCGTTCCTCACCGTCAACAATGCTTCGCTGGTCGCCGGTGATCTGAATCCACGGCAGGTCAGGCTGCTTGTGCTCATGATCGGCGGCGTACCCTGGATCATCACCGCCCAGCTCATCGCCGAAATGATCTTCGTCGGGCTCACCAGCTGGGAGCCCGGCTCCGATGCCGATCGCGAATGGTTCGGCCGCTCCACCGGATGGTTCGCGGCGGCGGCCATCATCTGGTTCGTGGTCGCGTACCTTGTCCTGGTCGCCGGCGATCTGCTGCTGTGGCTGGTGGCGAAGTTCGATTCCGCGAAATACGCCAGCGCGATACTCGGCCTCGGCTCGGGCATCGTCAGCGCGTTTTTCGGCGCCAGCGGCAAGACACCTGCCACCGATCAGACGCGCGTGAAGACGCGCCTGCCGGTCAACCTCATCCTGGCGGTCGCCACGACGGTGTTCCTGATCTTCCTCGTGGTGAGCCTGTCGCTGCTGATCGACCACCTGCTGTTTGGCAACACCCTGCTGCACACCTCCCTGATGGGCGCGCCCGTCGTGGCCAATCGCGGGCAGGAGTTGAAATGGCTGATCATCGGGATCGCGGTGGTCGTCGCCGTCGCGGTCGTGGCCTGGACCCACGTCAACATCAACCGCTTTTCGATTCACGCGCTCTATCGCAACCGCCTTGTCCGGGCCTATCTCGGCGCATCCAATCCGGACCGGGCGCCGAATCCGTTCACCGGATTCGACAACAGCGACAACAAGCGGATGTCCGAGCTCTGGCCGGGACAGCCGGGCTCGTGGCAGCCGTTCCACGTCGTCAACATCGCGTTGAACGTCGTCGCGTCGAGCCGGCTGGCGTGGCAGGAGCGCAAGGCGGAAGCGTTCACCGTCTCGCCGTTGCATTGCGGCTCTGCCAGCTCGACCAGCGGCGTCGCGCTCGGATATCGCCGCACGGACGAATACGGCGACCCGGACGGAGGCCTTTCGCTCGGCACCGCGCTGGCGATTTCCGGCGCCGCCGCGAGCCCGAACATGGGCTACAATTCCTCGCCGATGGTCACCCTGCTGCTGGCGTTGTTCAACGTGCGCCTCGGCTGGTGGCTGGGCAATCCCGGCCGCCCAGGCGACCTCACGTACCGCCGACGCGGACCGCACGTCGCCATCGTGCCATTCGTGCTCGAGATGTTCGGGCTGACCACCGACAGCCGGCGCTTCGTCTACCTGTCGGACGGCGGCCATTTCGAGAATCTCGGGCTGTACGAGATGATCCGCCGGCGCTGCCGCTGCATCGTCGTCAGCGACGCCGGCTGCGATCCCAACTATGGCTTCGAGGATCTCGGCAATGCCGTGCGCAAGATCGCCATCGACCTCGGTGTCTACATCAGTTTCGGCGAGCTGCGGAAGCTCAAGAGCCGGTCGAAGGACAACAGCATCATCGAAGGCGCGTATTACGCCGTCGGCATCATCGACTACCAGACCGCGCCGGAGCGCAACGTTGCCGCCGAGAACGGCTACATCCTCTACATCAAGCCGGGCTATCACGGCACCGAAAGCGCCGGCGTCGTCGCCTACGCGACCGCCAATGCCGCGTTCCCGCACGAAAGCACAGCCGACCAGTTCTTCAGCGAGTCGCAGTTCGAAAGCTACCGCACGCTGGGATTCGAGATCATGGACAGCGTGCTGCGCGAGGCGACGGAAAACGTCGAGACCATCGTGCGCGGCATAACGATCAGGGCCGCGAGCGATCCGCGGCCCTCGTGCAAGAGTTTGCGCGACCTCGTGCGGGCGCTCGATCCGAAGGTCATCCGGGAGGCGGAAGATGCCTTCGTGCCGGCGCCGCCCAGCCCGTCCGACATGATCAAGGAGCTCGACCCCGAAGCTCTGAAAGTCCTGCGCAGCGTATTCAATCCCGGTGCCGACGGCGGCAGCGGGAAAAAGTCATCGTGCGCTACGTGATCACCTCGCTCGGCGCGGCTTTGCCGGCTCGCCAGGGGTTGCCGCGGCAGTGTATATTAGCCTGGGTTGAGCGGCGCCAAAGGCGCGCCGACTGGCGGGTTGGCGGTCAGGTCGGCGACCACCACGCCCAGAATAGCTTGATCAGGGCGACCGTCACGAAGCAGCCGACGACCGCGAGGAAGAGCCAGACCGCGACATCGAGCTGCTTCTGGAATTCCTTCAGCCGCTGGCTGAAGCGGCTTGGCCGACGGAAGAACATCGACCGCACGAACAGAACGATCGGCACCGCGGCCACGATGAAGGCGATGATCTTGAACAGCATGGGTACCGCTACAACAAATCGTGAAGGTGAACCATAGAACCGTGCCGGATTGCTAAAGACCAATGCCAGGTTAGCGGGTTCACATTGTGAGCCCGCTCTTGTGACGCTGCGCCTGCAAGCGCTCAATGGCGCGGCGCATCGCTTAAGGAGGCTTTCATGCGCGTTCTTCTTCTGGCCTTGTCGCTTCTCGGCCTGGCGGCCGCCTTCGAGCCCGCCAGCGCCGAGATCACATATCCGTGGTGCGCCCAATATGGCGGGCGCGGCGGCAGTGGCGGCGGTCGCAACTGCGGCTTCTGGACCTATCAGCAGTGCATGGCGGCGCTGTCGGGCAACGGCGGGGATTGTGAGACCAACGCCATGTACCGCGGTCCGCAGCCGGGGATGATCCCTCCCCCCCGCGGGTATGGTCC
>Ga0081540_1000431_pt1 | contig 41301 bp, 31 predicted proteins | sample TabmetS2T1R1_FD_71024 | JGI IMG/M metagenome (GOLD analysis project Ga0081540, IMG submission 71024) | Tabebuia heterophylla rhizosphere microbial communities from the University of Puerto Rico - S2T1R1 | ecosystem: Host-associated > Plants > Roots > Rhizosphere ...
GAAAGTCGCGATGGTCTACGGCCAGATGAACGAGCCGCCCGGCAATCGCCTGCGCGTCGCGCTGACCGGCCTCACGATGGCCGAGTATTTCCGCGACGACAAGGACGCATCCGGCAAGGGCCGCGACGTGCTGTTCTTCGTCGACAACATCTACCGCTACACGCTGGCCGGCACCGAGGTTTCGGCGCTGCTCGGCCGCATGCCGTCGGCGGTCGGCTACCAGCCGACGCTCGCCGCCGAGATGGGCGTGCTGCAAGAACGCATCACCTCGACCAAGACCGGCTCGATCACCTCGGTGCAGGCGATCTACGTGCCCGCGGACGACCTGACCGACCCGTCGCCGGCGACGACGTTCTCGCATCTGGACGCGACCGTCGTGCTCTCGCGCAACATCGCCGCGCTCGGCATCTACCCTGCCGTCGATCCGCTCGACTCGACCTCGCGCCAGCTCGACCCGAACGTCATCGGCAACGAGCACTACGAGACCGCGCGCCGCGTGCAGGGCATGCTGCAGCGCTACAAGGAGCTCAAGGACATCATCGCGATCCTCGGCATGGATGAGCTTTCCGAAGAGGACAAGGCGACCGTCGCGCGCGCGCGCAAGATCGAGCGTTTCTTCTCGCAGCCGTTCCACGTCGCCGAAGTGTTCACGGGCTCGCCCGGCAAGTACGTCTCGCTCAAGGAGACGATCCGCGGCTTCAAGATGATCTGCGACGGCGAGTGCGATGCGCTGCCGGAGCAGGCCTTCTACATGGTCGGCGGCATCGACGAGGCGTTCGAGAAGGCCAAGGCGATGGAGAAGAAGGCGGCCTGAGGGCCGGGATTGGGGATTGGGGAGTCGGGATTCGGAAGATTGACGAATCCCACCCCGCTCTTCCGAATCCCGAATCCCGAATCCCCAATCCCGTCGAACGAGCGAAAGCGAGAGAGAAATGGCAACCATCCGCTGCGACATCGTCTCCGCCGAGGAAGAAATCTTCCACGGCGAGGCGCAAATGGTCGTCGCCACCGGCGAGGAAGGCGAGCTCGGCATCGCACCGCGCCACGCGGCGCTGATCACGCGCCTGAAGCCCGGTCAGGTGCGCGTGCTGCGCGAGAACGGCGAAGAGCTCTTCTTCTATGTCTCGGGCGGCATCCTCGAAGTGCAGCCCAGCGTCGTCACGGTGCTCGCCGATACCGCGCTTCGCGCGAAGGATCTCGACGAGGCGGCCGCGCGTCGCGCGAAGGAAGAAGCCGAGCGCACGCTCGCCAACCGCACGGACGCGCTCGAAGTCGCGCAGGCACAGGCGCAGCTCGCGCAGGCGGTCGCGCAGTTGCAGGCGCTCGAGCGCCTGCGCCGCTCGCTCAAGCACTGACGACGATCAGGACTTCGAACGTGAAAACGCCGGCGCTGAGCCGGCGTTTTCGTTTGAGCCTGGAGTGCGGGCCGTAAGCCCCTCCGTTCCAATTCCGCCGGCGGCGTCCGTCGCGAGCACGTTGCCCTTGAAGCGGCGCACGAAACCCGTCGGACCGTGCACGGCCACGTCGTACGCACCGTCGTCGGCCGTCCGGAAGGTGTCTTCGACGAACTCGCCGGGCGCGACGTCGTGACGCCGCGGCGACGCGTTGGAACCGTCGTAGACGTGAATCGAAAAGTTCGCCCACGGTGCATTCGTGCGCGCCTCATTGCCGAGGCGGATGCGCACGCGATCCTCGTCGATGGTCACGCTCGCGGATGGACGCACGGCGCAGGGACGCGCAGGACGTGTGCCGGTCTCCGGCACCGGCATCGACGATAGCGTGGGCGGTTCCATCGGCGCGCACGGACGGACATCGGCACCGGACGACGTCGCAGGCAGATCCGGCAGCGAGACGGTCGCCGTCGCGAAATCGAACGCGCCCGTAAGGTCGCCGCAGATCGCGCGCCGCCAGGCCGAGATGTTCGGCTCCGGCACGCCGAGCCAGGTTTCGAGGAACCGAATCACCGAGCTGTGATCGTAGGTCTCCGACGAAACGAATCCGCCGCGACTCCACGGCGACACGACCAGCATCGGCACGCGCGGCCCCAGCCCGATCGGCTGGCCGCGCACGAATTCGCCCAGCGTCCCCGGCGGCGCGACGGGCGGCGGCACATGATCGAAGTAACCGTCGTTCTCGTCGTAGTTGATGAAGAGCGCGGTCGAAGCCCACACCGCGGGATCGGCGGACAACGCCCGGATCACGCCGTCGATGAAATGGGCGCCGGCGGCGGGTGACCACGCCGGATGCTCGCTGCACGATTCGGGCGCGACGATCCACGAGACCGCCGGCAGCGTTCCACCGAGCGCGTCGGCGCGGAGCGCGGCGACGATGTCGTCGGCCGTGTTGCCGGTCACCGCGGGCACCGACGCCATGCCGCGATCGAACAAAGGCGAGCCCGGCATCGCGCGCTGGTATTGCGAGAACCACGCGAGCGCGTTGTCGTCGTAGTTGTCGGCGGCGTTCTGGTAGACCTTCCAGTCGACGCCCGCGCTTTGCAAACGCTCCGGATAGGTCGTCCAGCGAAACCCGGTCGAGCCGTTGTCGACGACCGGCCCGCCGGCGCGGCCTTCGGGATCGATCGTGCCGCTCCAGAGATACAGCCGATTCGGATTCGTCGGCCCCATCACCGAGCAGAAGTAGTGATCGCAGATCGTGAACGCGTCGGCCAGCGCGTAGTGATACGGAATGTCGCGGCGCGTGCAGTAGCCCATCGCCAGCGCGCTCTTCGCGCCGATCCAGTCGTCGTAGCGGCCTTCGTTCCACGCGCGGTGGGTGCCGTGCCAGCTATGGTCGAGATCGGGCGCGCACGGCGAGGCACGCTCGCGCGAATCGAGATGGAACGGCAGCACGCGCCGCGCGCCGTCGCGCTGCGCGAACACCGATTCGCCGTCGGCGAGCGTCATCGCGGAGGCGTCGCCAAATCCGCGCACGCCGGCGAGCGCGCCGAAGTAGTGATCGAACGAGCGGTTCTCCTGCATCAGCACGACGACGTGCCGCAGCGACGCCATCGAGCGGCCGGCCGCGGGGATCGCCAGCGCCTTGCTCAACGTCGTGGGAAGAGTGCCCAGAGCCGCGGCGCCTGCAGCGCTCGCGGACATGCCGAGGAACCGGCGACGCGTGAAGGGTCGCATGCACGGCCCTGTGCCGAAAACCGCGGCGATCGTGCGCGAGATCGATGTAACCGGGATGGCAGCGCGATGAAGCTATTCTTGCGACGCGTGCGGCGACATCCCACGGAAATGTGCGTGAAATCTGACGGCAACATCACATCCATGCGCCGTGGGCGATGGCAGCATCGATGCCCTGCAGCGAGCGGAATCGCCATGCCCAAGCTTGTCGTCGTCGCATTCTTCGCATTTTTCGGCAGCGGCATCGCCACGGCGCAGAACGCCGTGCAGCTCGTTGGCCTGTCTACGCACGGCAATTTCGAAGCCGGTGGCGTCGTGGCCGAGATCGGTGGCGATGCGTACGGCAACGCTGTCGCGAGCCTTGAATCGCGCGCGCCCGGCGAAGGCAGCTACCGCGCCGCACATCCGCTCGTTCGCATCGACGCGACGCATTTCGTCGGCAGCCTGTTCTGGCTGCGGCCCGGCGAAACCTACGGCGTGCGCGTCACGCTGAGCGACGCCGACGGCGTGACCGGCGCCGCAACCGCGACGGCGGATCTCGCGACGCGCGCCGAAAACGCGACGTTCGTGCCGACGCGCACGCTCTATGTCGCGCCGGATGGCTCGGACGACAGCGACGGCACGAATCCCTCGCAACCATTCGCGACGATTCAGCACGCCGCCGATATCTCGCAGCCGGGCGATCTCGTCTCGATCGCGGCGGGCGTCTATCGCGAAGACGTGCTCGTCTCGACCTCCGGCACACCATCCGCGCCGATCGTGTTCCGCGGCAGCGCGGGTGCAATTCTCGACGGCGCCGATCCCGCCATCGCCGCCGGCGCGAGCTGGAATGCCGTCGGCAACGGCGTGTACTCCGTGGCGACCGGCTACTCGACCGATCTCGTCGTCACCGATCAGGGCCGCCTCTTCGACTACGCGAGCCTCGCCGATCTCCAGGCGCTCGATGCCGGCGCACCCGGCGGCTCGTACTCCGACGGCGACAACGTCTACGTCAAATTCAGCGACGGCTCCTCGCCGACGCAGCACGCGATGAACGTTTCGCGCTTCGACGCCGGCTTCTACGTCGACGGCGCGAGCAACGTGCGCATCGAGAATCTCGAGATCCGCTACTACGGCAGCAGCGAGTTCGGCCGCGCGGTGTACCTGCGCTACGCGAACGACTGCGTCGTCAGCGGAAGTTCCCTGCACGAGAACGGCGCGGCCGGCGTCTGGATCAAAGGCGGCGCGCGCAACCTCGTCGAGAACAACGTCATCGGCGACAGCTCGATCTTCCACTGGCCATGGGCGCTGACGCACGAAAGCACCGCGCAGAACACCGGCGTCTACTTCACCGACGACAACGGCCAAGGCAACGTCGTCCGCCGCAACGTGCTGCGCGACACCTACGACGGCCTGCATCCGTGCGGCTCGTTGCCGCCGCCCGACGGGTTCACGACCGAGACCGACGTCTACGAGAACGTGATCTATCGGCACGCCGACGACGCGATCGAGTCGGACGGCTACTGCGCGAACCTGCGCATCTGGAACAACACGATCAGCGACAGCCTGATGGGGTTCTCGGTCGCGCCGGCCGCGCCGGGGCCGACATGGATCGTGCGCAACACCGCCTACGACATCGGCAACACGCCGACGGCGCTCGTCGACGGCCAGACGCCGAGCGGCATCAAGATCAACAGCGACTATCCCGAAGCGACGGGCCCACTGCTCGTCTATCACGACACGTTCCTGACGACGGTCGCCGGCATGGACGCGCTGACGTTCTTCAATCCCGGCAACAACACCTGGCTCTTCAGCCGCAACAACGTCATCGCCGCGCCGCACAACGCGCTGCGCAAGATCAATACGATCCTGCTCGACCTCGACTACGACGATCTCTGGTCGACCGACGGCGCCGCGCTCGTCAACTGGTACGGCACGAACTACGCAATGCTGGCCGACGTGCAGAACGCGCTCGGTCAGGAACCGCATGGGATTTCGGCCGATCCCGCGCTGACCGATCCCGCCGGCGGCGATTTCATGCCGCACGCCGGCAGCGCGCTGATCGATCGCGCCGTGCCGATTCCGGGCATCAACGACGACGTGCCGGACGGTTTGCCCGACATAGGCGCCGTCGAGCGCGTCGAGCGCGGCGACGCGATCTTCGCCGACGGCTTCGAGTAACCGTTGCGCGTCGGTCGGTTGACAGATTCGCGCACCGATGTGAGCGTGCAGGGAAAGCGGAGAGGCACATGTGCGGATTCTTCTGTGTGTTCGACGCGGCCGGCGCGGCGGCGGGACTTCGTCCGCTCGCGCTTCGGCAGGCGCGGCTGCTGCGCCATCGCGGACCGGACTGGAGCGGCGTCTACGACGACGCGCGCGCAATTCTCGCGCACGAGCGCCTCGCAATCGTCGACGTGCTGCACGGCGCGCAACCGCTCGTCTCCGGCGATGGGAACGAAGTCCTCGCGGTCAACGGCGAGATCTACAACCATCGCGAGCTGCGCAAGCGCTTTGCGGACTACGCGTTCCGCACCGATTCCGATTGCGAAGTCATCCTTCCGCTCTATCGCGCCGCGGCACCCGCCGATTTTCTGAATCTTCTCGCCGGCATGTTCGCGTTCGCGCTGTGGGACAAGGCGCGCGGCGATTATCTTGTCGCGCGCGATCCGATCGGCATCGTTCCGCTCTATACCGGCCGCGATGCGGACGGGCGTCTTTACGTCTCGTCCGAGCTGAAAGCGCTGGTCGGCATCTGCGTCAGCGTCGAGGAGTTTCCGCCCGGAAGCTTTATGACGGCGGCGATGACTGCGCCCGAGTCGTATTACCGCCCCGGCTGGCGCGCGTTCGAAGCCGTCGAGAACGGCTCGTCCGACGTCGCCGCGCTCCGCACCGCGCTCGAGCGCGCCGTGCACAGCCACCTCATGACCGACGTGCCGTACGGCGTGCTGCTATCGGGCGGACTCGATTCCTCGCTGATCGCCGCGCTCACCGCGCGCTTCGCCGCCAATCGCATCGAGGACGACGACAAGAGCGAGGCCTGGTGGCCGCGCGTGCACACGTTTTCGATCGGGCTCGACGGCTCGCCCGACCTCGCCGCGGCGCGCACCGTCGCCGATGCGCTCGGCACCGCGCACCACGAATTCCATTTCACGGTGCAGGAAGGGCTCGACGCGCTGTCCGACGTCGTCTACCAGATCGAGACCTACGACGTCACGACAATCCGCGCCTCGACGCCGATGTATCTCCTCGCGCGCCGCATCCGCGCGATGGGCATCAAGATGGTGCTTTCTGGCGAGGGCGCCGACGAGGTTTTCGGCGGATATCTCTATTTCCACATGGCGCCGGACGACCGCGAGTTCCACGACGAGCTCGTGCGCAAGCTCGACGCGCTGCATTCCTACGATTGCCTGCGCGCGAACAAGGCGACCGCCGCATGGGGCGTCGAGGCGCGCGTGCCGTTCCTCGATCGCGAGTTCCTCGACGTCGCGATGCAGCTCGCGCCTTCGGCGAAGAGGCCGGCCGACGGACGCATCGAGAAGCACATCCTGCGCGAGGCCGGCCGCGGCCTGCTGCCCGACGCGATCCTGTGGCGGCAGAAGGAACAGTTTTCCGACGGCGTCGGCTACGGCTGGATCGATGCCTTGAAGGCGCACGCCGAGGTTCAGGTCACTGACGCGCAGATGGCGATGGCGGAACAGCGCTTCCCCCTCAATCCGCCACAAAGCAAGGAAGCGTTCTTTTACCGCGTGCTGTTCGAGCGCCATTTCCCCGGCGATCAGTGCGCGCGGCTCGTGCCCGGCGGCCCGAGCATCGCCTGCAGCACGCCGACGGCGTTCCGCTGGTCGCAGCAGTTTGCGGGGAATGCCGATCCGTCGGGGCGTGCGATCGCCTCGATTCATCGCGCTGCCGCAACGTCCACGACCTAAGGTTGTCACCTTTTCCGCTGGCGGGAGAGGTCGCCCGCAGGGCGGGTGAGGGAAATCGAATTGATGCGCTCCACTCCGCTCGCCCTCACCCTACCCTCTCCCGCGAGCGGGAGAGGGGAATTGCGCGCGACTTGCCCTAGAATGCCGCAACTCCGCGGAGACCCGTGAATGGCTCAAGCCCCGCTGCACGTGATCGTCCTCGCCGCCGGCGAGGGCAAGCGCATGAAATCCTCGAAGCCCAAGGTGCTGATGCCGCTCGCCGGCCGGCCGATGCTGGCGCATGTGCTGGACACCGCGCGCGCGCTGCAGCCGGCGCGGATCCATCTCGTCTACGGGCATCTCGGCGATCAGGTCCGCGCGACGCTCACCGATCTCGGCGACCTCGCCTGGGTGCACCAGGCCGAGCAGCTCGGCACCGGGCACGCGGTGCGTCTGGCGATGGCCGGCGTGCCCGAGGATGCGCGCGTGCTCGTGCTTTACGGCGACGTGCCGCTGATCCGCGTCGACACGCTGAGCAAGCTGCTCTCGGTGCAGACGCCGCTCGGGGCGCTGGTCACGCAGCTCGAGAATCCGTACGGCTACGGCCGCGTGATCCGCGACGGCATCGGCCGCGTGCGCGCGATCGTAGAGGAGAAGGACTGCACGCCCGAGCAGCGCACGATAAGCTGGGTCAACAGCGGCATCCTCGCGGCCGACGCGCGGCGCCTGCGCGTGTGGATCGAGAACCTCACGAACGAGAACACGCAGCGCGAGTACTACCTCACCGACGTCTTCTCGCAGGCCAACGACGAAGGCGAGCCGGCCGAGGCGACGCTGTGCATCAACCCGCAGGAAGTGTTCGGCGCGAACGACGCGTGGCAGCTCGCCGCGCTCGAGCGGCTGTACCAGCGCCTGCGCGCGACGACGCTCGCCGCGGCGGGCGTGCGCTTCGCCGATCCGGTGCGCTTCGACATCCGCGGCGACGTGCGCGTCGGACGCGACGTCGAGATCGACATCGACGTGATCCTCGAAGGCCTGGTCGAGCTCGGCGACGAAGTGCGCATCGGCCCGTTCTGCCGCATCCGCAATTCGACGCTCGCTGCCGGCACCGTCGTGCATTCGCACTGCAATCTCGACGGCGTCGTCACGCACGGCCCGTGCGACATCGGCCCGTTCGCGCGGCTTCGCACCGGCACCGAGCTCGCGCCGAACGCGCGCATCGGCAATTTCGTCGAGACAAAGAAAGCGCGCTTCGGCGAGAACGCGAAGGCGAATCACCTGTCCTACATCGGCGACGCCGAGGTCGGCGCCGACGTCAACATCGGCGCCGGCACGATCACCTGCAACTACGACGGCGCCCAGAAGCACACGACCGTCATCGAAGACGGCGCCTTCATCGGCTCGAACACGGCGCTGGTCGCGCCGGTGCGCGTCGGCAAGGACGCGACGATCGGCGCGGGCTCGGTGATCAGCAAGGAGGCGCCGGCCGGTGAGCTCAGCCTCGCGCGCGCGAGGCAGTCGACGGTGCCCGGCTGGCAGCGGCCGAAGAAATAGCCGCTGCCCGATGTCCCGTTTGCGCGTGCGCTAGTCGAAACCGCTCGCGAAGATTTCATCCGGCAGATCACCCGGCGCCTCGAACGCGCCGATGTCCGCCGCCGCGCCGAGCTCGCGCCGGTAACCGTCGCCGCGCTGGTCGAACGCGAGGCCGTCCGGATTCGAACCCGCATCGAGCACGACGCTGGTCATGTCGAACGCATGCGTCATCGTCGGCCCGCCGTTGTCGGCGAGCGGCAGCAGCAGCGGATCGTCGGTCAGCGTGTCGGGCGGCGTCGGAATGTTCGTCGTCGTGATGACGCTGTGGTCGCCCGAGATCGTGGCGCTCGAGAAGAACACGTCGAGGTCGGCCGCGCTGTAGTAGCCGAACTGGTTGTGATCGTAGACCGACGTATTGCCGGCGATGATCGAGCTCTTGATGTCGGCGTTGCCGTAGTAGACGTAGACGCCGCCGCAGTAGTAGCCGGCGGAATTGCCGGTGACCGTGCTGTTGTGCAGCGTCACGTAGGCCATGTAGAACGTGTTGACGCCGGCGCCGCTCGCGAACGACTCGTTGCCGGAGATCGTGCTGTTGACGATCGTGAGTCCGTACGGCTCGCCGCCGAAATCGCCGAGGATGTCGATGCCGCCGCCGAGCCACCCGGCGTTGTTGTCGAACGTCGATCCCGAGATCAGGTGCCCGCTGCCGCCCGATGCGATGCCGCCGCCGACCGAGCCGCGGTTGTTCATCTCGGCGCGGTTGTGCGTGATCGTGCTGTCCGTGATGGTGAATTTCCCCATCGCGTAGGCGCCGCCGCCCCACGACGTGCCGTTGATGAGGTACGGGTTCGGATAGCCCGGGTAGTAGTAATAGTAGTAATGGCCCTTGGTCGTGTTGCCGCTCAGCGTCGCGTTGGTGAGCGTGACGTTGCCGAGCGCGCAGATCGCGCCGCCGTAGGCGTGGCCCATGTAGGCGTAGCAGTTCGACAGCGTCGATGCATCGACCTCGACGTTCGCGGCCGACAGCACGCACGCGCCGCCGTGGAAATCCTGGCCTTCGATGTGACCGTTCGTCAGCGTCAGCCCTTCGATCGTGATCGTGCCGGTGCCGTAGTGATTGACGATGCCGGACGCCTGCCCCGCGTCGATCGCCAGCGCGGACGCGCCGGGTCCGTGCAGCGTGACGTCGTCGGCGGTCGTCGTGATCGCGCCGGTCGTGAGCGAGATCGCGCTGCACGAAAGGCCGCTGAGATCGACGACGTCGCCGCTGACGGCGTTGGTCAGGACGTCGCGCAGCGTGCCGGGGCCCGCGTCGTCGCAGCTCGTCACCGCAACGGTCCCCGCCGGTCGGCTCGGGAGCGGCCGCTCGGCGCGCGCACGCACGACGGCTTTTTCCAGGACCTCGCGAAGCGTCGGCCCGTGCGTCGGTCGCGACATCGCGAGGAACTGCGCCGCGAGCGAGCGCTTTGCGACGTGCGCCGGCGGTTGCGGGCGCTGGGAAGACTCGGCAACGGCGGCGCCGACCGGCGCGAGGGCCAGGGCCGCGGCAAGGCAGGCCGCCAGCGGTTTCAGGCGCAGAGGAGAAGGCACGTTCATGGAAGATTTCCTGCGGAGAGTCGTTCCGAAACAACAGCTTGCGTAGCGCCAGCCCGGCGCGCCGCAGTCACGCGAGTATCTTCACGGTGTCGCCGGCAGTTCAAGCCGTTTTTGCGACCGATTTACGTCATGACAGATTTCTGTCACGGATTCAGCTCGATCCGGTGCCGCGCTCCATCAGGCCGCGCGCAAGCCAGCCGAGCTGAAAGCGCGAGCGTGCATCGACGCGTTTCATGAGCTCGGCGATGCGCCGGTTGAGCGTCGACGCCGAGATGCCGAGCTCGTGCGCGATCGCCTTGTCGTTGAGGCCCGCGGCGAGGAGCGGCAGCAGCCGCTCGGCCTCGCCGGCGTCGTGCGCGTCGGCTTCGCCGGTCTGCAGCGCGCCGCCGCGCGTGATCGCGATCGGCGCGGCCTGATTCCAGAGAAGCTCGAACATCGCGTAGAGCGCATCGAGCAGCGCCGAGGAGCGCACCAGCAGCGACGGACTGCCGGGCCGCTCGAGATTGAGCGGGATCAGCGCGATGCTGCGATCGGCCATCACCATCTTGAACGGCAGCTTCGACACGACGCGCACTTCCTCGCCGGCCTGCATGTCCTGGCGCACGCGCGTCATCACGCCCGGCAGGTCGAGAAACGCCTTGTCGGCGATGCTGCGATAACGCACGCCCCGCGCGAGCGCCTTCATCTCGGTTTCGTTCGGCTGCTCGGGACCGGCGATGAGGATCGGCGGGCGCTCGAGGAACATCAGCTCGTGCTGCGCGGCGTGCTGCATCTGCTCGAACACGTGGCGCTCGGCTTCGCGCGTCGTGATGAGCTCGATCATCTGGTGGCGCTCGCCGGCGCTCTGCGCGGCACGTTCCTGCAGGCGCTGGATCTCGCCACGCGCGCGACGGAGCTCGTCCTGCCTTCGCAGGGCGAGCGCTTCGATCGCGATGTCGGGCGAAGCCGGCAGAAAGCGGCGCGGCTGGCCCGACGTCTGTGTCGCGAGACCCTTCAGCTCGAGCGCATCGAGCACCCGCTTCACGTTGCGCGACGGCAGCGCGAGATCGCGCTCGAGCTCGGCGAGCGTCGCGCCGGCGCGGTCGAGCAGCGCTTCGTAGACGCGCTCCTCGAGCTCGCTGATGCCGAGCGTTTCGAGCGGCCGTCCGCGCGGCTTGCCGGATGCGTCCATCGATGCGTCGTGACGCTCCGGTCAGTGCACGCGCGGCACGATGCCGAGCGCCTTCTCGATCGCGCCGGGTTCGTACACGCGGCCGCCTTTGAGCACGGTGGCGACCTTGCGGATGTCGGCCATGTTTTTCGTCGGGTCGCCGTCGACAAGCACCATGTCGGCGAGCTTGCCGGCCGCAATGGCGCCGCGGTCCTTGTCGACGCCCATGACGAGCGCCGGCGTCAGGGTCGCCATGCGCAGCACTTCGGCGTTCGGAATGCCGGCCTTCGCGTAGAGGATCAGCTCGTAGTGCAACATGTAGCCCGCGAGCCCGTCGGTGCCCGGAACGATCGTGACGCCGGCATCGTGCAGCGCCTTCAGGAGATTCAGCATCGACGGAAACGCGGCGCGGTAGGCGTCCTCCTGCCCCTTCGGCACTTCGAGCGTGTTGCCGCCGTAGAGATTGCGGCGCACCTGCGGCGGGAAGCGCGGCGCGACCTCCTCGAGGCCCGGCGTGATCGCCTTCGGATCGCCCGAGAAGAGCGACTGGAAGATGCCCATCGTCGGATCGAGCACGGTGTGATGCTGCTTGAGGTAGGCGATGAAGTCGCGCACCACGGGTTTGTCCGGCGTGAACTCGCGCGCGTGCTCGGCGACCTTGATGAAGCGATCGCGGTTGCGCGTCTCCTTGACTTCCGGATAGAGGAAATTGAGCTCGATGAAGTTGAGGTGCTGGATTTCGTCGGCGCCGTCCTCGATGAACATCTTCGCCGACATGAACGCCGGCACGTGCCCGCTGACGCGCATCCCGCGCGCATGCGCGCGGTCGGCGATGATCGGCACGAGCTCGGGCTTCATCGACGAATAGATCTTGATCTGCGCGTAGCCGTGGTCGGCGTACCAGTCGACGTCCTTGATCGCTTCCTCGGCCGTGTCGACGCGCATCTTGGTCGGGCCCGCGAGCTCGCCGGTGCCGTCGATGATGCCGGCCTTCAGGACGCGCGGGCCGATCTCGGTGCCGGCATCGAAGCGCTCGACGCGCCTCAGGAACGCGTCGGTGTCGTTCGCCATGTCGCGCGCGCTCGTCACGCCGTTGGCGAGATCGAGCATGCCGTCGATGTCGCCGAAGTGCTGGTGGTTGTCCCAGAGGCCCGGCATCAGGAATTTGCCTTTCGCGTCGATGATCTCGGCGTCGGGCGCGGCGTCCTTCAGGTCGGCGTCGGCCGCGACGCGCACGATGCGCTCGCCGCGGATCAGGACGCTCGCGTCGGGCGTGACCGAGAGATCGCGCGGATCGTAGAGCCGCGCGTGGCGGATCACGAGATCGCCCTTCGGCGTGCGCACCAGCTCCTTGGCGAGGCGCGCCGAGCGCTCGTTCTCGGCCTTGTCCTGCGCGTCGGTCAGCGCCGGGATGTCGCCGGCCGTGCCTTCGGGCACGACCGAGAACCAGCCCGACGCGATCGCGGCCGTGTTGCCGTCGGCATCGAGCCAGAGCGACTGCGGCGTGAACCCGAGACCGCTGACGAGATACTGCGTGAGCGCCCGCTTGCCGCCGCCGACGGTCAGCGTCGCGGCCTTCTCGATGCGCGCTTCGCCGGCCGGCAGCAGCGGCAGCGTGTGATTGGGCGCCTTGAGCAGCGCGCGCGCCAGCGTGCCGAAGAATTCCGGCGGCGAGTTGGTCGGCACGTACAGTGCCGGCGACTTGAGCGCCTGCGTGCCCTCCTCCGTGCGGTTCTTCCAGCTCGCCTTGCCGTCCTTCAGCGAGAACGTCTCCTCGACCGCGGCTTTCATGTAGTCGTTGCCGCTCCCGGAGTACTCGACGAGGACGCCGTTCGCATCGAGCTTCCAGGTCGCGACGATGTGATCGCCGCGGCCGCGATCGTTGTACGAGTATTCGGCGCGCGTGGTGCCGTCGGCGGCGGTCGCGACGGTCTGCGAACCGGCCTTGTTGCCCTGGATCAGGATCTCGTCGGTGCGGTCGCCGCTCGCCGCGAGCGCGTTCGCGGCGACGGACACGTAAATCAATGCGAGCAGGGTGCGCATGTCGTTTCCCCGAGGATTGGCCGCCTAGCTTAAGCACGATGCATGCAGCCTTGCCTATGCCGGAAGGCCCTGAATTTGCACTCCGCTTGCACGGCCTCTTGCTAGACTTGCCGCCCCGTCGACACGCCACCCGACTAGAACCGGAGCCACGGAATGGATGCTGCTGCCCTGCCCCGCGCGGACGAAACGCGCGTCGCCGTGATCGGCCTCGGCTACGTCGGCCTGCCGCTCGCGGTCGGCTTCGGCCGCAAGCTGCCGACGCTGGGCTTCGACATCAACAAGGAGCGCGTCGCCGAGCTCAAGGAGCACCGCGACCACACGCTGGAAACCTCGCCCGAGGAGCTGAAGGCCACCCAGCACCTTCGCGTCAGCGCGGATCCGGCCGACCTTCGCGAGTGCAATGTCTTCATCGTCACGGTGCCGACGCCGATCGACGACGCCAAGCGGCCGGACCTCTCGCCGCTCGAGTCGGCGAGCCGCACGGTCGGCAAGGCGATCCGCCCGGGCGGCGTCGTCGTGTTCGAATCGACCGTCTATCCCGGCGCGACCGAAGAGGTCTGCGTGCCGATCATCGAGCGCGAGTCCGGCCTCAAGTACAACGTCGACTTCTACGCAGGCTACAGCCCCGAGCGCATCAACCCGGGCGACCGCGAGCACCGGCTCGAGACGATCACGAAGGTGACCTCGGGTTCCACGCCGGCGGCCGCCGATTTCGTCGACGCGCTGTACCGGCAGATCGTCACGGCCGGCACGCACAAGGCGTCGAGCATCCGCGTCGCCGAAGCGGCGAAGGTCATCGAGAACACGCAGCGCGATCTCAACATCGCGCTGATCAACGAGCTTGCGTTGATCTTCCACCGGCTCGGCATCGACACGAGCGAGGTGCTGGCCGCGGCCGGCACGAAGTGGAACTTCCTGCCGTTCCGGCCCGGACTCGTCGGCGGCCATTGCATCGGCGTCGACCCGTATTACCTGACGCACAAGGCGCAGCAGATCGGCTATCACCCGGAAGTGATCCTTTCGGGCCGGCGCATCAACGACGGCATGGGCGGACACGTCGCGCAGCGCGTGATCAAGCTGATGACGCAGCGGCGCATCGCCGCGGTCGGCGCGAACATTCTCGTGCTCGGGCTTGCGTTCAAGGAGAACTGCCCGGACCTGCGCAATACGCGCGTCGTCGACGTCGTTGCAGAATTCAAGAGCTATCATGCGAACGTCGATGTCCACGATCCGTGGGTCAGCGCGGCCGAGGCGCGGCACGAATACGGCCTCGATCTCGTGGAGACGCTCCAGCAAGGCAAGTACGACGCGATCGTGCTCGCGGTCTCGCACAAGCAGTTCACCGCGCTTGGCGCCGACGGCATCCGCGCGCTCGGCAAGCCCGATTGCGTGCTGTTCGATGTGAAGCAGACGTTGCCGCGCGAGAAGGTGGACGATCGGTTGTGACGAAAGCGGTAGCCGGTAGCCGGTAGCCGGTAGCCGGTAGCCGGTAGCCGGTAGCCGGTAGCCGGCAAGAGCGTACGCGTTTCGATGAGCTGCTTTCCGGCTCCCGGCTAACGGTTTCCGGCTACCGTTTCTTCACTCGTCAACGAATGCAGGTCTGACCCATGCGCATCCTCGTCACCGGCGCCGCCGGCTTCATCGGCTCGGCCTTGAGCGAACGCCTGCTCGCGCGCGGCGACGAGGTGCTCGGCTACGACAACCTCAACGCCTACTACGATCCGACGTTGAAGGAGGCGCGGCTCGCGCGGCTCACGCCGACGCAGGGTTTCTCGTTCGTGCGCGCGTCTCTCGAGGACCGTCCGGCCATGGAGCGGGCGTTCACGGACTTCAAGCCGCAGCGCGTCGTGAACCTCGCGGCACAGGCCGGCGTGCGCTACTCGATCGAGAATCCGCACGCGTACGTCGAGTCGAACCTCGTCGGCTTCATCAACATCCTCGAGGCCTGCCGGCACGGCCATGTCGAGCATCTCGTCTACGCCTCGTCGAGCTCCGTGTACGGTGCGAACCGGAAGCTCCCGTTCTCGGTGCGCGACGCCGTTGATCATCCGGTCAGCCTGTACGCCGCGACCAAGAAAGCGAACGAGCTGATGGCGCACACGTACAGCCACCTGTACCGGCTGCCGACGACGGGGCTTCGCTTCTTCACGGTCTACGGCCCGTGGGGCCGGCCGGACATGGCGCTCTTCCTGTTCACGCGGAGGATCCTCGCCGGCGAGCCGATCGAGGTGTTCAACCACGGCAAGCACACCCGCGATTTCACGTACATCGACGACATCGTCGAGGGCGTCATCCGCACGCTCGACCGCGTCCCGGACGGCGACCCCGGATTCGACGCGCTGAACCCGAGTCCGGCCACCTCGGCGGCGCCCTACCGCGTCTACAACATCGGCAACCACCAGCCCGTGGAACTTGCGCATTACATCGAGGTTCTGGAAGCGAAGCTCGGGCGCAAGGCGGAGAAGATCCTGCTGCCGCTCCAGCCGGGCGACGTGCCCGACACGTTCGCGGACGTGGAGGAGCTCCGCCGCGACACCGGCTACTCCCCGTCGACCTCGATCGAGACCGGAATCGGACGCTTCGTGGACTGGTACCGCGCGTTCTACAAACGCTAGCTAAGTGACCGCCGCGCCAGAGTAAAGTCGATTATTCTTACGCGGCAAAACGGCGTTCTACGACATCGCCTACACACGCGGGGTTGCTAGAATGCCGGACCTTGGAACTGTGATACGGTTCACATTTTCTCGGACTTTGGGGAGGGAACGAAGTGGCTAACGTGCTCCGCTGGCTCGTGGTGGGCTGCCTCTTGCTGCTCGCCGCCTGTGCGACGACGAACGGCTCCCAGACGGCACCGAAGATCGATCCCCAAGCCCAGGCCGTCAGCGCCTATCGCATCGGCGTCGACGACGAGGTCAAGGTCTCGGTCTGGCAGAACCCGGGGCTCGACGTCAGCGTCCCGGTCCGTCCCGACGGCAAGATTTCGGTCCCGCTGGTCGGCGACATCGACGCCGGCGGCCGCACGCCCGAGGAAGTCGCGGGCGAGATCCAGGACAAGCTCAAGACCTACGTGCGCGATCCGCAGGTCACCGTGATCGTCACGCAGTTGCGCAGCCACGAATATCTTTCGCGCGTGCGCGTCACGGGCGCGGTGCGCTCGCCGGTCTCGGTGCCGTTTCGTCAGGGCATGACGGTGCTCGATGCGGTGCTCGCCGCCGGCGGCACGAACGAGTTCGCCGCGGCCGACCGCACGGAACTCTATCGCAAGGAGGGCGAAGGCACGCGCGCGTATGCCGTGCGCCTCGATCGCATCCTCAAGAACGGCGAGCTCTCGACCAACTATCCCGTGCAACCGGGCGACGTCATCACGGTTCCCGAGCGCACGTTCTGACACGATCCCGGCAGGCAGGCGGACGGATCACATGGCCACGAACGGGGAGATGGTGCCGCTCAACGAGATGGCGCCGATCGTGCTCGCCGAGGGACGCCGGCACGCGATCGCGCTGGTCGTCGTGTTCGCGATCGTCGCGCTGATCGCGCTCGCGGTCGGCGTGGTGTGGCCGAAGAACTACGTCTCCTCGACGACGATCCTCGCGCAGAAGAGCGACATCATCCAGCCGCTGCTCGAAGGTCGCGCCGTTCCGACCGGCGTTTCCGACCGCGTCTCGATCGCCAAGCAGGTCATGTTCAGCCGCAAGGTGATGGACGACATCCTGGCGACCGGCGGCTGGACGGCGAAGCATCCGGATCCGATCACGCAGGATCGGCTCATGGAGTCGATCAAGAATCACACGTCGATCTCGAGCCCGCGCGAGAGCCTGATCCAGATCACGTACCGTGATTCCGATCCCGACCGCACGTACAAGGTCACCGAGCGCTTCTCCGAGCTCTTCATCCAGGAGAGTCTCGCCACGAAGGAACGCGAGAGCCGCGAGGCGTACGAGTTCATCAGCAGCCAGGTCGAGGACTACCACAAGAAGCTGACCGACGCCGAGGACAACCTCAAGAAGTACCGCGCGGCGAACGCCGACGCGCACCCGGGCAGCGAAGCCGATACCAACAGCCGCATCTCGACGCTGCGCGCCGGCGTCGAGCAGGCGCGGCTCAACGTGATGGAGCTGCGCTCGACCGAGGCGGCGCTGTCCTCCCAGCTTTCCGGCGAATCGGAAGTCACCGCCGTGCAGACCCGCGCCGGCGTCTATCGCGCGCAGCTCGCCGAGCTCCAGTCGCAGCTCGACAAGCTGCTGCTGACGTACACCGATCAGTATCCCGACGTCGTGCGCACGCGCCACCAGATGGAGGACATCCGCCGCCAGATCGAGGCGGACGAGGCGCGCAAGGACGACGCGAAGGCCGGCACGCCGAGCGCGCTCGACCAGACCGCGCAGTTCAATCCGCTGTACACCGAGCTTCGCAGCAAGCTCGCCGACGTGCGCCGCCAGATCGCCGCCAACGAATCGCGCATGAATGCGACCGAGTCGCTGCTCACCGCCGAGCTCGATCGCAGCCGCCGCATCGCCGCTTCGGAAAGCGCGCTCGCCGAGCTGACGCGCGACTACGAAGTCAACCGCGACATCTACCAGGATCTCCTGAAGCGCCGCGAGAACGCGCGCGTGTCGATGAATCTCGACGAGGAAGGCCGCGGCCTCACGTTCCGCGTGCAGGATCCGGCGGTCAAGCCGCTGCGGCCGACGGGCCTCAGCCTGATGCATTTCTCGCTCGCCGGCATCGTGCTCGCGATCGCGCTGCCGTTCGGACTTCTGTTCGGCGTCGCGCGCTTCGATCCGCGCATGCGCTCCGCGCGCGAGCTCGAGCGGCACATCGGCGTGCCGGTGCTGGCGACGGTGCCGATCTACGCGACGCCGCGCGAGCGGCGCGTCGAGCGCACGCGCTACCTGCTGGTCTCGATGCTGATCCTCGGGGTCGCCGCGGCTTATGCGGTGACGTACTGGCTCCGAATGACCAAAGCGCTATGACGCCTGCCGACGATAAGACGGTTCCCGATCACGTCCGCGCGGCGCTCGGCGCGGCGGCGCTCGACATCGCCCAGCGCACCAGCGCGAGCCGTTCGATCGCGCGCATCGTCGAGCCGCACGCGCTGACGACGCGCACGCTCGAGGAGCGCCGCTTGATCCACCGCGACGAGTCGGCGCGCGAGCAGGCCGATTCGTTCCGCGAGATCCGCACGCGCCTCCTCGCGCTCGGCGGCTCGAACAACTTCGTGACGATGGTCGCGCCGATCAGCCACCGCTCCGGCGGCAGCTTCGTCGCGCGCAATCTCGCCACCGCATTCGCGTTCGACGAGGCGAAGACCGCGCTCCTGATCGACTGCGACGTGCGTCATGCGGCACAACACACGGCGCTCGGCGTCGACCCGGGCGAAGGCGGCCTGATCGACTACCTCGAGCATCCCGCGCTCGGCGTCGAGAAGATCCTCTATCACACCGGCATTCCGCGCCTGCGCCTGATTCCGGTCGGCAAGCAGCGCGAGATGAGCGCCGAATACTTCTCGTCGTTCCGCATGCGCGCCGTGCTCGACTCGCTGCGCAGCCGCTACGCGGACCGCTATCTCTTTCTCGACAGTCCGGCCGTGAAGGGCTCGCCGGATGCGCGCATCCTCGCCGACCTCGCCGACTTCGTCGTGCTGGTCGTCGGCTACGGACGCGACACGCCGGGCGCCATCAACAAGGCGCTGGCCAATTTCGACCCGAACAAGATCGCTGGCGTGGTGTTCAATCACGTGCCTTGACCGGCACCGGCAGGCCGCGGGAAGCTGCTTGCGCAAACCTGGAGGGGGGACGCAACTCATGCAGTCACGGTGCCCGCTCGCGCGCTTGTCCGGCATGCTGCTGGCGTTGGCGATGCCCTCGCTCGCCGGCGCGGTGCGGCTCGACTACATGGTCGAGATGGGCATCGAGCACAACGACAACGTGAACCTCTCCGAGACCGATCCGGCCAGCGAGGACATCCTCGAGCCGCTGCTCGGCTTCAATCTCAGCGAGGACGGCTCGACCGTGCAGGCGGCCGCGACCGGCGCCGTGCAATATCGCGACTATCTCGGCGGCGAGTTCTCCGACGAGTTCCGCGGCCAGCTTTCCGGGCATCTCAACTGGACGATGGTGCCCAAGCGCCTCAACCTCACGGTCGAGGACTACCTCACGATCCAGCCGGTCAATCCGCTCGCGCCGGACACGCCGAGCAACCAGCAGCAGACCAACGTGTTCGCGATCGGACCGACGCTCGGCTTCCGCCTCGGCGCGACCGTTAACGGCCAGGCCGAGCTCCGCTATGTCTCGAGCTACGCGGACGAGACCAAGCAATTCAACACCAACCGCGCCGTCGGCGCGCTGCGTGCGATCAAGGACGTCGATCCGACCAGCACGATCTCGGGCAACTTCGAAGCCACGGACATCAACTACACCGAAACCAACGCCGTGGTGCCGGATTACCTCCGCTACAGCCTGTTCGGCCGCTACACGCGCAACTGGACCAAGCTCGATCTCACGGCCGATCTCGGCTACTCGTGGCTGCGCTTTTCCGGCAACGCCATCGAAGACCGCAACGATCCGCTGGCGCGCGTCACGCTCGGCTGGCGCGCGAGCCCGCGCAGCACGCTGACGGCGAGCGCGGGCTACCAGTTCTCCGACGCGGCCTCCGGCATGATGGTCATACCGAGCGATATCGGCACGACGGTTCCGTCGAACATCGCGATCGGCGACGCGACGACGACCTCGCAGCCGTACCTCGAGCGCCGCTTCTCGTTCGGCTATGTCTGGCACGGCGAGCGCCTGACGTTCAACGTCGAGCCGTACTACTACAAGCTCGATTACGTCTCGGACGGCACGAGCCTCGTCGCGGGGCTCAACGAAACCGGCAAGGGCGCCTTCGCCGGCATGAGCTACATCCTGCGGCCGCTGCTCACGACCGGCGTCACGGCGACCGGCGAGAACCTGCACTACGACGCGATCGGGCGCATCGACGATACCTGGACGGTCACCGCGTTCCTGCGCCAGCAGTGGACGCGCAACTGGAGCTGGCGCCTCGAGCTCAGCCATTACGAGCGCAACAGCGACGCGCCGGGTCTCTCGAGCGATCAGAACGTCGCCTATTTCGGCATTGCCTATACGCGTTGACGCCTCCGCCGAGCGCATGCGGCGGAGGTGCCGCGACAGGGAGTCGATGAGGTCCAGATCAGGATGATGCCCCTCCGATGAATACCATTCTCGTCACAGGCGGCGCCGGCTACATCGGCAGCCACGTCGGCCGTCAGCTCGTCGAGCGCGGCGAGCGCATCGTCGTGCTCGACAACCTCTCGACCGGCTTTCGCGAGGCGACGCTCGGCGCGCCGCTCGTCGTCGGCGACGTCGGCGACCGCGCACTGGTCGAGCGCGTGCTCGCCGAGCATCGCATCGACACGGTCATGCACTTCGCCGCGCACACGGTCGTGCCGGAATCGGTGCGCGATCCGCTGAAGTATTACGGCAACAACACCTGCTCGACGCGCAGCCTCCTGGCCTGCTGCTCGGCCGCCGGCGTGAAGCACTTCGTGTTCTCGTCGACGGCCGCGGTCTACGGCATGCCGGCGTCGGGCGTCGCGGACGAAGAGACGCCGACACGGCCGATCAACCCGTACGGCGCGTCCAAGCTCATGAGCGAAATGATGCTGCGCGATCTCTGCGCCGCGACGTCGATGCGGCACGTGATCCTGCGCTACTTCAATGTCGCAGGCTGCGATCCGGGCGGTCGCATCGGCCAGTCGACGCCGGAAGCGACGCTGCTGATCAAGGTCGCCTGCGAGCATGCGGTCGGCCGCCGGCCGCGCCTTGCGATCTTCGGCACCGACTATCCGACGCCGGACGGCACCTGCATCCGCGACTACATCCACGTCGAGGATCTCGCCGCGGCGCATCTCGGCGCGTTGCAGCACCTGCGCGACGGCGGCGATTCGCTGACGCTCAACTGCGGCTACGGCCACGGCTACAGCGTGCGCGAGGTGCTCGATACCGTCGCGCGTGTCAGTGGACGCGATCTCGACGTCACCGAGGAGCCGCGCCGAGCCGGCGATCCGCCGATGCTGATCGCGAAGAGCGAGTATCTGAAGCGCGTGCTCGGCTGGCAGCCGCGCCACGACGATCTCGATTTCATCGTGCGCACCGCGCTCGACTGGGAGCGGCGGCGTCTCGCCGCCGCGTGAGCACCTCGATGCTAGTCGCGACGGGCCAGCAGCAGCGGATACGGCGCCGGCGCCTTGAGGCCGAGCATCTCGCCGGTCATCTCGACGAGACTGTTGGCGATGTCAGCCGCGTTCTTGCGGTTGCTGAAGTAAGGATCGTAGAACGCATCGCGCCGCAGCACCGTGAAGCCGTGCTGAGCGAGCAGCGCCGCCGTCGTGTCGAGCGTGTGCAGGTGCAGCTTGCTGCGCGCGCGCGTGCCGACGCCCTTGCCGTCGCGAAGACGCCGGTACATGCGACGCAGCACGGGCCACGTCTTGGTCGCGATGACGAGATGGCCGCCCGGTTTCAGCACGCGGCGTACTTCGTCGAGATACGCCTCGGGATCCGGCACGAACGGCACGACGACGACCGACGCCACGATATCGAAGCTCGCGTCGGCGAAAGGCAGGCCTTTTTCCGGACAGACCTCGAAGCGCAGCGGCGCGTACTGGCTGCGCGCGAATTCGACGCGGTCCGGCGCGACGTCGACGCCGATGACATCCGGGTGCGTGCGCGAGATCGCATAGGTCAGATCGCCGTAGCCGCAACCGTAGTCGAGCACGCGGCCCGCCGGCAGCTTCTCGATGATCGAAAGGACCGCGCGACGGCGCCGCCGCTGATGCGGATTCGGCGGCGCGTCCTTGCGGAAATGCCGCGGCACGTCGGCGCCGACGCAAGGGGCATGGGGCTCCGACACGACACGCATCCGCTCGCAGGGAAGTCATGACTATATCCGATGCCAAAGGGGTGAGGCGCTTTCTCGCGGTCCTTGCGATCGTCGCTGCGCTGCCAGGCTTTGCGTCCGCCGCTGCGGCGCCGTTCGCGTTCGAGGACACGACGCGAGCGAGCCTCGACCGGATCGAGGATTCGAAGTACCGCTTCGACGCGGTGTTCGCCGATTTCAACGGCGACGGCTGCTACGACCTGTTCGTGTTCGGCCACGAGGATCCCTCGACCAGCCGGGTCTGGGTCAATCGCTGCGACGGCAGCAACACCTTCAGCTACGCCTCCAACGATCAGGTCCATCACTACATCGCCAATCCCGAAATGCCGATGGGCTCGGGCTGGATCACGCTGCTCGACGTCAACGGCGACGGCAGGCAGGACTTCTGGCTGCGCCACGCCAACATCATGGCGGCGCGCTACATCAACGGCACCGCGCCCGGCGCGCACGTGCCGGTCTTCGCCGACAAGCAGGACGGCTGCGACGACTTCTGCGTGTTCGGCGACATCGACGGCGCCGGCACGCTCGACGTGATCCGCAACGACCGTACGATCGAGCGCATCACCGACCGCCACGAGCTCTATCCCGCGGCCGGCACGCCCGGCCGGCGCATCGTCGGCGACGTCAACGGCGACGGCTGGCCGGACCTCGTCGAGGCCGAGGCCGGCGGCTGGTGGCAGAACGACCACGGCAGCCTGAGCTGGCACGATCAGCCGATCCAGGCCGACAAGGAGCCGATGGCGCTCGCCGATCTCGACAACTCGGGCTCGCTCGATCTCGTCACCTTGTCCGGCGACGATCAGGGCGGCAACGGCAAGTACCATCTCTACAAGAACGACGGCAACGGCAACTTCAGCGACGTGACGCAAGGTTCGGGCATCGACGATCTGCCGTTCGCCGGCTACTTCTCCAGCTACGGCAACATCGTCGCCGCCGACTTCGACAACGATGGCCTGCAGGACCTCATGGTCGCGGGCTCCAGCTATTCGCCGTCCGTGGTCCTCCTGCACAACCTCGGCAACCTGCGCTTCGAGCGCCTCGACGTGAATCTCGGCACCGCCGGCGACGACAGCGAGTCGTTCAAGAGCCGCGCCGCGGTCGCGGACTTCGACAACGACGGCCGCCTCGACATCATCAAGACGCAGAAGACGACCAACGCCGGCCTCTGGCGCAACAGCTCGAACACGAACGGCAACCACTGGATGAAGGTTCGCGTGCGCGGCCCCGGCCTCAACACCGACGGCGTCGGCACGGATCTCAAGTGGTATCGCGCGGGCTCGTCGTCCTTGATCGCGCACATGGCGGTTCAGGCCAACGCGCAGCACGCGCAGACCTGGGTGCATGCCGGCATGGGTCAGAACGCGACCGTCGATCTCACGGTGCGCTTCCCGCACGACGGTCAGACGTATCAGTTCCACAACGTCGCCGCCGATCAGGAAGTCGTCGTCTATCCGAACGGCTGCATGATCCAGAACTGGCAGCCCGGCAACGGCTGGCCGCTGACGGCTCCCGCAGGTTGCCCGAACTGACGGCCGCGCAAGCAAGAACGGCTTCTTCGCGGGACGCGTCGAAAAGCGCGTCCCGCGGCGTTTTCGGGTTCCCGAATATCTACGCGGCGACGCGCCGGTCGACGTTGCGCGGCGCGGGCGTCGGTCCGCCGATCTCGTGGCTGAGCTGCGGCGGCACGCCGCCGTCGTAGAGGCTGCGCGAGGCGCCGTCGGGATCGCGCAACGGATCCCAGTCGCGGCAGAAAACGCGCTTCGCCGCGTTCGTCAGCGGATTGGCGAGGCCATTCGGCAGTCCGAACCAACGCGCGATCAGGAACGTCTTGCGCCGGAACACCCAGTTGTACATCGACTGCTCGGAATAGAACCGGTATCCCCAGCGCCGCTCGAACAGGCGCGACGAGGCTTCGGTCAGCCGGCGGCTCCAGCGATGGAAGAAATAGCGCATGTCGGCGAGGTTCATGCGCGTCGCGAGATTGTCGAATGTCACGACCGACCGGGGCTCGACCATGATCGCCTCGCCGCGCGCGCGCACCTGCATCGAAATGTCGAGGTGCTCGCGGATCACCATCGACGGCAGCTCGATCCCCTTGAACGTCGGCGTCGCGAACATGACGCAGTGGAGCTCGAACGTGCCGGTCGGCATGCGTCCCTTCGGCAGCGCGTCGATGTCGGCGCGGCGATGATGCTTCTGCTCGATCAGATACGGCGTTCCGTCGACGTCGACGACGCGCAGCTCCGCCGTGGAGAGGTGATTGCGCAGCGGCGCGCCGCGATCGAGTCCTTCGCGCTCGAGAATCAGCGGCGAGACGATCGCCGCGCCTTCGCGCACCGCAGTCAGCAGCGGCGGGAGCCAGCCCGGCATCACTCGCGAGTCGTTGTCGAGCAGCACGGTCGTCGGCGTGCGGACGTCGTCGCGCACGGCACGCAGCGCATCCATCGGCGTCGAGAGACCGAGATCGACGACGCGCGCATTCTCGCGACCCATGAGCTTGGCGCGCACGGATTCGATGATCGCGCGCGGATAGCCGAGGTCGAGCACCCAGAGATGGTACGGCTCCGGCGTCGAGCGGATCACCTCGTCGACGCATTCCTCGAGACCGGAGTAACGGTCGCGCGGATTGATGATGATCGTGGTCAGCGGTTCCATCGCGACGATCTTACTTGACCCGCACGATCATCGCCGCAGCGGCTCGAGGACACGGCGGGACCGCCCGGCATCTTTACGAAACCGTGCGCTTTGCGACCGCGTGCCAGGCGTAGTAGCCCATGTATTTGACAGCGCTGAGAAACCCGAGCTTCTCGATGTCCCGGTAGATGCGCCATTGCCAGCCCGCGGCGCGCAGCTTGTTCGACGACACCGAGCTTCCGCGCACGAGATACCAGGCCAGCGGACCTTCCGACTCGACGCAGATCGCCCGCCCGGCCCGTTTCACGCGGTCGAGCCAGAACACGTAGTCCTCGTGCCCTACCTTGAGGAAGCGCGCCTCGTCGGCTGCCTCGCGCTCGTACATGCCGGTCAGGTTGCCGATGTGATTGCTCTTCAGCATGTCGGCGTGCGTCACGACCGCCGGCGGCAGCACGGTCGACAGTGAACGCCCGTCCTCGGCGACGCGCTCGAACGCCGTGTAGCTGACCCGCACGCCCTTGGCGCGCATCGTCGCGAGCTGAAGCTCGAGCTTCTTCGGATGCCACCAGTCGTCGCTGTCGAGAAACGCGACGTAGCGCCCGGCCGCCGTCTCGAGCCCGGCGTTGCGCGCCGCGGCGACGCCGCCGTTCGCCGCGAGCCGGATCGGCCGGACACGCGCATCGCCCGCCGCATAGGCACGCAGCGTGGCCCAGGAGCCGTCGCGCGAGCAGTCGTCCACGGCCAGGAGCTCCCAGGCCGGATGGCTCTGCGCGAGCACCGAGTCGACGGCGCGCTTCAATGTCGCGTCCGCGTTGTACACCGGCATCACGACACTGATGAGAGCATCCGCCATCAGGCAATCTCCGGCTGGAAAAGGGGCCGCGGCAGGCGCGGCCCGCCGAAGATAGCGCGGTTGCGTTGCCGGCTGGCACACCGGAAACTAGCGGCTCTGGCGGGGCCACCCGGTGCGCGGCAAGTCTCCGGGAAAACGAGGTCTTTGTCAGCGGACGCCGCGACGGCACGCGCGGCCCCCATTGCGGCAATCAGGAGGTCGCTGACGGCGGCACGCGTCGCGATGGGCGGCGAGGTGCGCCGGAGCGGTCGGAATCGTAGGGGGCGGAATGGATGACGCGCGCTTGTCATTCAGGAATCTCGGGGTCGTCTACTTCGGCAACGACTGGCACGCGGAAAACCGCACCAGCAGCCATCACGTGGCCGAGCGCCTGGCGAAGGTGATGCCGGTTCTCTACGTCGCTAGCCCGGGCATGCGCGCGCCGAAGGCGAGCGGCCGCGATCTCAGGCGCCTGTTCAAGAAGCTCGGCGCCGCGCTGAAGCCGCCGACGCGCCTTCGCGACAATTTCTGGTTGTGTACGGTGCCGCAGGTGCCGTTCCGGCGCCTGCCGGGAGTCGATGCGCTCAATCGCCTGTTCGGCACGTGGTCGGTGCGCCGCGCGCTGCGCAAGGCCGGCATTTCGCGCTACCTCACGTGGTTCGTCGTGCCGCATCCCGGCTTCATGGCGAAGCGGCTCGGCGAGGAGCTCTGCGTCTACTACTGCATCGACGACTACGCCGCACACCCCGGCGTCGACGCGACGCTGATCGGCGCCCGCGACGAGGCGCTGACGCGGACGGCCGACGTCGTCTTCGTCGCACCGCCGGCGCTGCTCGCGAAGAAGCGCGCCGAGAACGCTCATACGGTGTTCGCGCCGCACGGCGTCGACGTCGAGCTGTTCGGCCGCGCGCGCGACCCGGCGACCGAAATTCCGCCGGCCGCGCGCGATCTCGCGCATCCGGTCATCGGCTATTTCGGCTCGCTGCACGAGTGGATCGATCTCGAGCTGATCGAATGGCTCGCCCGCGAGCGGCCGGCCTGGACGTTCCTGCTGATCGGCCATGCCGCGGTCGACGTCGAGCGCCTGCGCGCGCTGCCCAACGTGCGGCTGATCGGCACGCAGCCCTATGCGAGCCTGCCGGCCTGGGCCAAGGCATTCGATGTCGCAATCATCCCGTATCGTCTGAACCGTCAGGTCGAGAACGCGAATCCGCTGAAGCTGCGCGAATACCTTGCGACCGGGAAGCCGGTCGTCAGCGTGCGTAACGCCGAGATCGAGAAATTCTCCGGGCTCGTGCGCATCGCGGACGGACGCGAGCACTATCTCGCCGAGATCGAAGCCGCGCTCCGCGAGGACGGGCCCGATCTGCACGCAGCGCGCAGCGCGGCGGTCGCCGACCAGACCTGGGACCGCCGCGTCGCCGACGTGCTCGCCGAAGTCTCGGCCGCACTCGCGCGCCGCGAAGCCACACCCGCTTTGAGGACTTGAGGACACCATGGCATCGGATTCGAAGGAAAGACTGCGCGTCGCGATCGTCGGCGCAGGCTACGTCGCGGGTTACCACCTCGCCGCGCTGAAGCGGCTCGACTTCGTCGACGTCGTCGGCATCTGCGATCTCGACAGCGCGCTCGCCGAGTCGCTCGCGGGCCGTTTCGGCGTGCCGGTCGTGACGCGCACGCTCGCCGATCTTGCCGCGCAATCGCCGCACGCGGTCTACATCCTGACGCCGCCGGCGAGCCACGCCGCGCTCGCGCTGCAGGCGCTCGACATGGGCTGCCACGTGCTGGTCGAGAAGCCGATGGCCGAATCGGTCGCCGAGTGCGAGACGATGATCGCGCGCGCGAAGCAGCGCGGGCTCGTGCTGTCGGTCAATCATTCCGACCGCCTCGATCCGGTCGTCGTGAAGGCGCTCGACGTCGTGAAATCGGGCGGCATCGGCGACATCCTCTCGGTCGACGTGCTGCGCAGCTCCGAGTATCCCGACTACGCCGGCGGACCGCTGCCCGCGCCCGTCGCACAAGGCTCGTATCCGTTCCGCGATCTCGGCGTGCACGGCCTCTACGTGCTCGAATCGTTTCTCGGCCGCGTGCTCGAAGTCCAGGTCGGCTATCAGTCGACCGGCCGCGATCCGAATCTGAAGTTCGACGAATGGATCACCGACGCGCGTTGCGAGCAGGGCATCGGCCGCCTGCTGCTGTCGTGGAACTCGCGCCCGATGGAAAGCCGCATTCTCGTGCGCGGCACGCGCGGGCAGATCGAGGTCGATCGCTTCCTGCAGATCTGCCGCGTGCATCGCGTGCGCCCGGGGCCGAAATTCATCGGCATCGTCGCCAACGCGTTCTTCGGCGCGCTCGCCGACGTGTTCCGCGTGCCGTGGAACGTGCTGCGCTTCGCGACGAAGCGCCTCAAGCCGTCGCCCGGCATCCAGGCCGGCGCGGCCGCGTTCGCGCGCGCGCTGCACGACAAGACGCCGCCGCCGGTACCGCCGGAAGAGGGCCTGCGCGCCGTCGCGCTGATGGAATCGGTCTGCGCGTCGGCCGACGCGGAACGCCGCGCCGAGATCGAAGCGCGCTACGCACCGCTCGCGCCGGCCGATGCGCTGGTCACCGGCGCGGCCGGCTTCCTGGGCCGCAAGGTCGTCGACGCGTTGCGTGCGCGCGGGCAGCGCGTGCGCGTGCTCGTGCGCAACGCCGCGGCGGCGAGCAAGTTCGCGCCGGATACCGACGTCGTGATCGGCGATCTCGGCGATCCGCGCGCGGTCGATCATGCCGTCGCCGGCGCGCGCATCGTCTACCACGTCGGCGCCGCGATGCGCGGCAGCCCGCGCGCGTTCGAGGCCGGCACGGTCTGGGGCACGCGCAACGTCGTCGACGCGTGCCTCAAGCACGGCACGCAGCGGCTCGTCTACGTGAGCTCGATGAGCGTGTTCGATCATGCCGGCCGCAACGCGGCGGTGCCGCTCACCGAGGAATCGCCGCTCGAGCCGCATCCGACCTGGCGCGGTGCATACACGCAGACGAAGCTCGGTGCCGAGAACGCCGTGCGCGATGCGATCCGCGACAGGAAACTTCCCGCCGTGATCATCCGCCCGGGCCAGATCTTCGGTCCCGGCGCCGAGCGCGTGACGCCGAACGGCACGATCGCGCTCGCCGGCCGCTGGCTCGCGATCGGCGCACCGGACCAGACGCTGCCGCTCGTCTACGTCGACGACATCGTCGACGCGCTGCTGCTCGCGGGCGAAGCCGACACGGCGCTCGGCCAGACGATCAACGTCGTCGATCCCGAGACGACGACGCAGCAGGCGTATCTCGATCGCGCCAAGCACAAGCTCGGCGCGGAGCTTCGCGTGAAACGCGTGCCGGTCAACGTGTTCATGACGCTCGCACTCGGCGTCGAGCTGCTCGGCAAGGTGCTCGGCCGCGACGTGCCGCTGACGCGCTATCGCGTGCGCTCGCTGCGGCCGCTCTCGAACTTCGACCTCACCGTCGCGGAGGGCAAGCTCGGCTGGAAGCCGCGCGTCGGTCTGCAGCGCGGACTCGACGCGACGTTCGGCCCCGCGGCCGCAGCGCCGGCCGCCGACAACGCGTGACTATCGGCGCGCGATGCGGATCCTGATCGTCACCTCGCAGTTTCCGGTCGCCGCCGATCCGACGCGCGGCCGGCCGCTGCAGCAGACCGCGACCGCGCTCGCGCGCATCGCCGACGTTCGCGTGCTGAGCCCCGTCGCGGTCTATCCGCGCTGGGCGCGGCCGCGCAGCTATCTATTCAAGCCTGCCGAGGCCGCGACGGTCGGCGTCGACGCCGAATACGTCACTTATCCCGCGCTGCCGCTGGTCTCGCGCGCGTTCAACGGCGCGCTCTGCGCGCGCGCGGTCGCGGCTCCGCTCGCGCGGTACAAGCCCGATGTCGTGCTGTCGTACTGGCTCTATCCCGACGCGTACGGCGCGCTGATTGCGTGCCGGCGCGCGGGGTATCCGCTCGTCGCCGGCGCGCGTGGTTCCGACATCCGCGTGCGCGACGCCGTGAGCCGCTGGCTGACGCGACGAGTCGTGCGCGCCGCGCAGCGTCTGCTCGTCGTCAGCGAGGACCTCGGTCGCCTCGCCGTCAGCGACTACGGCGCCGACGCCTGGCGCGTGCGCGTGATCGCGAACGGCTGCGATGCCCCGACGTTTCATCTCGGCGATCGCGCCGCGGCACGGAGCGCGCTCGGCGTCGCGGATGCGGCGCAGCTCATCGTCTACGTCGGCCGGCTCGTCCCCGAGAAAGGCTTACGCGAACTGCTCGATGCCGGCCACGAGGTTGCACCGCGGCACGAGGCCCTCGAGATCGCGCTCGTCGGCGATGGCCCCATGCGGGTGGAGCTCGAAACGCGCATCGCCGCGCAAGCCGCGCCGCGCGTGCGGCTCGCCGGCGTGCAGCCGCCCACAACGGTTGCGCAATGGATGACGGCCGCCGATCTCGTCGTGCTGCCGAGCTATTCGGAAGGTCATCCCAACGTTCTGGTCGAGGCGCTCGCATGCGGCCGGCCGATCGTCGCGACGACGGTCGGCGGCATTCCGGAAGTCGTCGACAAGGCGTCCGGCATCCTCGTGCCGCCGCGCGACGCGAAAGCGCTCGCGATTGCGATGTCGGACGCGCTCTCGCGCGAATGGGACGAACGCTCGCTGTCGCGTCGCTTCTCGCGCGGCTGGGACGAAGTCGCGGCGGACACGCTGCGTGCGTGCGAGGAAGCGCGCGCGGAATTCGCGCGCCGCTGAGCGTTCAGGCCGCTGCGGTCGCCGCGTTCCTGGCGCTGTGCCGGTGCGCGGGCTTCGGCAGCACGAAATCGCGGTACTGCGCCGGGTCGCCGGACTTGCCCGCTTCCGCCGCCTTGATGATGTTGTACATCTCGCGCGCGGTCACGTAATGCAGCACGTAGTTGCGCCCGTCGTTGTAGGCGCGCTCGAGATGATCGTGCATCGCGTCGACCGGCGCGCCGAGCAGCGTGTCCATATCGTGCTCCTGCGTGCCGTGCGTGTGCACCTTGACGAACACCCACTCCGGCCGGCCTTCGACATGGATACCGGTCTTCACCCACGCATCGACACGCGCCGGCGCCGGCGGACACGAGCGGCGCACGTCGGAATTCTCGATGCGCGGCATCACGCCCATGCGGCGCTCGCGCCAGTTGAGGCCGAGCGGACCCTGCACGATCATCAGATCGCCGCTCGGCGCGCCGCCGACGCGCACCGGCGCGCCGGTGTCGTGCGACTTCGGCTTCGCGGGATCGTCCGTCGCGTAGTAGATCGAATTGATCGTGCGCGTCTGCGTGTCGCTCGGCGCCGAAGGCAGCGTGAAGTCGGCGTAGCAGCCGAGCTCGCGCAGCAGGATCAGCTCGTTGTTGAGCCCGCACCAGCGCCCGTCGGGGCGCGAGTTGTCGAGGCTCCAGTTGCCGTGGATGAAAGCAAAGCGCAGCTCGCCCGTGATCGGATCGCGCGGCAACGCGCCGTGGCGCTCGTGCAGCACCTTGCAGAAGCGCGCGATCGACGTCTTGAAATTGGCCTCGGTGTCGTTGTCGTGGTGCAGGTGGATCTCGATCTCGCCGTAGCCGTCGGCGCAGAGATCGGAAATCTTGTCGAGGTATTCCTCGACGTATTCTTCCTCGGGATAGAAGAAGCTGTGCTGCGGCGGACGCCCGTCGGCGTCGCGATGCTTCGAGGCGAGCGCGCGATAGTCGCGGCACCAGCGATCGACGCGCGCGCGCTGTGTCGCTTCGTCGGCCTTGCCCCACATCGGCTCGTAGTGGTCGACGAACGCGAACATGACGTGCACCGGGCCGTCGACATGAGCGCGCGCGGGGCGACGAAGGTAACTGCCGATCCAGACCTGCATGTTGCGCGAGCGCAGCGCGAGCCAGACGACGAGCGCGGCGCCCGCGGCGAGCACCAGCAGGACGACGAGGACGAGTGCGGCGCTCATGCGGCCTCGGCCGGCAGTGCCGGCAACGCGAACCCGGCGGCGCGCCATTCGGGGATCAGCTCTTCGAGCGCACCCACGATGCTGGCGTCGTCGTCGTGCATCAGCACGATGTCGCCCGGCGTCGGCGGAAATCCGCGCAGGCGCTCGAGCAAGGTTTCCTTCGTGTCGCGCCGGTAGTCCATCGTGTCGTACGACCAGTACGCGATGCGGCGGCGCTTGCGCACGCACTGCATGACGAGCGACATCGGCAGCGCACCGCTCGGCGGACGGAACGGATGCCGCACGTGGCCGTCGAACTCGGCGAGGATGCGGTCCGTGCGGTCGATCTCGCTCGCCTGCTCGGCCGCCGGAATTTTCGCGAATGCGGGATGGCTGTACGAATGATTGCCGAGCAGATGACCCTCGGCGACGATCCGTCGCACGAGCTCGGGATGCTTCTCGGCGTTCTCTCCGATCAGGAAGAACGTCGCGCGCGCGCCGTGCTGCTGCAAAAGATCGAGCAGGCGCGGCGTGTGCTCCGGATGCGGACCGTCGTCGAAGCTCAGATAGAGCGCGCGCTCTTTCGCCGGACACTCGGTCAGCACGAGCCAACGCGGCAGGCGGCGCAGGAGGTGCAGCTTTCTCGGCCTCGGGTTCACGGCGACGACATCGCGATTCTTGCGGCGGCCGCGCATGTTCGCATGCCGGCGGACACCGCGGTAGCCGTCACGGCGCGGCTCCGGTGCGGCCCTCGTACAGCGCCTGATAGCGCGCGATCATCGTCTCGACGCTGCCGTAGCGGCGCACCCAGTCGTAGCCCGCGCGGCCCATCGCGTGCGCGCGGTCGATGTCGCGGAGCACGTCTTCGAGCGCGGCGGCGAACTTCTCGGGATCCTTCGGCGGCACGATGTGCCCGTTGACGCCGTCGCGGACGATCTCGGCGTTGCCGCCGACGTCGGTCGCGACGATCGGCAAGGCGCTCGCGCAGGCTTCGAGCAGCGCGATCGAATAGCCCTCGGAGACCGACGACATCGCCAGCACGTCCAGGCCCGGCAGGAGCTCGCGCACGTCGCCGCGGTCGCCGAGGAAATGCACGGTGTCGGTGACGCCTTCGGCTTCGGCGAGCTGCGTCAGCTCGCCGCGCAGGCTGCCGTCGCCGATCAGCACGAGCGCGCTGTCGGGCTGCGTCGCGCGCAAGCGCTTGAACGCCCGGATCATCGTCGCGATGTCCTTCGCCCAGTTGAGGCGTCCGACCGAGCCGATGAGCCGCGTGCCTTCGCGCACGCCGAGCAGCATCGCGAGACGCCGGTGCGCTTCGGCCGACGCTGGCGCGAAGCGCTCGACATGGATGCCGTTCGGCACGACGACGACCTTGCTCTCGGCGACGCCGTCATGCTCGATGAGGTTCTTCTTGGCCGCGAGGCAGACGCCCACGACGTGATCGGTCCAGCGCATGCAGCGCACGTACATCCAGCGCCGCCCGGCGCCCGGCGGCGCGATGCCGCGTCCGTGGCGCGTATTGACGAGCATCCTCGTGCCGAGGCCGAGCGAGGCCAGCGCCGCGTAGTCGTGCGCGATGATGTTGTGCGTGTGCAGGATTTCGGTGCGATGCTCGCGCAGCATGCGCCGCACGTTCGCGAGCGCGCGGAAGTCCATGCCGCTGCGCTTCTCGCAGGCGTCGACCGCGATGCCGTGATCGGTGAGCTCGTGCGCGAGCGAACCCGCCTCGTAGAGGCAGATCACGCGGCATTCGTGCCCGGCCGCGTGCTGGGCACGGACCAGATTGATGACTACACGCTCGAGGCCGCCGCGATTGAGGTTTTCGACAAGGTGCGTGATCTTCACGGCATGCCCTGGCCGTTCTCCGTCAATTCGGAAATCGTCACGCGGAATTTTCCGTTTGCGGACGTGGGGATTTCGTCAACAAACGCAAAATGTATTGCAGTTGCGTCGCCGAGGACCTTGGCGATCTCGCGCCGGGCGTAGTCAAGACCGTCGTCCTTGAATTCCGGGCCGCGCACCAGGGCGATGTCGATCCGGTCGAGCGAGCGCTGGCGGACCTGGAAGCGGCGCAGGCCCGGGATGTCCTTCAGCATGTGCGGGAAGAACTCGCCCGGCAGGATGTGGCCGTCGCGCGTGCGGATCGCGTCGAGCTTGCGGCCCTCGACGCGCTCGATCAGCGGCAGGCCGCGGCCGCAGGCGCACGTGCGTGTGCTCGGCGTCGCAAGATCGCCGTTCCGGTAGCGGATGAACGGCATGCCGTAGTTCGACAGGTCGGTGATGACGACGTCGCCGGCCGGGCTGCTGCCGTCGGCGACGGTTTCGACGATGAGGTGATCGGCGTTGACGTGCAGGCCATCGCGGCGCTCGCACTCGGACGCGATCAGCATGAACTCGCGGCAGCCGTACGTGTTGAACGCCGGCGCGCCGAACGCACGCTCGATGATGTCGCGCTGGTAGTCGAGCAGCGCTTCGGCACCGCCCAGCAGCGCCTCGGGTGCGTGCACGCGGCGCTTCGTCGCGAGCAGCCATTCGGCGAGGCGCACGAGCGGTCCTACGTAGGCGACGACGACCTCGGGTTTGTAGGCGTCGATCGCATCGGCGTACTCGCCCATGTTCGATTCGCTCATCGGGAACGAGTCGAGCATGCAGCGGCCGAACGCGGCGTGATAAAGCCGGTCCTTGAAAAGCTGCGCGCGACCCGGATTGCCGACGGCGCCGCCCCAGAGATACAACGTGCGCCGCCCCATGCGCGCGCCGGCCCAGCCGTAGCCGCGCCACATGACGGCCGTGCGTCGCTCGTTGCTCTCGCGCGTGTAGCCGAAGCGGAGCGGCTCGCCCGTCGAGCCGCCGGTCGCCTTGTAGAGCATGCGGTCGCGCCACGACGTCGCGACGAGATCCTCGAAGTTCGCGCGGATGTCGGCCTTCGTCAGCGTCGGCAAACGCCCGTAGTCGCCGGGCGTGCGGATATCGTCGGGCTTGACGCCGAACGCATCCCACGTCCGCTTGTAATACGGCACGTCGCGATAGCACTGCTCGAGGAGCTGCTTCAGCTTCCGCCACTGCAGCGCGGCGATCTCGTCGGGCTTCAGCCACTGGTTGCGTTCGTACTCCTCGAAGTACCGCAGCGTGCCGCGCCTTCGCAGGCCCGATTCGTAGAGTGGAAACAGCACGCGGCGGAACAGCGCCTCGTACGCGCTCACGTGTAGTCCTTCGCGGCACGCGTGCCGGCCCAAGTGAGGAGATTCGCGAGCGCCTGCGGCCGTTCGCGCGCGATGCGCCGATGCAGCGTCTTGAGATACTCGACGTCGGCGCGACTCCAGCAGCCGAGCAGGAGCGTCAGGAGCGCGTACGCGCCGCTCAGCACGAGCCCGCCGACGATGACCGAAATCACCGGCCGATCGACCTCGCGCAACGGGAACGCGAGCGCGCAGGCGAGCCCGATCGCAAGCGCGATGCGTCCGATCCGGCCCCAGTCGAGCTTGGCTCCGCTGACCTTGAGGCCGAGCGCGAGCGTCAGGAGGCAATCGGCGAGCGTCGCCGTCGTGTAGGCGACGACCGCGCCCATGAGGCCGAACGCGCGGATCAGCATGACGTCGAGCACGAGTTTCAGCGTGCCGGTCGCCACGACGCGGATCAGGATGCTGTGCTGGTGATCTGCGCTGAGCAGCATGCTCTGCGCGCCCTGCGCGACCTTGCCGATCGAGAGAGCGAACAGCGTGCCGGCGAGCACCGGGCCCGCGGCGGCGTACGCGTTGCCGTAAAGGAGGCGAATCGTGGGGTCGGAGAACACGAAGCCGAAGCCGATCAGCGGCGCGGCCAGCATCGCGAGATACGTCGTCGACGCAGAGAGACGCCGCGCGGCGAGCTCGCGGCTCTCGGTCAGCGCCTTCGCCATCATCGGCAGCAGCACCGCCGAGAACATGCCGGGCACGAGCAGTGCCGCGCCGACGGCGAGCTGATAGGCGACCTTGAACTCGCCGGCCGCCGAGGCCGAGTCGAGGAGGTTCAGAAACAGAACCTCGGTTTCGCTCGCGGTGCAATAGCTGACCGTGACCGTGAGCGCGACGAGCTTCATGTGGCGGCGCACGCGGCGCAGCAGATCGTCGGGCAGCCGCGCGCGCTGATCGCCGGGCGGAATCAGGCGGCGCGTCTGCCACGTCGAAGTCGCGAAGAACACGACGCTCGAGATCGCGAAGATCGCGAGGAATCCTTCGATGGGCGCGTCGAGGTACCACGCGACGATGACCATGCCGAGATTGAGCGGCGTCGCGAGCATCGCGATCGACGCCGTCGCGCCGAAGTTCTCGAAGCCCTTGGCGAGGCTGATGTTGAACATGTAGTTCGCGCGCAGCGCGACCGAGAACACGAGCAGCGCGAGCAGCATCAGATGGTTGAAGCCCGGCGCGAGGCGGTCGCCGGCGAAGAACATGACGGTCGCGCCGATCGCGAGCACGATGACGAGAAACACGCGCTGCGCCCGGCGCAGGTAGCCCACCATCGGCGCGATCAGGTCCTCGCGCCCGGCGCCGCGAAGCTCGGCGACGAACTTGATGATCGCCGTCGTCGTGCCGGAATTGGTCGACATGACGCCGATCGCCACCAGCCAGACGATGAGGCTGTACGTGCCGAAATCGCTCGGGCCGAGATGGCGCGCGATGACGATCGACACGATCATGCCGAGGAAGTACTCGGTGTAGATGCCCGCCGACGACAGCAGCGTGTTGCGCATCGTCTGCGCGCGGTTGCTCACAAGAGGACCCTCGTGATGACGAACAGCACGATCACGCCGCCGATGGCGATGACGATCCAGCGTCCGATGTCCTGCGTGAGGCGGTACACCGGCAGACCCGGAAAGCGCCGCGACGCGCCGGCGTATTCGGCGACGACGAGCGCGGCGATGAAGTACAGGATGATGACGTAGGTGCGGCTCAGGAAGAACGCAGCGGCGAAGAAGCCGTACAGCGTCAGGAGCAGCGTCAGCGCGAGCGCGCGCTCGGTTTTCCAGCTCTCGGTCGCGGCGGCGTCGGCGAGCTCGGGCTTGTGGCGGTAGAGGACCAGCATCATCCGGAAGCAGTAGCCGACGAAGGCAAGCCAGACCGTGAAGCCGATGAATCCGGTCTCCGCGAGCGCCAGCACGAACGAATTGTGCGCGGTGAGATAGTTGTGCTCCGTGAAATTTCCGGCGCCGACGCCGAACAGCGGCTGCGAAATGAACATCTGGATGCCTTCGTACCAGGCATCGACGCGACCCGCGGCGGAAGACTCGCTCGCGTCGAGCTCCGAGAGACGCGAGGGCAGCATCATCATGCCGGCGAGTCCGGCGCCGCCGATCAGGACCGCGGTGACGATGCCGCGCTTGAGCCAGAGCCAGACACCCAGGATCGCTCCGACCGCGAGCAACGCGCCGCGCGAGTTGGTGAGGTAGATGCCGTAGAGCAGCAGCGCCGCCGCGGCGAGCCAGAAGAGGCGCAGGAGCCCGAGCATTCCGCCGCGGCTCGACAGGTAGAACGCCATCGGCAGCACGGCGACGAAGAGGAGACCGAGATCGTTCGGATCGCTGAAGATGCCGACGTACTGGATGCGGCCGTCGTCCTGGACGAGCGGCATGCCGGTCCAGCCGATGCCGACCTCCTTCTGCTGGACGCCGTGCACGGCGAGCACGCACGAGCACAGCACGAAGACCACCATCACGACCATGATGCGGCGCTGCGTCGTCGCGGCGTTGGCGAGGATGACAAACGCGGCGACGGCCGGGCCGAACTGGATCAGCTGCTGCAGCGCGCCGCCGGACCAGCCGTTCGCGACCTGCGAGAGCATGACGACGACCAGGAAAGCGCCGATCAGCGCGTACTGCGGCTCGGTGAAGTCCTTGCGGCCCGCAACGAGCCACGCGAGGAGCGCCAGCACCAGCGCGATCGACAGAAGCGGCAGCTGCATCTCGGCGACGCCCGGATACTCCTGCGGGCGCACGATCACGAGCACGATGTAGATCAGGATGAGAAACATGAACGCCTGCGCTGCGCCGCCGGGACGGTCTTCAGGCGCGCCGGCGCGTCCGGCGCCGCGCGTATCGCAGCCTGTCCCTGCCCTTCATGCGCTCCCTCCCCCGTCGGGACCCACGATGGTACCCGATCGCGACGACGGCCCGGATGTAAGCCGATGCCGACGCGGCGTGTCCTATTCGTCCTCGTCGGCGGGCGAGAGATGGATCGCCGCCGGCCGCGCCGACTCGGGAATCCTCGGGCTCCAGGCGCCGACGACGGGGCGGCGGCTTCGCGCGATGAAGCGCACGCCGCGCCAGGTCGAGAGCGCGTCGCTCGTGCTCGCGCTCTCGACCGAGATGACGGCGTAGCCCTCGGCGCGGCCGGCACGGATCAGCGCGTGCAGCGCCTTGCGCGAGACGCCGGTCGTCGCGTCGGCAGACCAGAAATCGCGCACGTGCAGCGTCGGACCCTCGCCCTGACAGGCGAACCAGGCCGCGATCGGCCCGCCGCGACGCTCGCTGACCTGAAGAAAACGCGCGTAGTGGAACTCGGCCTGCGTGAAGCGCCAGCCGAGCGTCTCGCGGTCGCGCACCGAGACGAGCCCCTTGTGGGGCCGGGTCCGGTTCCACAACTCCTGCATGCGCAGCGTGACCTCGCTGCTCCATTCGTAGACATAGCGGCTTCCGGTGAGCCAGCGCCCGATGTCGCCGCAGCGGTCGACGAAATCGAGCGCGAAGCCCCCGATGCGCGCCGGCAGGCGCGGCATGACGCGCTGCAGGTACGGCGCGTGGCGCAGCACGCGCGACGCGCGCACGATGTCGGGGAAACTCGAATAGCCGACGCGCTTGACGACCGGCAGCGCCTTCGGATTCGGGAAGCCGTAGATCAGATCGAACTCGGCGAGCGCGCGATCGAAGATCGCCTGCTGCAGCATCAGCGCGGGCCCGAGCGAGCGATGCTTCGAATCGACCACGAGATCGACGAGCTCGCCGGCGCGGATCTCCTTGCCGTCGAGCAGCATGCGCCGCGGGCCGATCGCGGCGACGCCGACCCACTCGTCGCCGGCGCCGCGCACGATCGCCTGCAGGAGCGGCGCGCCCCACGGGCAGTCGAGATAGAACCAGTCGTACTTCGCGTCGAAGCGCGCGGCGCTGCCGGTGAGATTGCTGCGGCAGACGTGCATGAACTTGCCGCGGTCGCGGTGCACGTCGCCGGCGACGACGAAGTATTCGCTGGGCTTCGCGCTCGATACGGCGCTCATGGCTGCACCGCCGTCTCGGTTTCGCCGGGAATCAGCACCGGCGCGAGGTGCTGATAACGCGTCGTGCGCCGCTTGTTGCGGATGTCGGCGTACACCGCTTCGGCGCGGTCGGTGCCGATGTCGAGCACGCGCGCGAGATCGGCGCCCGGCACGTCGTGGTTCAGCGCCCACAGCGCGAGATCCATCGAGCGGTACGGCAGCGCGAAGTAGAACTCGTCCTGACCCTGATCGAGGCTGTACGTGTCGGTCGTCGGTTGCGCGTCGACGAGACGCTGCGGCAGGCCGAGATGGCGCGCCATCCCGTAGACCTGCGTCTTGTAGAGATGCGCGATCGGCTTGACGTCGGCCGAGCCGTCGCCGTTCTTGACGAAGAACCCCTGGTCGTATTCGAGCCGGTTCGGCGTGCCGAGCACGGCGTAGTTGAGCCGGTCGGCGTGGAAATACTCGACCGTCTTGCGGATGCGCTGCTTGAAGTTCGTCGCGGCGACGATCGTGAGGTACTCGGCAAGGCCGAGCTCACGCTCGTGCATCGCGCCGTCCGGCGACTGCGCGACGACCTTGAAGCGGTTGATGCCGCCCTCGGCGCCGCCGGCGATGACGAGCTTCATCTTCCAGCCCGCGTCGAAGTGCGGCAGCACCGCACGCACGGCGGCGTCGCGCGCCGAGTAGCAGCCGATCGTCTCGAGCACGGGCGCGATGTCGAACGTCTCGACGCGAAGGCCAAAGTGCTGCACGAGGAGCTCCGCGCGCGCGGCGCTGTCGGGGTCCGAATCGTGCTCCGGAAGGATCAGGCAATGGACGCGCGCGGCGCCGAGCGCACGCACCGCGAGCGCGGCGCATACCGAGCTGTCGATGCCGCCCGAGATCGCGACGACGAGCCCGCGCCGGTGCAGCGTGCGCGCCGTGATCTCGCGCAACGCGGCCCCGATGCGCTCGGCCTCGCGCGCGTAGTCGATGTCCAGTACGTGCCAGCCGAATCCGTTCACCCGATCCCCTCACGCTTCGCGACGGCGCGCGACGACGGCCCGCACGTCGCCTCTATCATCGGTCAGTTCGCGCACGTCGCGAAAGGCGTCGGCCGCCTTGAGGCGACGCGCGAGCGCCGGGCCCTGGCCGAGCCCGACCTCGAACGCGAGCGCGCCGCCGGACTTGAGGAACCGCGGCGCCTCTTGCAGCAGCCGCATCAGGATCGTGACACCGAGCGGTCCGCCGTCGAAGGCGAGGCGCGGCTCGTGCCGTGCAATCTCCTCGGCCATCTGGCCGACCTTGCCGCTCGAGATGTACGGCGGATTGCAGGTCAGCACGTCGACGCGGCCGAGGAAGGCGTCGCCGTCGAACGGCGCGAGCAGGTCGCCGGTACGGAACTCGGCGCGGCCGTCGAGGCCGAGCCAGGTCGCATTGCGGCGCGCGAGCGCGATGGCGTCTTCGCTGATGTCGGCGCCGAAAACGCGCGCCGACGGCACCGCGCGCGCGATCGCGAGCGCGACGTTGCCGCAGCCGGTGCACACGTCGACGACCGTGGCGTCGGCCGCTTCGCGTGCCAGTGCGATCGCGGCCCGGGCGAGCAGCTCGGTCTCCTTGCGCGGCACGAGCGCACCCGGCCCCGCGATCATTTCGAGACTCATGAAGTGCTGCCGCCCGGTCAGATGCGCCAGCGGCGTGCCGCCGAGACGCTCGCCGATCAGTGCGTCGAGCCGCGCCGCCGCGGCGGCGTCGAGCGCCGGCAACTCGCCCTCGCCGGCCGCGACGGCGGACATCGGCTGGCCCGCCGCGGTGTGCCAGAGCGCGCGGAGCGTCGTGTCCGGCGTCTCTTCCGGCTTGTCATCGAGGAAGGTCGCGGACGCGAGGCGATCGCGAAGACGCGCGTAGTCGGCGTTCATGCGGTCACGCCGGCGGCTGTTCGAGCAGCAGTTTCTTCGAGACCTTGCCGGTCGTCGTGCGCGGCAGGTCGGCGCATAGCACGATGTCGCGCGGCACCATGAAGTTCTCGAGGCGTGCCGCGCACTGCGCGCGGATCTGGCGATCGGTCAGCGTCGCGCCGGGCGTCAGCACGATGAATGCGCGGATCGCCTGGCCGAGCAGCGCGTCGGGCACGCCGACGACGGCCGCTTCGCGCACGCCGTCGATCGCGTGCAGGACGTTCTCGACCTCGACCGGACTCACCTTCTCGCCGCGCGTCTTGATGATGTCGTCGGTGCGGCCGACGAAATAGAGGAAACCCTCGGCATCCATGCGGAAATGATCCTGCGTGCAGAGCACGCGCTCGCCCGGCAGCTTGCCGGGCTTCAGCATCTGCGCGCTGAGATCGGGCCGGTTCCAGTAGCCTTGCATCACGTGCGGGCCGCGCACGTGCAGAATGCCGGTTTCGCCGGGCGGAACCT
>Ga0081540_1000432_pt1 | contig 41258 bp, 45 predicted proteins | sample TabmetS2T1R1_FD_71024 | JGI IMG/M metagenome (GOLD analysis project Ga0081540, IMG submission 71024) | Tabebuia heterophylla rhizosphere microbial communities from the University of Puerto Rico - S2T1R1 | ecosystem: Host-associated > Plants > Roots > Rhizosphere ...
GGATCCTTTGCCGGATGCGGTACACACCAACGTGTTCGCCCGGGTGCCGGCATGACCGACCGGCGGATCACCATGCTGCAGGCGGTCAACGAGGGCATGCGGGAAGCGCTGCTCGGCGACGACTCCGTCTTCGTCATCGGGGAGGACATCGGCCGTCACGGCGGATCCTTCCAGGCGACAGTCAACCTGCAGGCCGACTTCGGAGCGCGGCGGGTCATCGACGCCCCCATCTCGGAGGCGGCCATCGTCGGGCTCGCCGTCGGCGCCGCGATGACCGGACTGCGGCCGATCGTGGACCTGATGTTCGCCGACTTCATGTACCTGGCCATGGACCAGCTGGCCAACCAGGCCGCGAAGGTGCGGTACATGAGCGACGGCCAGGTCGAGGTGCCGCTCGTCCTGCGGGCGGCCCAGGGCGCCGGCCGTTCCAACGCCGCTCAGCACTCGCAGGTGCTGCACGCGATGGTGGCGAACATCCCGGGCCTGAAGGTCGTCCTGCCCGCGACGCCGGAGGACGCCAAGGGTCTGCTGCTGACGGCCGTCCGGGACCCGAACCCGGTGGTGTTCCTCGAGGACAAGATGGAGTACGGCCGCAAGAGCGACGTGCCCGAGGGAGCGTACGAGATTCCGTTCGGCGCGGCACGGATCCACCGCGCGGGTGCCGACGTCACGGTCGTCGCGACGTCGTCGATGGTCTACGTGGCGCTGGATGCCGCCGAAAGGCTTGCGGGGCAAGGGATCGAGGCCGAGGTCGTCGACCCGCGCACGATCGTTCCGCTCGACATGGAGACCATCCTGGGATCGGTACGTCGCACCGGGCGGTGTGTCGTGCTGGACGAGGGGCCGCGCAGCTTCGGCGCCGGCGCGGAGATCTCGGCCCGGGTTGCCGAGGAGGCGTTCGACGCCTTGCGCGCCCCCGTCCGGAGGCTGGGCGCGCTCGACGTCCCCGCACCGTTCAACGCCGCCCTCGAGCGGTCCACCATCCCCGGCGTCGATGTCGTCGTGGCGCAGATCCGGGAGTTGTGCTCATGAGTCTTGAGATCTACATGCCGCGGATGGGCTCCACGACGATGGAGTCGGGAGCGCTGCTCTCGTGGCTGGTGAGCGAGGGCGACGTCGTCACCGAGGGGCAGCCGATCGCCGAGGTGGAGACGGACAAGATCACCATCGAGATCCCGTCGCCCGGCGACGGGCGGATCCGCCAACTGCTGGCCAAGCCCGGGGACGAGGTACCGGTCGGCGCCACCATGGGCTGGATCGACCAGAACAGCTGACGGCACGCCGGTACCGGGGAAGGGGTTCCATGCTCTGCAATGTGGCGCGACTGCGCGAACTGATGGGTCGCGAGGGACTGGACGCGATCGTCTCGACGACGTTCGAGAACGTGCTGTACCTGTCCGACTTCGGCAATCCCCTGCCATACCAGACGGGTACGGCGGCGGCGGCCGTGCCGGGTGCCCGGGGCGTGCTTCGCCGCGCGGGTGCTGGACGATCAGCCGCGGGCACACGTGCTCATTCACCGCAGCGCGGGCAGGCGCCGTTCGGCCATGTTCGCCTACGCGGTGCTCCGGCTGCGCGGGCACGACAGACCCGGGCGGCAGGGCTGGTGCTGCGATACCGGCCCGTGGTGCAGCTGGTCCCGGCCTATGTACGCAGCGTCGAGCGGTGGCTTGCCACGGCCGCCCGGTGACTTCAGCCATCGCTGCGCACGGCCTGCTGCTGCTGCTTGCGGGGCACGCTGGGACGGCGACGTGAGCCGTCACGCGCGTCAGGCAACCCGGCCCTGGGGGCTAGCGGGGGAGGGGCAGATGGCCGCTAGCCGCGATGGCACGGGGTTGCGGGTGCGCGATCGTTGGCTTAGAAGCTGCCGCCGGGGGTGCCTTGAGGGGGCGGGCCCTTTACCGAGGAGCGAGCCAATGCCTGACGTGCCTGTGCTGGACTCGACGATGTACTACGAGGACCAGGGCGACGGCACCCCGGTCGTCCTGCTGCACGGCAACCCGACCTCGTCGTACGTGTGGCGGAACGTGATCCCGGAGCTGACCGGTCAGGCGCGTTGCCTGGCCCCGGACCTGATCGGCATGGGCCGGTCGGCAAAGCCCTGCCTTGCCTACCGTTTTGCCGACCACGCCCGCTACCTGGACGCCTGGTTCGAGGCGCTCGAACTCGACGGGGTGATCCTGGTCGGCCACGACTGGGGCGGAGCGCTGGGCTTCGACTGGGCCGCCCGTCACCCCGGCCGGGTCCGGGGGATTGCCTTCATGGAGACCATCGTCCGCCCCCTTACCTGGGACGACTGGCCCGCCTGGGCACGAGCGACGTTCCAGGCCTTCCGCCGGCCGGGCGAGGGCGAGGAACTGATCTTGGACCGCAACCTGTTCGTCGAGCAGGTCCTCCCGAACGCCATGCTGGGCACCTTGAGCAGCGAGGAACTCGGCACCTACCGGGCACCGTACACCGAACGGGCGTACCGGCTGCCGACGCTGGCCTGGCCCCGCGAGATTCCCGTCGACGGTGAACCCGCCGACGTCACCAGGCGGGTCGAGGCCTATGACGCCTGGCTGGCGTCTTCTGCCGGGGTGCCCAAGCTGCTGCTCACCTTCGACCCGGGCGCCATCATGACCCCGCCGGTGATCACGTGGTGCCAGGACCACATCGCCGCTCTCGAGGTCGGGCACATCGGCCCCGGCCTGCACTTCGTCCAGGAAGACAACGGGCCGTCCATCGGCATCGGCATCGCCGCGTGGCAGCGCCGTTCTGGGCTAGTCGGCACGCCATGAGAGGAGGAGCCGTCATGACGGACCGCGACAGCGTATACGCGATGGGACGAACGCAGGCCGAGCGCGCCCGGCTCAGTCAGCAAGATCGCGTCTTCGCCCCGCACTCGGAAAACCTCTTCCGGCAGGCCGGGATCAGACAGGGCATGCGAGTCGTCGACGTTGGTTGCGGGGTTGGCGACACCACCACGCTCCTGGCCCGGATCGTCGGACCCGACGGATGGGTGATCGGCGTGGATCACGATGCCTGCTGCCTCGAAGCTGCCGAGCGCGCCGTCGCCGAAGCCGGTCTTTCCAGCGTGGATTTCCAGCAGCGGACGCTGCCCGACATCGACCTAGACGCGCCGGTTGACGCGGTCGCGGGCCGCCTGATCCTCATACACCTCGACGACCCGGCATCGATGCTCACCGAGCTGACCCGCTACGTGCGGCCCGGGGGCATCGTGACCTTTCAGGACATCACCATCAGCCGCGCCCGCTCGGTTCCTGAAGTTCCGCTGATGACGCGCTGGATCAAGTGGAGCAGCGCCGGCCTGGCTCAAGCCGGCGCAGACCCCGATTTCGGCGATCGGCTGCCTGCGGTCTTCCGCTCCGCGGGCCTGCCGCACCCGCAAGCCGTGGCGATCTCAATCGCCGGCGACGCCGACTCCCCGATCCCTGCGTACCTGGCGCAGACGATCCGGTCGCTGGCGCCGCTGATCGTCGCCCGGGGCACCGCCACGGCCGAGCAGGTCGCGCGAGACAGCGATCTCGAGGACCTGACCGAGCAGGCCCGCCGGCTCGACGCCATGCTCTACATCCAAGAACTCGCAGCAGCCTGGGCCCACGTACCACCGATGACCGGCTCGGGCGCATCCAGGATCCCGTGAAAAGGGCACGAGGCCCGCGGATCTTTATTGCCTGGCGATATGAGTACCCAGGTTATATACCTCGATGGGAGATAGCGCAGCAATGCTGAAGATCGCGATCATTCTCGGCAGTACCCGGCCCAATCGTGTCGGCGCGATAGTCGCAGAATGGGTGAATGGGCTTGCGGCCAAGCGCGATGATGCCGAGTTCGAGCTGGTCGACGTGGCCGAGCTTGGCCTGCCTTTCCTGGATGAGGAACTCCCGCCGGCGGTCGGGCCGTACGCCCGGCAGCACACCAGGGACTGGGCCGCTAAAGTCGCCTCGTTCGACGCGTTCGTTTTCGTGACGCCGGAGTATAACCATTCGGTGCCTGCCAGCCTGAAGAATGCCGTCGACTTCGTCTACGCGGAGTGGGCTGACAAGGCGGCCGGATTCGTCAGCTACGGCACGGCCGGCGGCATACGGGCGGTGGAGCACCTGCGCCTGATCCTGGCGGAACTGCAGGTCGCCACCGTCCGGACCCAGCTCGCGCTGAATTCCTACACCGATTTCGAGAACTTCTATGACTTCAAGCCCACCGGCCAGCACGAGAAGACGCTGAACACGGTGCTGGATCAGGTGGCGTCCTGGGGGGCCGCCTTGAAATCGGTCCGCCAGTAGCGGAGCGCGCCCGCGCGCGGGCGCGCTGGATGCTCTCGTCGTGGCACGAAGGACAGGTAAGTGTGATGTCAGAGGTAATTGAAAAGACACTCGAGGATGGAAGGCGGGCAGGCCAGATGATGTTCGTTGACTGCCCGGCCTACCTGGACCCCGGCGGTGCCGTACGATGCGGGCTCCCGGCCGTGGTGAGGTACCGGTTCACTATGCGCTCAAGCGAGGGTCCCCTCGAAAGCGTCATGATCCGATGCCCGGCCGGGCACCAGTTCAATGGGCCAATCGAATTTCTCACCTGCGAAAACAGGCAGAAGCGCGATCCCGGAGTCGTTTCCAGCGCTAGCCATGACAGCTTCAGCGGCAGTCCTGACGGGCGCGGCGGGTCCGCTGCGTCGGCGTCGAATGAGATGCGAATGGTTACGGCGTCTGCTCTTGTGCGGCCCTTGCCCGGGCAAAGTGGTAGACGCCCTGGTAGCCGTCGGATGGCGCGGCTGTCACGATGGTCCATCTCGTGATGAGCCACCGCCCGTCGACCCGCTCGAGCCTGAGCAGCCAGTTGTTGCGGGCGGTGTAGAAGTCGGCGATGCCGGGATCTGTCGGCACGGTGTGCCAGGCATCGACCATGGCGCGGCAGTGCGCGATGTCGCCGTTGACAGTCGTTAGCACGTTACAGGCGCGGTGCTGGGTAGCGGTGAAACCCGAGAGAACCGTACGGGCCAGGGCGGTGAGCTCGTCGCGGGTGGGGTTGGCGGCCGGGTCGCCGCCCGCGGCAGACAGGTCGAAGCCGATCCGGTCAGCGAACAGCGCGGCCAGGCCGTCGAAGTCCTTGTCGTCCTGGGTGTAGCCGAGCTGCGTGACGATATCGCCGATCTCGGCGCGGTCGGAGAGCTCTTGCAGCGTGAGCATGGGTTTCTCCTTCATGCCGCCACGGGCAGGGCGTGTCAGTGCCCGGCTCAGCGGCCTGTGAGCAGCCAGTGGCTGAACGCGGCGTAGTTGCGGGCGAAGTCCTCAGGCGTCTCGGTGACCTCCACCGCACGGGAGAGCACAGCGGACTGCCGGTACCGGGGGAGCCGGTCGGCCTCGTACTGCTTCAGCGCGGTCGTGAGGCCGGCGTCGGAGCTGAGCTTGTCGCGCAGCACGCCGACGTCCTCGACACCGAGCGAGGCGCCCGCCGTGATATGCGGCGACATGGCGTGCGCGGAGTCGCCGATGAGGGCGACCCGCTGCGACACCCACCGGTTGAGCGGGGGGACGACCATGATCTGGTTGCGGAGAATGTCCTGCTCCGGCGTCGCGTCAACGAGCTCGGTGAGCTTGCAGTCCCAGGTGCCATCGGTGAGCCACGCCGACCGCGTAAGGCACTCCTGCTTCGCCGATGCGGCCGGGGCCGGCGCGCCGAACTGTGACAGCAGCCAGAACACGGCGCCGTTGGGGGCGCGGACGTAGCCACCGCGCGTCCGGTGCCTGCCGCCCACGATGAGCCGGTCGCCGGGTACATCGATGTGCTCAGCCTTGACGATCGCCCGCCAGGCGCGGTGCCCGGCGTGTTCTAGTGCCTCGGTGCCCGGGAACAGCTGAGCACGCACCTTGGAGTACAGGCCATCGGCGCCGATGAGCAGATCCGCGTCCTCGGTGGACCCGTCAGAAAAACGGATCGTCACGCGGTCCTGGTCCTCCTCGAAGCCAGCAACCGCCGCCTCGAGCCGGATGTTGTCATAGCCGACCGACTCGGCCAGGAGGTTGTTAAGGCTGGCGCGGTGCGCCAGCAGGTAGCGATGATCCTCCGCGCCGAACTCCGGTGTCTTAAGCAGCTCGCCCGAGGTGCCGTGGAAGTACATCTGCGCCTCGCGGCCAACCGAGCGGACGTCCACATCCAGGTCGTCGAAAACACGCACCGCATTGCCCCACAGGCCTAGAGTCGCGCCTGCCGCGCGGATGGCACCGGCTTGCTCCGCGACAAGGACCTCTATGCCCGCCTGCAGCAGGGCCCGTCCGGCAGTGAGGCCGACGATGCCGCCGCCCGCGATGATCGCCCTGGTCACGGCCCCATCACCCATCCTCGAACAGGTGCCCGGTCGTGGTCACCGGACCTCCCGCGAATCACCGGCCGAACGGCTCGCTAATACGTCATGCCGGGGAGTCAACCGGACCGCACCGTCACATCGCCAATCCGCCAGCAGCGCCAATACTGCCACAACGCCAACCACGCCGATGAGACTGCCAGGCGCCATCCCCAGGAGTCCTGGCCGGCTCCGCGCCCACCCGGGCCGCCGGTCAATGACCCCAGCGCGACCGGTCCGCGCCGACGGCAAGGACGAAGACCACGGCGGCGATCCCATCGACTGGGAGGGCCAGCACATTCCTGGTGCCGCTGGGCCGCTGGCCGAGTCCTGAACGCCGAGGCCGAGGATCGTCATGAGCGGCTGGCCTGGCCGCCCACGCTGCCCGGGATGCAATTGCCCGCTGGCGCCGGATGGCCGGGACCCCGGGTGCCGGCAACAATGCCGCCGGAATTCCCCGGGCCGCTCACGCTACGGAGTGGTCATCACACTGCGTCATAATCGCTGGCTGCGGCGACCGCGCGACATCCGAGGTTTGGGCGGTATCTGCAATCGGCGCTATGGCTGCCGTGCGTGCACCGAACGGATTGTTCTGCGTTTGGTGGAACCCTGCGCCAGGCCGCCGCTTGCTGGCATGGCTGTGTCCAGCGAAGCTGCCGCGGCAGCGCTCCGCGACGTCATGGTCATCGCCAGCGGCACGTGGTCGACTACCGGTGTGAACGCTCTCCTCGCTGGTCTCATCGGTGTTGCCGCGACCCTGCTGGGGTCCTTCACCACCTATCTCTTCCAAAGCCGCACCGCCGAGCGCGCCCAGGCATTTGAGCGTAGCGAGCGAGTCCGGTACGAACAGGTGAATGCCTGCAGCGCGTTCGCCAGTGCCATGACCGAACTCAAGCGAGGGCTCATAACCTTGTGGTTTTATCACCAGCGGGATGCGGCCGGAGCGGACTACCTGGCGTCCCGCATCGAGTGTGACCGCCTGGGCGCCAGCGCTGAAGCTGCCCGGTTCCGCGTACAGCTCGTCTCGGGCGACCCCGAGGTGGAGATGCTGGCAAATGCTGTCTTTACCGCGGTCGGCGCCCTCAGCAGCTCTTCTGACCGAGATGAACTGCGCGAACGCGAGAACCACTTCGAAGCCGCCGTCACGACGTTTATTCACGCCGCCTCCGGACGGTTTCGCACGACCGTTCCAGCATCGACGCCGGGCAGACCTGGCCAAGACGCGCCAGCGTCCGCTAGATAGCTCGATGCAGCCGCCGATATGAGTCTGATCGGCATGCCGGCCAAGGACTGCCGATGGCGCGGCGGACTGGGCAATCGGTGCCGGGGTGAGGCGTCGTACCGGGCAGTGCCTGGCCATCCTGCTCGCAGGCGGTAAGCCGGGCTTACCCGGAATTGCGTGTCAGGGTACGTCCCTGGTCCTGGCCGCGGAGGGGACGCGAGCGGCAGATGATCATCGAGCTGCGGACTTGCCTGGCGGCTTCCTGCCGGCCGGATGACCGGGACCGGGACGGTCTTTGCCTGAGGCGCTGATCCGGCATCGTGGACGCACGCCATCGCCGTTATCGTGCCGGGCGGTCGGGTGAAGCGAATGGTCGCGGGTTGAGCCATTCGATCCACTGGCCGGACGGATGAGCGCGGGCGAGCAGGCGACTGCGGTCGCTGGCCCTATCGAAGGTGCGGGCTCCCAGCACAGCGAAGACACCGCGGTGCTGGTAGTCGCGGATCAGCTCGGGGGGAAGCGGCAAGCCCTGCACGCTGTCACGACCCGCCGGTCCCAGCGGGACTAGCGGGTCAAGAGACAGCCAGGTCACCGGGCGTCGCTGGCCGGCCTCGGCGAGCAGGGCCGCCAGCTCGGCCCGCCGCTGCTCCGGGAGGAACACCGCCGTATAGGCGTCCGCGACGATGATGTCCTGCTGCGGGGGGATGCCGGCCAGCACGCGGGGGAGCACGTCGATGATGTCGCCGGCGATAATCGTGGTCGGATGCCGCCGCGCGATGTCCACGGCCGCCGCCAGCCGGGACAGGGCCGATGCCTCAGGTGGCGCGCAGGCCTGCAGCCACGCCCGGGCCGCGGTGTCAGCCAGGTCTACCGGATCAAGATCTACTCCGACCCTGGTGATGACCGGCGGCAAGCTGGCCGGCGGAGGCGCGACCGGGCCGCGGACCTCACAGGCAAGGGTCAGGCTGGCCTCAGCCGGGCCGTACGTGCCGGTCCCGATCCGGTACCGGTAACGGTCCAGCTGCAGCCCGAGCCCCGCCCCGGTGCCCAGATCGACCAGGGCCACCGGACCGGCGGATCCGGCGCTGGCCGCCGCGATGCCCAAGGCGATCTGGGTGCACCGGGCAACCTCGTTCATCTGGTACCGGCGGTCCTGGCACAGCTCGGCAATGTCATCCAGGCGCGCCGTGCAGAACGTCCCGAACGCCGGGAAGAACCCTTCGTCAAACCGCGGCTGGGCTGCGCCGGGTTCGGGGAAGTACCCGGCCAGCGGGACCGGCCGGTCGCGCCGCACCAAGAACGCGATGGCGGCGCTGCCCAGCAGCGCGGGCAGGCGGTCCGCTGGCAGTATCGCCAGCCGGTCCAGCAGGCTGTCATGAGCCGCGATCGCCTCGAACAACGCGGCGGTCAGCCGCCACGACCGCGGCGCGCCAGGCGGCGACCAGCCCCGGGCCACCTCCAGCGCCTGAGCGCGCAGCTCATCGGCGCCAGGCATGCCCGCACCCGCCAGCACGGCCAGCCGTGCGCGGCCACCGACGACCCGATCCGTACCACCGCCGCCGCACCCGCACCACGTGGCCACACTATCCCCGGCCCCGCGCCCTGATCCAGGCATCCGGACCCACAGCCAGCCGCCCATCCCGGTCCTGCATCGCGGCCGGGATAGCGAGACGCGCCAGAAAGAATCATCTGAGCGCGCAGGCGCCGCCGCAGCAAATCCCGTCAATTCGGCGATCAGTTCACGTGCGTTCGCCGGAGACGGACACGCTCGGTCGTGAACCCTGGACTGCCGACGAGCGCGTGTCGGCACGCTCGGATGTGCCGACGGGGTGCGGCCCGATGACGGGCGCGTGGGTTGTCGCGGGAGAAGGGCCAGGGCTGGCAGTTCTGCCGGGCCTTGCCAGTTGGCCTCTGCTGGCGACGGGAGTGCTCTGCTTGGTTCATCCTGGTGTGGTGATGATGACTATCCGGCGGGCTCGGCGTGCGGACGAATCGGAGCTCAGGGACATCGACGCGGCCACGTGGACCGCTGACGTTTCGCCGGCTCCGCCGCCAGCGGCCGGTGCGGCCTTCTTCGGCGAGCGGACAGCGCCCGGCGATGTACTGGTCGCTGAGACCGACCATGTGATAGCCGGGTACGCGGCGCTCGGCCAGTCAGGCCCCCTGGCGTCGCACTCCCATGTGCTGCAGATCCGGGGGCTGGCGGTCCACCCGGCCCGGCAACACTGCGGAGTGGGGCGCCGGCTCGTGGAAGCCTGCATCGAGCTGGCCCGCGACCGGGGCGCACGCAAGCTGTCGCTGCGCGTTCTTGGCGGTAATATCGCGGCCCGTCGGCTCTATGAGTCGTGCGGTTTCACGACTGAGGGAACCTTGCGCGAGGAATTCTTCCTCGACGGCCGGTACGTCGACGACGTGCTGATGGCCTGCCTGCTGGATCCGGCTGCCGGCCCGGAGGGATGACCCGCGCCGGGCGGCAAATCCCGGCATGGCAGCGGCCTGGACATGACGCGCGTTATCTACTTTGACGAGTCTGAGGTGTATGACGGACACCAGCGCTTGTTTGCGCATCAGGCGACCCCGGCGGCGCGGGCCAGGTGGCTAGGGTCGGATCGTGCTTGCGCTCACGACGGTCTCTGCCGCCCCGCACGTCCGGCTTACCGAGGTGCCCGATCCTGTGCCGCTGCCTGATCAGGTGCTGGTCCGGGTCCGGGCATCGTCGCTCAACCGAGGGGAGGTCAGTGACCTGCCGAAGATGCCCCTGGGGACGGTGGCTGGCTGGGATGTCGTCGGCGTTGTCGAACGAGCGGCCGGCGACGGCAGCGGGCCGCCCGCGGGCACGCGTGTGGTCGGGCTGGTGCGCGCAGGGGCGTGGGCGCAGCTGGCCGCGGTCCCGGTCAGCCGCCTGGCGACGATCCCTCGTGGCCTGTCCGATGTGCAGGCCGCCACCCTTCCCACCGCCGGGCTGACAGCGCTGCGGGCGCTTGCGATCGGAGGCCTGGTGCTCGGCAAGCGCGTACTGGTCACTGGTGCGACTGGCGGAGTCGGGCGGATGGCGGTCCAGCTCGCCCGTGCGAGCGGCGCTCATGTCACCGCGCTGGTCCGCGATGCCGCCGCGTCCGGCGAGCTGATGAGCCGCCTGGGCGCCACGGCTGTCACCGAGCATCTTGGCGGTGAGTTCGATGTCATCATCGACGGCGTCGGCGGTGCCACGTTCGGGCTCGCCATCGAGCACCTGTGTCCGTGGGGGGTCGTGGTGAACATCGCGACGCAGGACGAGGAGGAGATGGTCAGTTTCCGCGCCGGGCGCTTCGACCGTGCACGCGGCGCGGCGATCTACACGCTGAACCTCCCGGACGAACTCGCGTCCCATGCCAGTGCAGCCGGTGATCTCACCCGCCTGTGCGCGCTGGCCGTCGGCGGACGGCTAGATGGCCAGGTGGAACTCCAATGCTCATGGCGCCAGCCCGAGCCTGCGATCGACGCCCTGATGAACCGCCGCATCGGCGGCAAGGCCGTGCTCCACATTGACTGACCCCCCACCCCGGCGAATGAACCAATGGCTGCTGCCGCCTCCGGGCCCTGCACAGGCAGGAGTGCCGATCAGCTGCGGCTCGTCCCGCATCTTCACGTGGTCGGTGATGCCCCGGCAGGCACCGGGCGCCTGGCCCCTGCGGCGCTGCCAGCGGGCCCGCCGACGTGCTGACGGCACGACACGTAACCGCCTGATGGTCGGCAGGCTGGGTGCCGAGGCGGCCGCACGATGTCATGCCGAGCCGGAAGTTCTGTGCCGCTCGGCCGGGATGAGGCCCGCTTCTTCACGTCGCTTACAAACCATTTACAGGCCGGCTGCACAGTCCTGGGGACTAGTTGCCGTACGGGTGTGACGCTTCCAAGCGTGGGAGTGCCTGAGGGGACGGTGCCGTGGTGTTTATCATGAACGATGTCCAGGCTCATCACCTGGACCTCGACTTTTACGACCGGTTCTTCCAACCCGGCGCATACCTGCGCACGCACGCCGAGCACATGCAGCGCTGGCACGGCGAGCAGCAGGGAGGATGACAAATGGGAGAGCACGTACGCGCAGGCAACCTCGACATGTGGGTTGAACGCCGGGGAACCGGGCCGGACGTCCTGCTCATCGCGGGGCTCGGCGATCCCGCAGAGGCCTGGCAGTTCCAGCTGGACGGGCTCGCGGACCGCTACCGGCTCACCGCCTACGACAACCGCGGGATGGGCCGCACGCCGCTGCCTGCTGAGCCGTTCTCGGTGGCCACCATGGCCGATGACGCCGCCGCGCTGCTGCGCGCGCTCGATGTCCCCACGGCCCACGTGGCGGGCTTTTCCGGCGGGAGTGTCATCGCGCAAGAACTCGCGCTCAGGCACCCTGGACTCGTCCGCAGCCTGGTCCTGGCCAGTACCTGGGCTCGCCCGGACGCGTACTTCCGCGCCGCGGTGAAATTCTGGCGCTGGCTGCCCGAAGCTGCGCCCAGCGAGCGGGCCTTCCTCGAGGCGTTCTACCTGTGGATCTACACCCCCCGCGCCCACGCCGACGGCACCGTGGAGAAGATCATCGAGGAGGTGCTGGCCTTCCCGCATCAGCCGTCCGCCGAGGCCATCCGGCGCAGCATCGACGCCTTTCTGGCCCATGACGCCGTCGGCCGGCTGTCGCGGGTCGCCGTGCCGGCGCTCGTCCTGGCCGGCGGCCTGGACATGATCACCCCGCCGCGCTACGGCCGTGTCGTCGCCGATGCCATTCCTGGTGCCCGGTTCGAGATCCTGGCTGAAGAAGCGCACCAGCCCTTCCAAGAGGTCCCCGGCCTTTTCAACGCCAAGGTTGACGCATTCTGGCGGGCGGTCGAGGCAAGAGGGCTCTAAGTGGAATACATGCCAGGCCCCGTGCTTGTCGCCGTTGACGAGGATGCGGGCGTGTTGCGTGATGTTGAGCGGGAGTTGCGTGACCGCTACGTGCGGCATTACCGCGTCGTGTGCATACGATCGCCGCGCGAAGTGCTTGCCCGTCTCGAAGAGCTAGCGGCTGAAGGCGAGCAGGTCGCCTTGGTTCTTGCGGGACAGCGGCTCTCGGGTATGACCGGGAGCGAACTGCTGGATCAGGCGCGTCACCTGCACCCGCACGCAAAGCGCTGCTGATGGCGTGGGATAGCGTGGGGGCTCGAGCGATCGGCGAGGCGATCTTCGATTCGATTGCCCGCGGCTGGATCGACCACTATGTGGTCAGGCCGTCCGAACCATCGGACGAGGTTTTTCATCAGGCAATCTCGAGTTTGCTGCTTGTGGACAGAGGCGTGGCGCGCCTCCCCGTATACGATCCACGTGATTGGCGAGTCTTGGTCTGGCCGGGCCTATGAGCTGAGGCACCTGCTTGGGCGCTGCGCGTTCCCGCACTCGTTCTGCCTGGCCGATTCGAGCGATGGGCGTGTTCTCGTTGCTGATGGTCGCGAGGGGCAAAGCTCCCGATCGTCGTCTTTCCCGACGGCACGCGCCTGAGTGACCCCAGCAACGCCGACCTCGCGAGGGCGGCGGGCTCGCCGGTGAATCCGGAGCGGATGCATTTCGATCTCGTGATCGTCGGCGCTGGGCCTGCCGGTCTGTCGGCGGCCGTGTACGGGGCCTCGGAAGGATTTAGCACCCTGGTCGTCGACGAAGGCGGGCTCGGGGGCCAGGCAACCTCGAGTCTGCTGATTCGCAACTACCTCGGTTTCCCTGGAGGCGTCAGCGGCCGCCGTCTAGCTCTGCAGGCGTACTAGCAGGCGTGGGTTTTCGGGCGAACTTCGCCTTCATGCAGAAGGTGACCGACCTGCGGCGAGAGCCCGACGGGATGTTCGTTACCCTCTCCGGCAACGGCCGGTTGCGTACCCGCGCGGTGCTTCTGGCGACAGGCGTCAGCTATCGCCGTCTCGGCATTCCGGAGATCGAGGCGCTCAACGGCGCCGGTGTCTTCTATGGCGGTCCGGCTTCCGAAGCGCCTGCCGTCGCCGGCCGGGACGTCTACGTCCTCGGGGGGCGAACTCAGCTGGGCAGGCTGCGCTGCACCTCGCTCGTTACGCCCGGCGCGTCACGCTCGTGATACGTGCTCAAACTCTCGGCGCCGGGATGTCGCATTACCTAGTACGCCAGGTGAACGCCACACCGAACGTGCAGGTCCGTCTCGGGACCGAGATCGTCGGCGGCGGGGGTGACGGGTGGCTGGAGCACTTGGTACTTGCCGATCGCCTGCGGGGAGGCGAGGAAACCGTTGACGCCGACGACCGCACCTGGCCTCTCGCCCGCCATCCATTCCTGCTCGAGACGAGCATGCCGCGGGTTTTCGCGGCCGGGGATGTCCGGTACGGCTCGGCGAAGCGCGTAGCGTCTGCGGTCGGAGAGGGCTCGGTCGCGGTGCAGCTGCTCCATAGCCCGTTCGCAGCCGACCGGCTGCATCCGCGTGGCCGTCCCAAGGAGCCCGCCGTCGTGACCCGATGGTGACGATGCCACCTGTCCCGGATCTAACCACGGGTCCGAGGGTTAGCACGCGGATAGGTACAGGGAGCACCGCGCGAGCGGCCACACAGGAATGTCCAGGGTCACGAACTGCCTCGGGGCCTCGGCGGCGCTTGAAGGAATGTCTCGTATTCCGGTAGCGCGGCCGGGTCCTGGAACAAGAACAGGTGCCCTCCGTCGTAGCCGCGCAGCTCGGCTCCGCGGATGCGCGAGGCGATCGCGGTACTGTTCTGGACCGGCGCGATCCCGTCGTAGTTGCCGTATCCAACCAGGGTCGGGCAGGTGATCCGGTCGAGGCGGTCCCATACGTCATGGCCTGCGCGCGCCTCGAGCTGGGCCGTGTAGGCGGCTGCGGTGGCTGGGTCCCGGTTCTGGCCCGCGGCGGTCAGGCCCTCGGCCAGCGCGCGATCGGCTGGGTGTGCCTCAAGCCAGCGCTGGTCCCAGCGGCTGTCAGCCAGTTTGAGTTGCGCCGCGGCCCGCCCCCCGGGCGGGAGCTTCTCCAGCGGATAGGAGGATCCGCCGTCACCGCCGGCTGAGGTGCAAGCCAGAGCGATGCGCTCGACCCGCTCCGGATGGGTGACGGCGAGCTCCTGCGCTACCATTCCGCCGAAGCTCACCCCGAGCACCCGGCAGGTGTCCCAGTCGGCGATCTCCAGCAGGCCAACGGCGTCAGCCGCGAGATCGGCCATGGCATAGGGACCCGTGAGAGGGACGCTGTGACCCAGGCCACGATAGTCCCACGCCAGCAGATCAAACTTGACAGCAACCAGATCAAGCAACGGCCGAACGGTCTGCAAGGTCGTGCCCGACCCGTTGCAGAACAGCAACCGGGGACCGCTGCCTCTTTGCTCCCAGTACAGCTCGACCCCATTCACATGATCAACCGGCATGTCGCTTCAGCCCTTTTCGCCGTGGTCAACCGGCAACCTGCTCGCCGACGCTACCCGCATGCCGGTAGCCGCCAATCGTCCGTAGCGGGTGACCCCGAGCGTTCAACCCGCAACCGGGGCAGCTTGCCGGTCAGGGCATTCGGACCTAACTCAGATGTGAGCGCGAATCGTCTAATTGCTCGGCCGCCCTGCCTTCGGATGACCGCTTCCGCTGTGTCCCGAACTGGTCGTTATGGGGTGGCGGGGCCGGGGCGGCTCGTCCAGCGGTTTAGGGTGCTCACGTTCAGCTGGACCCGACGGCGAGCTAGGTGCTCTGAGGATGCCGCGCAGCTGGTACGCGGCGGCCAGCGCCAGGACGAGCATGCCGATGACGACGTAGACCGCGCTGCACGCCACGGCGGCTGCGGGCATGGCGAGCCAGCCCGAGGGGGGAGTTCCCTGCGCCAGCCGGGTCCATCCGATGACTGCGACCGCCGCGATCCCGGCCGCACCGAGGCGGGACACCGCCGCCTTCTCGGCTCGCCAGGCACGGTTGACCGCCGTCCCGGCTATCAGCAATGCCGGGATGGCGATGACCCAGTGGTGAGTCCACGAGATCGGCGAGACGAGCAGCCCGGTGACCGCGCACAGGCTGAAGCCGAGTGCGTCGTCGCCTCGGCGGCCGGCTGCGGCCGCCAGCGCCAGCCCGGTGATCGCCACCGCCGCGGCCAGCGGCAGCCACAGCGGCAGCACGTTCACGGTGTGCAGCGTCCGTGACAGAACGCCGAGCAGGCTCTGGTTCTCCGGATCTTGCACCGGGCTCACGTGTCCCGGATTGGCGAACTCGCCCGCCCAGTACCATGCCGAACTCACCGGGATCACCGCCAACCCGACCGCGACCGTCGCGGCGAAAACGGCGGCCGCGGTGGCAGCGGCCCGGTAGCGCCGGGTCAGCAGCAGGTACGCCACGAAGATCGCCGGGGTGAGCTTGATGCCCGCGACCAGCCCGATCGCCACGCCCTTCCGCCGGGAGCTGCCCGGCAGCGTCAGGTCGTACAGCACCGCCGCGGCCAGGAGAATGTCCACCTGGCCGTAGCCGAGCGCGGCCCTGGCGGGATCCAGCCAGATAGCCGCCGCCCCCGCGGCCAGCGCCACCACCGGAGCCGATCCGCCGCCCGGCGGACCAGGCTCGCCGGGCCGCGATAGCCGCAGCGCCAGGTACAGCGTTAGCGGCAAGGCGGCCAGGCTCGCCGCGGTCAGCAGCACCACGGCCGCGCCGAACGGGACCGCGGCAAGCGCGGTGAACGCGACCGCCGCGAACGGCGGGTAGGTAAACGGCAGCACGCCGAGCCTGAGCCGGTAGAGGTCCTCGCCGCGCAGCACGGCGGCGCCGCCCATCCGGTAGACCTGGATGTCGACGAAATGGGCCGAACTGCGCGCGGCCAGCACGCAGCACGCTGCGGCTGACGCCAGGTAGACAGCCGCCGCAACCCAGGCCACGCCCGTTCGGACGCCCACCCTTGCAGGCTAACCCGGTACGGATCAGCCACGGACCGCACCGTCCGAGGTCCTGACATGCCATACGCGTTTAGCGCCGATCGGTTCGCGCTATCGCCGCCAGTGCTAGGCGCTCATGCCGTGGGCGACGTGCCCGTGGTGCGCGGATTCGTGTAGCGCCTTCTCGTCCTCGCCGGTCAGGTGCGGGCTTGATGTCGAAGGTGACCTTGTTGACGGTTCCGGTGAACGCGAACGGGGCCCGGTCGGCGTAGCCGCGGTCGACCACGCCGCCGTTATCCCTGCCGATGCAATCGGACCGCCGAACGCACTCGGCTGCCCGAACCCCGCACGCTGTCGGCCGAGGCGATGACGCGGCGAGCATCAGGCCTCGGGCAAGGGTGAGACGGGAGATGCGATGGTAATCCTCTTCGCTTTGCTGGCGGCCCTGGCCAACGCCGTGAATGAGGCCACCCAGCACGTGGCCAGCATCGCTGCGCCGCGCCGGTCGTCGGGCTGGCAGCTGGTGGTGTACTTGTTCCGCAACCCGCTGTGGCTGTTCGGCTGGGTGGCCCTAATCGCGGCGTTCGTTTTCCAGGCTCTCGCGCTGCACGATGGCCTGATCTCGGTGGTGCGGCGGCCGGCTTCGCCGTGATGTGCGCCGCAGTCGTCGTCCTGACGCAGACCGCACCGGCAACGATGAACGCCGACATTCCCGGCGACACAGGAGAGGATGGGCAGCGTGGTGCGGCAAGTACCCAGGACCGGCCCGCCCAGCGTTGACAACGGCGCGTGGCCTGCGCGCCGGCCAGCCGGTGATGCGGCCGACATCGGACGCCGTCGGACGGAGCCGGACCGAAGGAGGAGCAGCCGTGGTGCTTGACCTCGTGCTGATCGGCTTGGCGGTAGCCCTGGACCCGCTGCCGCTTACCGCGTTCCTGGTCGTGCTGCCGTCACAGCGTGGCGTCATAAAGGGTGCGGCGTTCGTGTTCGGGTGGCTGGTGTCCCTTGCGATCGTGGTCACGGTCACGGTGCTCGCGACCGGCAATAGCCCGCCCCAGCCGAACACGGCCCCGTCCCTGGCCGGGCTGGCGGCCAAGATCGCCCTCGGCAGCGTCCTGATCGTGATCGCGATCCGGCACCATCGGCGGATGAGACAGCCCAGGCCGAAGAGGCCGCCCAAGTGGCAGGCGCACGTGGACAGCATGTCCCCGTGGTTCGCGATGGGCCTGGCACCGGCCCTGCAGCCCTGGGTCCTGATCGGTGCGGGTGCCGCCACGGTGGTGGAAGCCAAGCTGTCCAGCTGGCCGAGCTTCCTGGCGCTGTTCGGCTACTGCGTGCTGGCCTCGTCCTCCTACCTGGCCATGGAGATCTACGTCGGCCTACGGCCGGAACAGAGCCAGGCTTTCCTGGCCCGGGCCAGGACCTGGATCGACACCCACACCGACCAGGCGATCACCTGGGGGTCCCTGATCGTCGGCTTGTGGCTCGTCGCCAAGAGCACCTACCTGATCGTCACCTGAGAACCACGGTCGCGATGCCCCCGGGTCCTGGCCTGAGGTGAGGGATGGGTCTTGGGCTGGGTACCTTGCTGCCGTAGCGTTGTCTCACTGGACCCTTTACCGCAGTGACACCGGGAGCAGGCAATGACGCAGACCCCGCCTTATCAGGTAACCGACCCGGCGACCGGCGAGGTGGCCGAGACCTTCCCCTTCGCCACGGACGCGGAGGTCGCCGAGGCGCTTACCGCCGCGACCGATGCGTTCACGGCATGGAGGCTGCGCCCGGTCGCCGAGCGCGCCGCCGTGGTGAAGCGGATCGCCGAGCTGTTCACCGAGCGCGCAGCGGACCTGGCCGCGCTGATCACCAAGGAGATGGGCAAGCGGCCCGCGCAGGGCGTCGGCGAGGCCGAGTTCTGCACCGCCATCTTCGCCTACTACGCCGACAACGGCCCCGGGCTCCTCGCCGACAAGCCGCTGCCCGGTCATGACACCGCGCGCGTCGAGTACCGGCCCGTCGGCCCGGTTCTCGGCGTGATGCCGTGGAACTACCCGTATTACCAGGTGGCCAGGTTCGCCGCGCCCAACCTGATCGTCGGCAACCCCGTCATACTGAAGCACGCGGAAAACTGCCCGACCTCGGCCCTGGCCATCGCGCAGATCATGAAGGACGCGGGCGTCCCGGACGGCGTGTACGTCAACCTCTTCGCGACCCACGAGCAGGTTGCCGCGATGATCGCCGACCCGCGGCTGCGCGGCGTGTCGCTGACCGGCTCCGAACGGGCGGGCACCGTGGTCGCCGAGACGGCCGGCCGCAACCTGAAGAAGGTCGTCCTCGAGCTCGGCGGGTCCGACCCGTACATCATCCTCGACACCCCCGACGTCGAGGCGGCGGCGGAGACAGCCTGGGTCACCCGGATGGAGAACGTGGGCCAGGCCTGCAACTCCAACAAGCGGATGATTGTCATGGACGACGTCTACGACGACTTCGTGGCCGCCCTGGTCAAGCGGGCCACCGCGATGACGCCGCGCCCGGCGGGCGACGACTCCGATGAGGCCTACAGCCCGATGGTCTCCCGCAAGGCGGCGGAGAACCTGCTGGCCCAGGTGCAGGACGCGGTATCGAAGGGCGCCACGCTGCACGTCGGCGGCACGCTCGACGACGGCAAGGGCGCGTACTTCGCCCCGGCCGTGCTCACCGGCGTGACCCCGGAGATGCGGGCCTACCGTGAGGAACTGTTCGGCCCGGTCGCCGTCGTCTACAAGGTCAGCACCGACGACGAGGCGGTCCGGCTCGCCAACGTGGTGGACTTCGGCCTCGGCGGCGCGGTCTGGTCGGCCGACGAGGAGCGGGCCATTAATGTCGCCGAGCAGCTAGAGGTTGGCATGGCCAACGTCAACACCCCGGCAGGCGAGGGCGCGGACCTGCCGTTCGGCGGCACCAAACGTTCCGGCTTCGGTCGCGAGCTAGGCCCCCTTGGCATCGACGAATTCGTCAACAAGCGCCTCTTTTACGTCGAGAAGTAGTGCTCGACGAGTAACGCCCACCCGCTCGGCCCGCGACCAGGGCGCGTGCGTACTACGGCCGCTGCGGCAGGAGCTACCGGTGCTGCGGTAGCGGAACCGCAACCGCAGCCGGGTTCGCGATGCCGGTCACGCCCGGCTGAGCAGCCGCCGGGGGAGGGGAGGAGTACACCCCCAGTTGCAGCCTGCCACAGCCGCTGATGCGCAGGCTGGAGGGAAACCCGGTTCGCCAGGCTGACGACACCGGCCGGCGCGATGGCCACCATGGAAAGCAGACCAGGGCGATCCGTGGAGGCGCGAGTGTATGACCTCGAGACCGCGATCCTGCAAACGCGGAGTGCGGTCGATATCAGACCTGATTCCCGCGCCTTCCGCCGACCGCTGACGCCGGATCGGCACAGGTTCGTGATCATCAGGGTTCTCTACGCTCTGTGATCACGGGAGCCCTGGTGCCTGCCGTACCATCATGGCTGCTGGAGCCCCTCTGGGCGCCACGGCGGAAAAGATCAGCAGGTCAAGAATTCTCACCTCGGTGAGCCTGAGATTGCGCCTCGCGAGCTCCTGCCGGACCGCCCGCACCGCCGGCCCGTTGCGGTCGAGGTCGCGTTCGTAGCCGCGTACGAGTTCGAGCGCACGCTCCCCGAACAGAGCCTTGGCCCCGGGGTCGTCGTCCTCCAGGTACTTCCGGACGACGCTGTCGAGCAAGGGGATCAACGCCGGGCGCTTTGGGTGCAGCGTCTTGGTCATCTTCGCGAAGCCGATCCCCCGAATGCCCGCGAACGCGTCGAAGAGCTGCCTCAGCGGCAGCCACGGCACCGCGTTCGCCCCTCCGGCCAGCGAGGCATCGGGGGCTATCACCTGCAGGGCCGGCTCGATCGCGCGGCGCCGCTCGAGAACCGCCTCGATCTCGGCCGCTGAGATGCGAGCACCGCCCCGGTTCGCCAGCCTGAGATCAGCCTCACCGAACGACGCCGAGCGCGAAGGATCGCTGACGTCGAAATGCCAGGGCCCCTTCAGCAAGCCGAGCACGGCGCCGAGGGGTTCCTCGACCACGACGCCATTCCGCAGGACGACCGGCGGGAACGAAGGCGTCGCCACCGGGTCAGCGTAGCCGACCTCACCGGCGACGACAGGAACGCCTGGCCTGATCGCGTCGCTGCCATCCGCCGATTGACATCGCCGGCGCGGCCACCTGCAATGATGGGGTGGGCGACACTACGCGCGATGCGGATGCCGACGTCATCGTGTCCGGGCGCGAACCGCGGCGACATGCCCGGCGGCCAGGCAGTCTGCTTCGGCTGCTGGTCGTCGCGCAGACCGTGGCGGTCGCGATCGCGGTCGCGGTCGCGGTGCACTACCGCGCCGAGGCTGGCCGGCCCGATCACAGCGGTGCGCAGGCGGCTAGCCGGCCGGCGTCCCCGATGCCAGAGGTGACCAGCGCGGCGCTGCGCCTGCCTGCGGGCGGGGGCGTGACCGGCACGGTGGTCATTACCGCCGCCGCCCTGCCCGGTGCCGCCCGGGCGCAGTTCACGGTGTCCGCCGTCATAACCGGGGGGACGCCGGGAACGGTCTACGACCTGATCGGGAGCGACTGCTCGACCGGGGACCCACGGCCCGACGAGGTGTGGGCGACGGGGCTCGCCCGCGCGGACGGCACGGCCGACCTGACCGGTTATACCTGGACCGCGGCGGTGGCTCACCGGTACTGGATGGTTCTGGACCCCTCGCCGGCCGGGCCGGCGCCGGGCCTGCACGGGCATTTCGCCGCGGGCACGGCGACGCCGTTCCGGCGCGGTCAGGCGCCGTGCACCAGCACGCCATGACAGCTCCGGTTGCGATGACCGGGCTCAGGCCCGCCCGCGGGGGTCCCAGATATACGGAGTGGTCCGGGCGAGGCGGCAGAATCCGAGGCGGGCGAGGATCGGCTGGCTGTCCGGGGAGGCGTCGACGTACAGGTAACGGTAGCCCCGGGCCGCGGCCAGCCGGGCGCGGTAAGCGATCAGGGCACGGTAGATGCCCTGGCCGCGCCAGCTAGCCAGGGTTCCCCCGCCCCACAAGCTGGCGAAGCTGGAACCGGGGAGGAACTCGATCCGTGCCGAGCAGACCGGCTGGTCCCCGGCCATCGCCACCACCATGGCCACTGCCTCCGGGCGGTCGCGCAGCTGGGCCCGCAGTGACCGGCGCAGCCGGGAGCTGTCGGTCCCGAATACCCGCTCGTGCACATCGGCCAGCAGGCCGACGCCGGCCTCGTCGGTAACCGGCAGCAGCCGTAGCCCGGGCGGCAGATCCACCCGCGCCGGTACTGAGGAGACCTCGGTCACCATCAGCGACTCCGCGCCCTCGGCGGCAAAGCCGGCCGCCACCAGGCGCCGGTCCAGATCGGGCGGGCGGTCGTAGTCGTACAGCTTCCACTCGAACTTCTCGTCGCGGGCCGCGAAAAAGGCAACCTGCTCGGCGATCACCGCGTCAGCGTCGGCGTCACCCAGCCTTGACCAGGCGATTCCCGACCAGCCTCGGCCATCCGCGCCCACCCAGCGCACGACCAGAGGGCCGGCCTCGATCCGCGCCCCCGACCCGTCCGGCCGGGCACTGCGGCGGACCTCGGCGTCGAACGCGGCCAGCACCCGGTCAGAGTCCACCCGCCCAGCCCACCACGAGAGCACGCTACTCGGCCACCCCTGGGCCGAGGGCGAGCGAAACCGGACGGCTGGGCCGAGGGCGAGCGTAATCCGGGCTGCGGGATACTGGCGGCTATGCCTGAACTCATCACGCAGCCGAGCCGGGTCGCCGCGGCTGGCCAGCCCCCCAAGCTCATCGACGAGTACGTCGGGCGGGCTAACACAGGGCAGGACGGCCTGAGCATCGCGCACATGCGCAGCCCTTCGGGCTGGGCCGAGCCCGGGCAGCGCCCTGAGTTCGACGAGTTCACGATCGTCCTGCGCGGTGCGCTGGTCGTGGAGTCCGAAGGGGACCAGGTGACTGTGCAGGCCGGCCAGGGTGTTCATACGCGACCCGGGGAATGGGTACGCTACAGCACCCCGGGAGCCGACGGCGCCGAGTACATCTCGGTCTGCGTGCCCGCGTTTGCCCCGGACACCGTTCACCGGGACGACTAAAGGTCTATCAAACGGTTGGTTTATCTCTATCTGCCCGGGCGAGGGTGGTCAACGTCGGCCTTCATAAGCTGGGGGCACTGCCCGGCAAGCTGATCAGGAGGCCAGGTGACGCATCCGCTGCCGCCGCTGGTCGGGGAGCGCCTGCGGGCGCTGCGCGAGCGCCCCGCCGAGCCGACCGACAAGGATTTCGGCTATCCGATGCTCACCCTGCGCGAGTCGGCGCTGGCGGGCAACCTGGCGGCGATGGCCGACTGGTGCGCCGGGGCCGGGGTGGAGCTGGCGCCGCACGGCAAGACCGCCATGTCGCCCGAGCTCGCCGCCCGCCAGCTGGCCAGCGGAGCCTGGGGCATCACCGTGGCCACCATCGGCCAGCTGCGGATGTACCGGTCCTTCGGCTTCCCCCGGCTGCTGCTGGCCAACGAGCTGGTGGACGAGCGGGGCATCGCCTGGCTGGCGGGCGAGCTGGCCGCCGATCCCGGCTTCGCGGCGTATTGCTATGTCGACAGCACCGACGGCGTGGCCATCCTGGACCGGGTCCTGACGGCGCACCCGGCCGGGCGCAGGCTCCCGGTCCTGGTGGAGATCGGCCTGGGGCGGACCGGCTGCCGGACCGATGACCTGGCGCTGACGGTGGCCAAGGCGGCCGCCGCGACCGGCACCCTGACGGTGGCCGGGGTGGCCGGGTACGAGGGCACGATCAGCGGCATCGACGCGCGCGCCCTCGATACCGTCGCGTCGTTCTGCCGCCGGCTGGCGAACCTGGCCGGCACCGTGGCGGAGGTAGCAGGGGCCCCGGGCGAGTTCATCGCCACGGCCGGCGGAAGCGTGTACTTCGACGTGGTGGCCCGCGAGCTGACCGCGGCCGGATCAGGGTTCCCGGACGGGATGACCGTGGTCCTGCGCAGCGGCGGGTACCTCTTCCACGATCACGGGGTCTACCAGGCGTCGACTCCCGCCGCCCGCGGCGTGGCCGGGGCGCCCGTGCTCCGGCCTGCCCTGGAGCTGTGGGCGCAGGTGGTGTCGCGGCCCGAGCCGGAGCTGGCGCTGCTCAGCGCGGGGCGCCGCGACGCCGGCTTCGACGCGGGCCTGCCGGTGCCGTTGCGGGCGCGCCGCCGGGACGGGGGAGCGGCCCGGCTGGCCGGCGCCAAGGTGACCGGGCTCAACGACCAGCACGCCTACCTGCGGCTTGACCCCGGGACCGCGCTGGCGCCCGGCGACCTGGTGTGCCTGGGCATCTCCCACCCCTGCACCACGCTGGACAAATGGCGCCTGATCGCGGTGCTGGACGACGAGGACAACGTCATCGACACGGTGCACACCTTCTTCTAGCCCGAGGGCGCCGTAGCCGACGGGCCGGGTCCTGGGCGGCCGGGCCGGTCCGGTGTACGTTCGGTACGTGCAGGGGACCACGTTTCTCTCCGTTCTGCGCCAGCTGGCCACGGCCGGACCGGACCGGCCGGCGCTGACCTACAACGACCAGACGCTGACCCGGGCCGAGTTCACCGACCGGGTCGAGCGTCTCGCCGCGCTGTTCGCCAGCCGCGGCGTCACCGAGGGCTCGACGGTCACGATCGGGCTGCCGAACTCGATCGGGTTCGTCGAGAGCATGTTCGCGGCGTGGGCCGTGGGCGCGGTGCCGCAGCCGATCTCCGACCGTCTCCCGGCCCTGGAACGCGACGCCATCGTGGACCTGGCCGACCCCGCGCTCGTGGTGGGGGCGCCACCGTCCGAGGGGCAGACGCGGCCGGCCCTGGAGTCGGTGCCTGGGGACCTTCCGGCTGGCCCGTTCACCCCCGGCGTCTCGCCCGAGTGGAAGCTCATGACCAGCGGGGGCAGCACCGGCCGGCCGAAGCTGATCGGCGCCACCCAGCCCGCGGTGTCCGAGCTCGTGGGGCCGGCCGGCGCCCTGGTGCACCTGCGCCCCGATGGCTGCGTCCTGATGACCGGGCCGCTCGCCCACAACGGCCCGTTCGTCGCCACCACCTGCGCGATGCTGCTCGGCAACCACATCGTGCTGATGCCGCGGTTCAACGCGGCCGAGACGCTGCGCCTGGTCGAGAAGCACCGGGTGACCTGGATGCTCCTGGTGCCGACGATGATGCTGCGGATCTGGCGGCTGCCGGAGGAGGTCCGGCTCGCCACCGACGTGTCCAGCCTGGAGGTGGCGTTCCACCTGGCCGCGCCGTGTCCGGCCTGGCTCAAGCAAGCCTGGATCGAGTGGCTCGGCCCGGAGAAGGTGATTGAGCTGTACGGCGGCACCGAACTCCAGGCCGTGACGGTGATCAGCGGCACCGAATGGCTCACCCACCCGGGTTCGGTCGGCCGGGCCGTGCTGGGCGAGATCGAGATACGCGACCCGGATGGCCGCTCAGTCCCGGCCGGCCGGGAGGGGGAGATCTGGATGCGCCGCGGGCCGGACGCCGCGTCGCCGTACCGTTACATCGGCGCCACCGCGCGCAGCGCCGCCGACGGCTGGGAGTCGCTCGGCGACATCGGCAAGGTGGACGCGGACGGGTACGTGTACATCACCGACCGCCTCGCGGACATGATCCTGGTCGGCGGGGCGAACGTGTACCCGGCGGAGATCGAGGCCGCGCTGGACGAGCACCCGGCCGTGCAGTCCTGCTGCGTGATCGGCCTGCCCGACGAGGACCTGGGCAGCATCCCCTACGCGATCGTCGAGTTGTCCGGCCCCGCCTCCGACGAGGACCTGATGGCGCACCTGCGCCGCCGGCTCGCCCCGTACAAGCTGCCCCGGGTCATCGAGCGCGCGACCACGCCGCTGCGCGACGACGCCGGGAAGGTGCGCCGCTCAGCGCTGCGGGCCGAGCGGATCGCCGGCTGAGGCCCCGTCTCCGGCGGAGTCCCTGAGCTGGTCGGCGATCAGCTTGGCCATCCGCTCCATGGAGTCTTCCAGGTCCTTCGTGGTGACCACGTCGGACAGCGCGAGGCGCACGGCGGCGAGTTCGCGGGCGAGGAACTCGGTGTCCGCCTGGGTCCGCGCCGCCACCTCACGGTCCCGCTCGATGTTGGCCCGGTCCCGGTCGTCCTGCCGGTTCTGCGCCAGCAGGATCAGCGGCGCGGCGTAGGCCGCCTGGGTCGAGAAGGCCAGGTTGAGCAGGATGAACGGGTACGGGTCCCAGTGGTTGACGAGGCCGACGGTGTTGAGCACGATCCAGCCGATGACGATCACCGTCTGGCCGACCAGGAACCGCCCGGTGCCCAGGAACCGGGCGATCGCCTCGGAGAACCGGCCGAACGCGTCGGCGTCGTACCGCGCGCCCATCCGCGGGGTGGCGCCGCGCGGGACGGACAGGTCGTTCCGCTCGGCCAGGCGGCTGGCGATCCGTGCCATCTCAGGCTCCCGTCTTCCGCCAGCCCACCGGAAGCAGGTGGTCCAGCACGTCGTCCACGGTGACCGCGCCGAGCAGGCGGCCATCCTCGTCGCACACCGCCACGCTGACCAGATTGTAGGCGGCGAGCCTGGCCGCGAGCTCGTGCTCGGGCAGGTCGGGCCGGACGAAGACGCTCGCCTCGACGCAGTCGCCGACCGGGGTGGCCGGCGGCCGTCGCAGCAGCCGCTGGAACCCGACGCTGCCCAGGTAGCGGCCGGTCGGCGTGATCACCGGCGGCTCGCACACGTAGACCTGCACGGCCGCGGTGACCGGCGTTTCCGGGTCCCTGACCCGGGCCAGCACCTCCGCGACCGACACGTCGGGGGTGACGATCAGGGGCTGCGGCGTCATCAGGCCGCCGGCCGTCGTGGCGTCGTAGAGCAGCAGCCGCCGCAGCTCGGCGGCCGGGACGGCCTCCATCGCGGTCAGCAGCCGCTCGCGCTGCTCGGCCGGCATCTCGGCGAGCAGGTCCGCGGCGTCGTCGGGCTCCATCTCCTCGACCACGTCGGCGCTGCGTTCCAGCTCCAGGCTGTCCAGCAGCCGGACCTGGTCCTGTTCCGGCATCTCCTCCAGCAGGTCGGCCAGTTCCTCGTCATCGAGCGCGGCCGCGAGCTGGTTGCGCCGGCTGGGCGACATGCCCTCCACGGCCGCGGCGAGGTCGGCCGGCTGCAGTTCGCGCAGGCCGACCAGCTGGTCGGCCATCGGGCCGGCCCGGAACAGCTCCGGGTACTTGTCCCACGGCACGATCGTGGTGCGGCGGTGCCGCAGGCCCCGGCCGTGTACCACGGCGAGCGCGCTGACCTCCCAGCCGACCCGCCGCTGCTCGCGCGGGATGATGGCGACGTCGACGACGGTTCCGTCCTGGGTCTGCTTGCCGTACAGCTCCGAGGCGAGGATCTCCCCGGTCCGCCGGGTGAAGCGGTCCAGGTCGACGGTCCCGCCGCGCAAGTGCGCGCCGTCGACGGATATCTCCGTGATCGCGCCGAGGTTCACGAAGATACGTCGCCGCTGCAACGTCACGACCAGCCCGAGGGCGCGCGGCGGCTCGGTCCCGGCGGCGGGCAGGAGCACCACCTCGCGGATCCGGCCGATGGTCAGGCCCTCGCTGTCCAGCAGCGGACGGCCCCTCAGCCGGGACGTGAAAACCTGGGGTATGGTCACGGTCTGTCCATCACCTCCCGAGCACGAGCCGACCAGCACCATTATCGTTTCCGCCAGCCTGGCCGGCGGCACCGGCACGGCCCGCACCCTGGCGCGGTCATGCCCGGCCGGCGATGCTGGTGAATAGCAGACGCGCCAGGAGGACAGCAGATGACGTCCGGGTATCTCCCTAGCACCGCCGGCGGGGGCGACCTAGTGGCCGAACTCGCCTCGATAGCGACCCAGGCCGGCCCGAATACCGGCCTGTGGCCTGGGCTGACGATCTACCGGTTTACCGCGCCGGCCGGGCCGACGTGGGAGGAGATCCAGTCGCTGTCCCTGTGCGTCGTAGCCCAGGGCCGCAAAGCCGTGACGGTCGGCGGCGAGACTTATCTGTACGACCCGTTCCGCTACCTGGTCCTGTCTAGTCACCTGCACTTCCAGGCCGAGATTCTCGAGGCCACCATCGGCCGGCCGTTCCTGTCCCTCGTCCTGCAGATCGAGCCGGACCTGGTCCGCCAGGTGTCCAGCGACATGCTGGAACGGCGCACCACCGTATTCCGGTCACGCGAAACCGACGCCCGGCCGCCCGATGCCTGCGTCTCCGCGCTGGATCAGGAACTGCTCGGGGTGGTGCTGCGGTTCCTGCGGGCCGTCAAGACCACCGCCGACCGAAGGGTTCTCGCCCCGCTCTACCTGCAGGAACTGGTCTACCGGGTGCTGCAGCGCGAGCAGTACGCGCGGCTGCTCGCCCTCGCCGCGGCCGAATCCGCCAGCAACCCGGTGTCGGCGGTGCTCGAGTACATGCGGACGCACCTGTACGAGTCACTGACCGTGGCCGACCTGGCCGACCTGGTCAGCCTGAGCCCGTCGGCGTTCGCGCACCTGTTCCGCGACGTCACCGGCCGGTCGCCGTACCAGTTCCTCAAGGAGATGCGCCTGGACCGCGCCCGCGAACTGCTCGTCGACGGCCACCTGACGGTGGCGCGGATCTCCAAGGAAGTCGGCTACGCCAGCGTCTCGCACTTCATCGGCGAGTTCCGCGGCCGCTTCGGCGTGACGCCGCGCGCCTACTACGACGCGCAGGCCCTGCACCGCGAACTGGACACCCAGCGCGCGCGTAATGACACCGGGGCCACGCTGGCCTGAACCGGAATGGGCAACAGTTCAGCAGGAAGCCGGTATCTCTGCCGCTAGCTGTCGCGCCGCTGCAATGGCACAGTAACCATCACGAAATGGCTGTACCGACCGCGGAGGGCGGCATGACCCGTATTGCGTACCTCGTCACCAGCGCGCGCGAGATGACGCTCGCCGACGGAACGGCCCACCCGACGGGCTATTTCGCCGAGGAAGCGCTCAAGCCCTACGAGCGGTTCACCGACGCCGGATTCGACGTCACGGTCATCACGCCGGACGGGAATCCGCCGCACGCCGACCCGTACGGGCTGTCGTGGTTCTTCCACTATCCCGACGAGGACAAGGACTACCTGGCCTCGGTGGTGCGCACCTTCGCCCGCGACGTCGACGACATCCGGCTGACCCTGCACCAGAACACCGAGCTCGGCCTGGCCGCGGCCCGCCGCGTGGCCGCGCTGCTCCGGCAGCAGGGCCGCACCGCCGCCGAGGCCCACCGCGTCGTCAGCACCGCCGCGAAGACGGCCTGGCAACAGGACCGGCAGTTCGCCGCGGTGCTGGCCGAGGACGAATCGAACGGCCTGACGCCGGAACAGGTCCAGGCCGAGGTGGACGCCCAGCGGGCCGACAGTCACAACCTAGCTGCCGAACGGGCGGCCAGGCTGCAGGCCCTTCCCGGCTTCCAGCACCCGGTCGCGCTGTCCTCGCTGAGCGACGCGCAGCTCAGCGAGTTCGACGCGGTCTTCGCCCCGGGCGGCCACGGGCCGATGGTGGACCTGGCGGACAACCCCGACGTGGGCCGCCTGCTCACGGCGCTGCAGGCCAGGCGGGCGCCGATCGCCGCGCTCTGCCACGGCCCGGCGATCTTGCTGTCGGCGCCCGAACGGGCCGACGGCCTGTGGCTGTTCGACGGGTACCGGATGACCTCCTTCACCGACGAGGAGGAGGACCAGACCGAGGCCGGCCGGCTCGGCACGGCGTGGCTGCTGGACGTGGCGCTGAAGAACGCGGGCGCCGTCTTCGACGACGGTCCGTCGGCGTGGATCTCGCACGTCGTCGTCGACCGGAACCTGATCACCGGGCAGAACCCGGGATCGACCGAGGCGACCGCCGATGCGGTCATCTCCAAGCTAGCCGCCCCCGCCCGCCAGGCGGCCTGAGCCGCCACGCCAAGGAGCATCAGCATGACCATGACACCCACGCAGACCGTGCAGGCGTTCCTGGATGCATTCGCCCGGCATGACGTCGACGCCGCCATCGCCGTGGTTGATCCGCAGGTGTCGGTGACCGTACATCCGTTCGGCCTCGAAAGCAGCGGTGCGGACGTGCTGCGGGGCGTCCTGGCCGACCTGGTGCGCGGCTTCCCCGACCTGATGATCACCGTCAGCCGGGTGATCACCACCGGCGACGTGGTCACCGCGCTGTTCAAGGCGGAGGGAACCCAGGCCGCTGGCTACGCCGGCGCCATCAACCAGGAGAAGCACCTGGATATCGATCAGGCCTGGCGGTTCGTGACCGGCGGCGGGCTGATCACCGAGGTCACCGCCTACTGGTGCCAGGCCCAGCTGTACCGGCGCCTGGCCGTGAAGCGCTACGACGAGATCGCGATCGCCTGAGACCAGGGGAGACCACCATGACCGAAGTGAGCCAGCGCCCGCGCACCGCCGAATCCGCGGCCGCGGTCGTGACCGAGTTCTTCGACCGGTACCGCGCGCATGACGTCGACGGCATGACCGACCTGTGCTCGATCAACGCCGACTTCTCCTACGTCCCGGTCGAGATCTGGGGCAAGCAGCGGGTGCTGCGCGGCGACGGAAAGGTCTGCACCGTCGGCAAGCCGCTGTGGACCGGGCTGATCGCGTCGTTCCCGAACCTGTCCAACACGGTGCACAGCGTCACCAGCAACGACGACGGAGACGTGGTCGCCCAGGTCGACGTCGAGGGCACCCAGCAGCTGGCCTGGGGCCTTATCGCCCCGGCGGGCCGGCACTACCGCGAGCCGCACCTGTTCATCTTCCACGTCGGCGCGGACCTGCTCATCGACAGCATCGCCGCCTACTGGAACGACGCGGGCATCAGCCAGCAACTCGGCCACAACGAAGTCGACTGACGAGGAGGACCCACCGATGGCACTGCTCAAGCGGGAAGAGTGGCAGGGCTTCGTCCGGGACGTGGACTGGTCCTACAGCTACGTCGACGACGAGGCCGTCTACCCGGAGTGGCACAGCGGCACCGGTAAGGTGCCCCGGCAGGCCTGGCAGGCCTGGGAGGAGAGCTACAAGGTCAGCTACCCCGAGTACGTCGCGACCCAGCGGGAGAAGGAGGCGGCGGTGTACGCGGTGAAGGCCGCGCTGCAGCGCTCGTCCGCCTTCGACAGCCTGTCCGAGGGCTGGAAGTCCGCGACCAAGATGCACTTCGGCGGCGTCGCCCTGGTCGAGTACGCCGCGGTGCTGGCCGAGCTCAAGATGGCCCGCTTCGGGCTGAACGGCTCGTGGCGGAACATGGCCACCTTCGGCCAGCTCGACGAGCTGCGGCACGCCGCGGTCACCACATTCTTCGGGCACGAGTTCATCGGCAAGGACGCGCAGTACGACTGGACGCAGAAGATGTACCACACCAACGACTGGGTGGCGATCTCGCTGCGGAACCTGTTCGACGCGATGATGACCTCGGCGAACGTGGTGGACATCGCCATCGAGCTGCCGCTGACCTTCGAGACCGGGTTCACGAACCTGCAGTTCGTCGCGCTGGCCGCGGACGCGCTGGCGTCCGGCGACGTCAACTTCGCCAACATGATCTCCTCGATCCAGACCGATGAGGCACGGCACTCCCAGCAGGGCGGCCCGACGCTGGAGATCCTGGTCGAGCACGACCCGGTCCGGGCCCAGTGGGTGGTCGACAAGGCCTTCTGGGGGTCGGCCCGCGCGTTCGCCGCGCTGACCGGGCCGGCCATGGACTACTACACCCCGCTGGAGCACCGCAAGCAGTCCTACCGGGAGTTCATGGAGGAGTGGATCATCGACCAGTTCGTGCACACCCTCGAGCAGTACGGGCTGAAGAAGCCGTGGTACTGGGACGAGTTCCTGCGCGGGCTGGACATCTGGCACCACGGGCTGCACATGGGGCTGTGGTTCTGGCGGCCGACGATCTGGTGGCGGCCGATGGCCGCGGTCAGCAAGGACGAACGCGCCTGGCTGACGGAGAAGTACCCGAACTGGGAGCGGGTCTTCGGCGACAAGTGGGACGTGATCATCGACAACGTCAACTCCAACAACATGGAGGCGACCCTGCCGGAGACGCTGCCCTGGCTGTGCAGCACCTGCCACCTGCCTGCCTGCAACGCCACCCAGTCCAGGAACGGGACCTGGCGGGTCCGTGACGTACAGCTGGAGTACGACGGCCGGACGTACCACTTCTGCACCAACGGCTGCCGGCAGATCTTCTGGAAGGACCGGGACAACGTCAACCACGAGACGGTGATCGACCGGTTCCTGGCCGGCCAGATCCAGCCGATGGACGTCGGCGGGATCCTGGGCTACATGGGCCTGACGCCGGACGTGATGGGCGACGATCCCGACTACGAGGCCTGGACCAGGGACTACGCCGACCGAGTGGCGGTCCGGCCGGGAGCAGCGTCATGAGCGAACCGCAGCTGGTCCCGCTGAACGCCATCTTCGCCACCGACTTCGTGCAGATCCTCGTCCCGGTCACCACCGCGAACACCATGGCCGAGGTGGCGGCCGCGGTAGCCCACCATGTCGAGGGCAAGCGCGTGCGGGCGCTGCCCTACGACAAGGTCGTCATCTACCAGGGCGAACGGCTTCCGGCCGACATGACCGTCGCCGCCGCCGGAATCAGGCCGCTCGACCACGTCACGGTCGAGTACGACATCCCGGAGGGGTCATGAAGAACCCGGTGGGCCCGGTGCTGCGGATGGGCGACGAGGTCGAGCTGATCATCGCCGCGATCGAGGACGACAACCCCGGCACCGAGATCGAGGTCATCGACCGCGGCGCCTACGTCCGGGTGCAGGGCGAGGACCAGATCACGGTGACCGAACAGACGCTGCGCCACTACCTCGGCGCCGACTACGAGATCAGGTCGTTCGGCGGGATCATGTCCGCCTTCAGCGGCCGGGTGATCAACACCAGCGACGCCATCACCTGGCAGAGCATCGCCCTGGGTAAGGAGGCGGCCCGATGACCGAGACACCCGCGCGCAAGCCGAGGCCTCGCCGGACCTTCAGCGCGTTCGGCGACGTACGCCGGATGCCGAGCGAGTACGAGATCGTCACCCACGCACAGAACTGGACCGTGCGGCAGAACCGGGCGTCGGCGTTCGAGCAGAACCCGTCCTCGGCGCCGAATTTGTGGTTCCTGACCTACCGGGACAACACGCCGCTGAAGGCCACGGACTGGGACGCCTTCCGCGACCCGGACGCGCTGACCTACAAGACCTACGTCAACCTCCAAGCCGACGCGGAAACCAGGGTGCGCGGCGTGCTGGAGGCACACGCCGAGGACGGCGCGGACGCGAACCTCGACCCGGCGGCGGTGACGCTGCTCGGCCGCCTGTTCACCCCCTCGCGCTACCTGTGCCACGGATTCCAGCAGGTAGAGGCGTACCTCGGGTACATGGCCCCGAGTTCCTACATCACCAACGCGGCGGCCTTCGCCACGGCAGACTTCCTGCGCCGGGTCACCACCATCGCCTACCGCACCAGGGAGCTGCAGATGGCCTGCCCGGACTCGGGCATCGGCTCGGCCGAACGGTCGGTGTGGGAGGGGCACGAAGGCTGGCAGCCGGCCCGCAAGGCGGTCGAGTACGCGCTGGCCAGCTACGACTTCGGTGAGGCGTTCACCGCGCTCAACCTGGTCCTCGGCCCGACGCTGGACGACGTGCTGCTGACCCAGCTCGGCCGGGCCGCCAAGGGCCGCGGTGACGACCTGACCTGGTTGCTCACCGCGTTCCTGGCCGAGGATTCCCGGCGCCGCGGCCGGTGGAGCCGGGCCCTGGCCGACCTGGCCGTGGCCCAGCGCCCGGACAACCGGGACGTGCTCGCCAAGTGGGCCGGCCGCTGGGCCGCGCGGGCCGACGAGGCCGCGCTGGGCCTGGGGACGATCCTGGAGGCCGCCGCCGGGGTTCCCGCGACGCAGGTCGCCGCCCACGCCAGAAGCGCCAGGGAACAGTTCCTCGCCGGGCTGCTCGAGACCGGCGGCGCCAGCGACGCTGCGCAAGCCGGCTGACCATGGAGACCGCACGCTGGCGGGACACGATCAACCTCGATGACCTGTGGGAAGGCGACATGGCCGCGGTCACGGTCGACGGCGAGACCGTCCTCCTGGTCAACGTGGACGGTACCGTCCGGGCCTACTCCAACCGGTGCCCGCACCAGGCGTCGGCCCTGGACGAGGGTGACCTGGACGGGGAGACGCTGACCTGCGCCAAGCACCTGTGGGAGTTCAACGCCGTCACCGGCGGCGGCATCAACCCGGATGACGCCAGGCTGACGAGCTTCGGCTGCCAGGTCGGCGACGACGGCACGATCTACGTGGACATCGGCCGGTGAGGCGGCCCCGGATCGTGGTCATCGGCGGCGGGGCCGGCAGCGCCGCCGCAGTGGCCGAACTGCGCAAGCAGGGCTTCGACGGCTCTCTCACGCTGATCAGCGCGGAGAACACGGTGCCCTACGAGCGCCCGCCGCTGTCCAAGGGGTTCCTGCTCGGCACGTCGGGGCAGGTGCCGGTCAAGGACGCCGCCTGGTACGAGCAGGCGTCGGTCGAGCTGATCCTCGGCTCGCGGGCCACCCGGCTCGACCTGGCGGCCAGGACCGTCACCCTGTCCGGCGGCGCGGTCCTCGGCTACGACCAGCTGCTGCTCGCCACCGGAGTCCGGCCGCGCGTCCTGCCCGGCCTCGACGGCGACGGCGTCTGCTACCTGCGGACCGGCGAGGACGCCGCCGCGCTGCGCGACAAGATGACCGCGGCCGGGCACATCGCGGTGCTCGGCGGCGGGTTCATCGGCTGCGAGGTGGCCGCCGCGGCCAGCAGGCTGGGCAAGCGGGCCACGATCCTGGAGGCGCTGCCCACCCTCCTGCACCGGGCCCTCGGCCCGGAGCTCGGCGACGTCGTGGCCGGCATCCACCGGGACGAAGGCGTCGACGTCCGCACCGGGCAGCAGGTGCTCGGCGTCCGGCCGCGCCCGGGCGGCGGCGTGCGGATCAGCACCGCGGCCGGCGACGTCGACGCCGACGTCCTCGTCGTCGGCGTGGGCACCGTGCCCAACACCGAGCTCGCCGAGCAGGCCGGGCTGCCGGCCGGCCACGGCATCGAGGTGGACGAGTGCTTCGCCACCGCAGCCCCCGGCATCTACGCCATCGGGGACGTCGCCGCCCAGCACCTGCCGGGGCACGGGCGCCGCGTCCGGGTCGAGCACCACGACACCGCCCTTCGGCACGGGCGGGTCGCGGCCCGCAACATGCTGGGCCAGCGCGAGCCGTTCGGCGACGTCCACTGGTTCTGGTCCGATCAGTTCGACCACACCATCTCCAGCGCGGGACTTACCGACGGCCCCGGGGAGCTGGTCATCCGCGGCTCGCTCGAGCAGCGCAGCTTCTCCGCGTTCAGCCTGGACCGCGACCGCGTGCGCGCGGTGATCGCGCTGAACCGGCCCCGGGACGTGCTCGATGCCCGCCGCCTGATCGCCCGCGACCACAGCGCCACCGCCGGCCAGCTCCGCGACGAGTCGCTGCCGCTCAAGCGGCTCGCCACCCCGGCCGTCACCGCGACCTGAGAGGGGACCGCGCATGAGCACGACGCTCGCCGCCGAGTGGCACGTCGACGAGCCGCGGCTCCGGGTCACCGAGAGCGATGCCCGGACCGCGCTGCGCGCGGTGACCGGCAGACCGGTCATCCCGGCCCGGGCCCGGCTACGGTTCGGCCCGGGCCGCACCTGCGAGGCGATCGCCCGGCTGCTCGACCGCGCCATCGCGCGCGCGGAGTCCGCCGGCCTGGACCCGCGGCGGCTGGTCGTGGCCGACGGCAGCGCGGAGGCGGGGGAGGACATCGTCCGGGTGCGGCGTAAGGCCCACGGGGTGGCGGACTGGATTCACAGTCCGACCTGCCGGGTCCGCATCGTGCTGCGTCCGGCCGGGCTGCACGCCACGGCCCGGCCTGCCGGGGCGCCGGGGCCGGCGCCCGCGGATCCCGTGGCACCGGTCCCGGCCCGGGAGCCCGCCGAACCCTCCGCGGAAGCCGCCGCCGTGCGCGACGCGCTGGCCGAGGTCATCGACCCCGACCTGGGCGTGAACATCGTGGACCTCGGATTCGTCCGCGGCATCGCCCTCGACGGGCGGACCGCGGTCATCACCATGACGCTCACCTCGGCGGCGTGCCCGCTCACCGGCGTGCTGGAGGATCAGATCCGCGCCGGACTCGTCCCGCTCGGCTGCGTCGACGACTTCCGCGTCGACTGGCAGTGGATACCGGCCTGGCGGCCCGCCGACATCACCGACAGCGGCCGCGACCAGCTGCGCGCCATCGGCTTCACCATCTGAGCGTGACGCCCGTCTGCGCTCAGAGCCGCTCGCCCGCGCTGACCGGGGCGGCGATGGTGTTCCCCGGCGGGGCCAGCGGGCACTGCCACGCGTCGTTGTACCGGCAGGACGGGTGATACAGGAAGTTCAGGTCCACGACCAGGCCGCCGTCCGATCCGCCCAGGTCCGCGCCCTTGGCGGTGTCCAGCGCGTACCGGCCGCCGCCGTAGCTGGACTGGCCCGCGGTGCCGTCGCGCAGCGGTAGCAGCAGGCCGCCGGCGTACTGGCGCAGCCACCAGACGTCGATGACGGCGTCCAGCGGGGCGGGCAGCCGCAGGCAGCCGATGCGGTCCATCGGGATCACCCCGTCGCTGGTCGGCACCGACAGCGACAGCTCGCGTCCGGCCGGGAGCAGCGGGAGCTCGAAACGCAGCCCGGGGTCGTAGGGCCAGTACGGCAGGCCCGTCGCGCGCAGCGAATCGCCGGGCGGCAGCGGGCTCTGCGGATGCGACCGGAACAGCTCGTCCCGGCCCCGCCGCCACAGCTCATGGGCCTGCTTCGGATCGTCCTCGGCGCGCACCGCCGCGTAGAGTTCGCTGACGGTGCGCCGGTAATCGGTCAGCTCAAGCTCTCCGCTCGTCATGCTCCGAGTCTGCCTGTTCGGTCAAGTTGCCGCGGACCCGGACTGATCTGCGACACTGGCGGGATCGGCAGGGGGTGGTGTGGGAGTGCTGATCCCGCTGGTGGCGCGCGCCGGGGTGCTGGCCGAGGTCGGCTCGGTGCTGACCGCCGCGCGCGCCGGGCGGGGAGCGCTGCTGACGGTCACCGGCGAACCCGGCATCGGCAAGACCCGGCTCGCCGAATCGGCCGCCGGGCAGGCCGACGGATTCGAGGTCATCTGGACGTGGTGCCCGGCGGCCGCCGGAGGTGCCGCGCTGCGCCCGTGGTCGCGGGTGATCCGGGTCCTGGCGGGCGGTCACACGGCGGTGGCCCGGCTGATCGCGGACTCGCCGTTCCTGGCCGCCCTGGCCGACCCGGCCCGGAGCGGAGACGCTCGCGACCCCGAGGGCGCGCGCTCGCAGCTGTCCTTCGACCTGGCCGAGGTCTTCGCGGTCGCGGCCGCGAAGCGGCCGGTCCTGGTGGTCATCGACGACGCGCACCAGGCCGACGTGTCCTCGCTGCGGCTGCTCACCGAGCTGGCTCCCGCCCTGCGCACGATGCCTGCCGCCGTGCTGGTCACCGCGCGGGACGGCGACCGGGACTGGCACGGGCGGCTGGACATGCGAACCGCGCTGCTGCGCTCGGGTGACGTCATCTCGCTGCAGCCGCTCGCCGAAGGAGACGTCGCCGCCGTGGTGGCCGGCGTGACCGGAGCCCCGGCCGGCCCGGAATTGGTTGGGGTCATCGCCGAGCGCAGCGCGGGAAACCCGTTCCTGGTGACCGAGCTCGCCCGGCAGCTGGCCGAGCGGAACGCCGGGCCGGCGGCGGCCCGCGCGATCGTGCCCGACTCGGTGCGCGCGCTGGCCGGCGCCCGGGTCGGCGAGCTGACCGGGACGGCACGGGACGTCGTCCTGGCCGCCTCGGTCCTGGGCACGCGCTTCCGCCGCGACGTCCTGGCCGGGCTCACCGGACTCGAGCCCGGTGAGCTGGCCGGCGCGCTCACGGCCGGACGTGACACGAGCCTTCTCCAGCTCGCCGAGCCCGGCGAGGACCAGTTCCGGCACGACCTGGTCCGCGACGCCATCTACGACTCCATCCCCGCGGACGCCCGCGAGGACCTGCACACACGGGCCGGCCGTGTCCTGGCCTCGCTGGCTGGGCGGGGCCGGGACGTCGATGACGCCGAGGTCGCCTACCACCTGGCCCGGGCCGGGACCGCGGCGGCAGGGCCCGCCGCCGAGTACGCCCGCCGCGCCGGGGACCGGGCGCTCGCGGCCCTGGCCTTCGAGGACGCCGTGCACTGGTACGAGCGCGCCGCGTCCAGCCTCGTGGCCCTGCGGGCCGGCGATGACGAGCAGGCCCGCGCCGCGCTGCGGCTGGGAACCGCCCGGCTCGCGGCCGGCGACCTGGACGGCGGCCGGGCCGGGTTCCGCCAGGCGGCCGAGCGCGCCCGCCGGGCCGGGCGGCCCGACCTGCTCGCCCGCGCCGCGCTCGGCCTCGGCGGCGGGCCCGCCGGATTCGAGGTCGGGCTGCTCGACGGCGAGCAGATCAGCCTGCTCGAGGAGGCCAGGTCCGTGCTGCCTGACGGGCAGGGCACGCTGATCGCGCTGGTCACCGCCAGGCTGTCGATCGCCTCGACGCTGCTCCTCCCGGAGGCCCGGCGGCTCGAGCTGGCTACCGAGGCGGTTCGCCAGGCCCGTTCGGCCGGTGACGACGCGACCCTCGCGGCCACCCTGGCCGCACTGTGCGACGCCATCGCCGGCCCGGACCACTGCGCCGCGCGGCGTGCTCACGCCACCGAGATCATCGAACTCGCGGATCGCCTGCGCGATCCCGTCCTGGGCCTGCTCGGGCGGAGGCTGCGGCTCGTCGCCCTGCTGGAGACGGGCGCCATCGCGGACTGGGAGGCCGACGCGCTGGCCTACCGGGCCGCGGCCGAGGCGCTGCGCCATCCGCTGTACGCGTGGTACGTCCCGCTGTGGCGGGGGATGCGCGCCCTGGCCGCGGGCCGGGCCGACGAGTGCCGGGCCGCGCTGGCCGAGGCCGCCGCCATCGGCGAGCGGGCGGCCAGCGGCAACGCCTTCATGCTCGTGCAGACCCAGCTATGGTGCCTGCGCGCCGAGGAGCGCGACACCCCTGCCCTGCTGGCCATGCTGGACGAGCTGGAGACGATCCCGGTTCCCGCTCCCTGGCTCCAGGTCACCCGGGCGCTCGTGCTGGCCCAGGCCGGCCGGACCGAGGACGCCCGCGCTCAGCTGGAGGCGGTGGTTCCGCTGCTGCCCGCGCTGGCCAGGGATTCGGAATGGCTGCCCTCGATGGCGCAGGTCGCCGAGACCATCGCGCTGATCGGCCCGCACCCGGCGGCGCGCTGGGCCTACGATGCGCTGTCGCCCTACGCCGGGCTGATCGCGGTGGAGGGTATCTGCGCGGCCATCCGCGGGCCCGTGGACCATCACCTGGCCCTGCTGGCCGACGCGCTCGGCGAGCACGAAGCCGCGGCGCGGCACCGGGCCGCGGCGGTCGCGGGCGCCCGCGTGGTGGGCGCGCTGGCCCTGGCCGCCCGCATCGAGGGGGAGGCCGCGCCCGTCCCGGTTCCACCAGCTGACCATGCGTTCCACCGGCACGGGGAGGTGTGGACGCTGGCCTACCGCGGACGCGAGATCCGGATGAGGGACAGCAAGGGCCTGCGTGACCTTCATGCCCTGCTCGCCAGGCCCGGTACCGCGGTGGCCGCGCTCGACCTGGCCTCCGCTCCGGGTGGCCACCGGGCCGGCGCCCCGGCCGGACCGGACGTGCTGCACCCGCCGTCGGACACCGGCGAGATCATCGACGCACAGGCCCGCGCCGCCTACCGGCAGCGTCTGCGGGAACTTGACGAGGCCGCCGCCGAAGCCGACGCGGCCGCGGACATCGAGCGCAGTGCGCGCACCGCCGCCGAACGGGATGCCCTGGTCGCGGCGCTGACCGAGGCATACGGCCTGGGCGGCCGGGCCCGCCGGTCCGGTTCGGTGGCCGAACGGGCCCGCACCGCTGTGACCGCGCGGATCAGGGACGCGATCCGGCGGATCAGCGAGGCGCATCCCGAACTCGGCCGGCACCTGGCCCGTTCGGTGCGCACCGGCACCTTCTGCGTCTACGAACCCGACCAGCCGGTGCGCTGGTCGCTGTGAGGCCTCGTCTCACATCGTGCGGCGCGATCTCACGCCCTCCAGGTAACGCCGACACCTGGATGGAAGGAACCGAAGATGCCGCGCATGAGCAAAGCCGACGCCGCCGTCTCGCTGGACGAGCCCGAGATCGAGGGCCGGTACGCCGAACTGGGCGAGTACACGGTGGCATTCGAGACCCACAAGGCCGACATGGACCCGGCGCCGCTGTTCCAGGGCCTGCCGGACGACCGGTGCCAGTGCCCGCACTGGGGCATGGTGCTGGCCGGCCGGATCATCTTCCAGTACGCCGATCACGACGAGGTTTTCACCGCCGGGGACGCCTACTACGGCGCACCCGGGCACCTGCCGCTCTTGTTCGCCGGGACCGAGCTCGTCGAGTTCAGCCCGACCGCCGCGCTGAACGAGACGATGGGCGTCGTCGGGAAGAACCTCGAGGCGGCGCGGGCGGCCGGCCTGGCGGGCGGTGCCTGACATGGCTCTGCCTGGCAGGGACGTGGCCGTCATGCGTGATCTCAGCGAGAAGCTGATCCGTTTCCTGGAGACCGGGGACGTGCCCGAGGGCCTGTTCCGGCCGGACGTGTTCCTCGACCTGACCATGCCGACCTGGCGGGTCCAGACCGCGGGCGCCGAGGACCTCATCGCGGTGCGCAAGGAGGGCCACTCCGGCCCTGGCACCGTGACCCGCTGGCGCGCCGACCCGACGCCGGCCGGGTTCGTCTTCGAGTTCGAGGAACGGTGGGACAGCGAGGGGCAGCAGTGGTACGGGCGGGAGATGATGCGTTTGGACGTGACCGACGGCGCGGTAGCGGGCGTCACCGTCTACTGCACCGGTGACTGGGACGAGGCCAGGCAGGCCGAGCACGCCGCGGCCGTCACGCTGATCCGTCCCTAGGAGCCCAGCCGCCGAGCTGGAGCCGGGCCGCGCTCTGCTCCCGCTCGGCGGCCTGCTGGGTCAGCCGGACGAACGCGTCCGCGGCCGGGATGCGGTAGCGGTCCCGGTGCCAGGCGATGCCGACGATGCGCGGGCTGACCTTGGCCAGCCGCTTGAGCCGCAGGCCGGGCCGGTGGGGGTCGACCGACAGCCACGAGATGATGGCGGCGCCGACGCCCGCGGCGGCCAGCCCGAGAATGGTGGCGTTGTCATGAGACCTGAAGGCGATCTGGTCCCGCAGCCGCGGCCGGCCGAGCCGGTTCTCGATGGAGTGGACCTCGCGCATCTGCGCGTAGCTGATCAGCGGCACCCCGGTCAGGTGCCGCAGCGAGACCGGCGACGGCCGGCGGGCCAGCTCGGAATCCTCCGGTACCGCCAGCACGTAGGGGTCCTCGAGCAGCTCGACCGCCTCGAACGGGCCCGCGGTCAGCGGGAAGACCACGAAGGTCAGGTCGAGCCTGCCCCCCTCCAGGTCGGCGAGCAGCTCGCCGTCGTCCTGGGTCTCGCTGAGCTGCACCTCGACCCGCGGCCAGGCGGCGGTGAACTCGCGCAGCACCGGGGGCAGCAGCCGCGCGCCGACGCTCTGGTAGCAGCCGACCCGCAGCAACCCGGCCGTGCCGCGGGCCAGCGCGTCGAGGTCGGCGGCCGCGCTGGCCAGCCGGGCCCCGATGGCTTCGGCGTGCCCGGCCAGCAGGCGGCCCGCAGGGGGGAGCGAAACCGGCCTGGGCCCGC
>Ga0081540_1000433_pt1 | contig 41246 bp, 39 predicted proteins | sample TabmetS2T1R1_FD_71024 | JGI IMG/M metagenome (GOLD analysis project Ga0081540, IMG submission 71024) | Tabebuia heterophylla rhizosphere microbial communities from the University of Puerto Rico - S2T1R1 | ecosystem: Host-associated > Plants > Roots > Rhizosphere ...
GCCATGGGCCAGGACTATTGCAGTTTCCGACATCGACTTCCTAGTCACCTTGACGCGATCGAGACAACGCCACGTGCGTCCGTCCGCCAAGGCAGCAGCAACTTAGAGGCTGGTCCGCGCACTGATATTGAATATTTCTGCCCTGCTAGCCCGTTTTTGCGGAAAGGTTGGCTGATCGAGATAATATGGGCGTGCTTTATCCAGCGCGGGACATGCCATAGCCTCCCCGGGCCTCCCCGGCTCCGGGGGCTCGAGATTATCCACCTTGTCGAGCAGTCGCATCTGCGGGGCCCGTCGACCTTCTATCGCTGGTAGGAGCGCTATCGAGCCGGAGACCCAAGGCGTGCGGCGGCGGCAGCCTGCGTCCAGCAGGTTGCCTGGCTTTTCAATCCATCCATCCAGCAAGGCCTCGGCGCCATGGCGGCGGCGCGCGACACGGCCGGTGCGCTCGGCTATGAATTGGTGGCGTGACGATCAGCAAAGGGAGCGCGACCATGCAGCTCAATGCCATGTTCCCGACGCGTGATATCGGCAACGATCCGGCCAAAATCCGCGACTGGGCGCAGGCCGCCGAGGACTTGGGCTTTGCCTATATCGAAGTCCCCGATCACGTGTTCGGCGCGACGGCCCGTGACGGCTGGACGCCGCTTTACAACGAGACGGATCCTTTTCACGAGACCTTCGTGCTGCTCGGGTTTCTCGCGGCCGTGACCAAGCGCATTCGGCTCTCGAGCGGGGTGCTGATCGCGCCGCAGCGTCAAACCGGCCTGATCGCCAAACAGGCCGCGGAGGCCGATCTGCTGAGCGCCGGCCGGCTGCGGCTTGGCATCGGCGTGGGCTGGAACCATGTGGAGTACCAGGCCCTGGGGGAAGATTGGAAGACGCGCGGCGCCCGCCAGGCCGAGCAAGTCGAGGTGTTGCGCCGGCTGTGGTCTGAAGATCTGGTCTCGTTCAAGGGCCACTTCCATGCGCTTGCGGACGTCAACATCCAACCCCCGCCGGTGCAGCGTCCGATTCCCATCTGGTTTGGCGGCGTTTCCGATGCCGTGGTGATGCGGGCGGCACGACTGGGCGACGGCTGGATGCCGATCATGGCGCCCGATGACAAGGCCGAGCAGAAGCTGGCGCTGTTGCGCGGCGAGCTGAAGCAACACGGGCGCGAGTTAAGGTCCTTCGGGATTGAGGGCTGGCTGCGCATGCACGAGGCGGACCCGCAGCGCTGGGCGGCCGCGGCCGACGGCTGGCGTAAACTCGGCGCCGACATGGTGATGCTTTATCCCATGTATCGCATGCCGCGGTTCGACGACCAGATCGAGACCCTGCGCCGCTTCAAGGAGGTGGCGAGCGGTTAGCAGGCGCGCGCACCCGGCCGCCCCCGGGGAACTTCTTTTTATCGCCGCCGCGGCCCTGCGAGCCGCGGCGCGGGATTGGCAACGGGGGCTGGCGGGCTAGCGGTTGAGCTGGATCAAGCGCACCTCGCTCTTGGCGAGATCGGGCACGACGACCATCAGGCCCTTGCCGTTGCGGTAGGCACACAGATCGGCCGGGCCCTTGAAGTTCGATGCCAAGGTTTTCATGCCGTCCTTTGCCGTCCAGCTGAAAAGCGAGCCCGAGTTCCAGTCGGTGGCGAGAATGGTTCCATCGCTCATCTGATAAAGGCCGTCCAGGCGCCCGATCGGTTGGGCCAATTCCTTGACCTCGCCCTTTTTGTTCACCGAGTAGATGCCGCGTGCCTCCTCGGCAGACTTGAAGCCGACCATCAGCAGCGAGCCGTCCCGGGCCGGATAGATGCCGTTGGGGTTCACGCCTTTGCCCGAGAACACCACACTGATCTTGGGATCGGCTTTGCTATTGAGAAAATCGGCAGGCTCGATCCGGTACAGGCGATCGGCGCGATTGCCGCTGACATAGAGGGCGTTGCCCTGGAGCACAAAGAAATGGCAGCCCACCGTTGGTTTGATCGGAGACGGCCTTGAGGTCTTTGGCGACGGCGCCGGTGAGCCCAGCTGGCGAAGCAACGAGCAAGGCTGCGAGCGCCACCCTGGCCAATGTGACGTTTGCCATAGTTAATCCTCCCAGAGCGTGGTTTGGCACCCGTGCCCAGGCTGAGCGCCCCGCGGCCGTCCGCCAAGAGCGGCCTTGGGATAATTTGCGCGCAGCGGGGTTTGCGGCCGCGCGCACAAGCGGCGGCCGGCGGCGCCAATTTGGCAAGGCCAGTCCCACCCCGGCGATGGTCGCGCGCGTGGCTAAGGCCAACGTCTCATTTGCAAATTAGCGGCTGCCTATGCCCCCGCTGGGGCCAAAGAAGGCTGCCGTTTGCGCGCTGGTCAGCAAGAGCCTGATGTAATCTTCCTCTTTATCCGCCCAATTGAGCGGGATCCAAACGCTTCGCGGCCAAAACCCCCAGGATCGTCCTCCCACGGCGGCGACTATGGACCGGCTCGAGCCATAGATTTCAACCCCGGTCACCTGGCCAATCAGCAGCCCGTCGGAGGTGAAGATCGGCAGCCCGACCAGTCTTGCATCGGCCAGAGAGGCGTCGATGTCGGCGACCGCAGGGGTGGCCGTGGCGGCCACGATGGCCACGACAGCAGCATAGAGTACTTTCATGGCCAGCCTCCGAGCCGTCTTTGCGTGCCACAGCGCCCGGCCTCAGCCGTTGCTGGGCCCGCGGCAGGCAGCTGGCGGCGGGCTCGCACGTGAGCCGCGAATAGGAAAAGAGTGTGTTCGGCGAAGGCAGCGTCCCGCCATCGGGGAGAAACCTTAGAACGGAGCGGGCGGCCATTGACGTCTGCCGCCGATCAGCGTCCGGGGCTTGAAAGCGCGATGGCGAAGGAATGCTCCCCCGTGCGCATGGCGCCGGACAACGGGGCCTGTCAGGCCGCTTGGGGGCGGCGGCTCCCCCGGGATAGCGGGGGAGCCGCAGGTGTCCGGGGCAGCCTGGCCTTTTCTGGCCGCGGCTTGTTTGCCAACCCTAAAGGCGGACGAACGACTTATCCTTATTGGCGGCGACAAAACCGTTGAAGGTTTCGTTGATCTGGTTCCAGGATTTGAGCGTCTTCATCGTCGCGAGCCAGCGCGCAATGTTGGGGTAAACGGCAAGATCGCAGCCGATCAGCTCGCCGATCGAGACCAAGGAGGCGCCGAAATAGTCGGCGATGGTGAGTTGGTCGCCGCAAATGTAGCGGTTGCGGGGTCCGAGCCAATGATCATTGAGGACTTGCAGCCAGGTCTTGGCGCCTTGCTGGCCCCAGGCGATGGTGCCGGCGTGCGCCTCATCGCTGCGCCGCTGGTGGTGTGGAAAGAGCTGCGGATAGACCAGCCCATAACCAAAATCCCGATAGAACTGGGTATTGAGCCAGTCCATGGCCTCGTTGACCTTGGCGCGTTTTTTCACGTCCTTCGGGTAGGACGGCAAATCATACTTTTCGGCGAGATACTTCAAAATCGCCGAACTCTCGGTCAGACGGAGATCGCCGTCTTCGAGCATTGGCACCATTCGGTTGGGGTTACGCGAGGCGTAGGGTTCCTGGTAGTGAGCACCTTGCAGGATGTCGACCACCTCCTCCTCGCAAGCGATGCCGTTTTCGGCAATCAGCAGCCGAACCGGCCGCGTCGCGGTCGAAACCGGATGCATATAAAGCTTTATGACAACCTCCCTTGCCAGGGCCGCCGCTCGATGACTTGGTGGCGGAGGATAGCGAGGGCATCGCTGAGCGGCAACGGAACGAGGTCCGGTCTCCGACATGACGGAGCGCCCCCTGTCACGTCTGCCTCACCGTGGCCGGCACGATGCGGGAGGCCAAGGTGACGGCGTCTTCGCTGTTGACGCTGGTGTCCCCCGTTGGTACTCGCGGGCTCCGCATCGCCTCGATCCGTCCGCTGCAGCGCCCGTTCCAGCTTTGCTCGGGCGCTCGCATGGTCTATCAACCCCAGCGGTCGTCGAAAGAGCCTGAGAGCGTGCACCAGCGATGAAGCAGGAAGCTTTCCATAGCCCGAAGTCGCGACGACAACGCGTCAATGACCCCGATGGGACCAAGCGCGACATCATCGATGTCGCGACGGAGGAGTTTTCCGGCAAGGGCTTCAGCGGTGCACGGGTCGACAATATTGCCGCCCGCACCAAGACCAGCAAGCGCATGATTTATTACTATTTCGGGGGTAAGGAAGGCCTCTACATTGCCGTCTTGGAGGCGGCCTACCGCCGTATCCGCACCGTCGAAGCAACCCTCGAGCTCGCGACGCAAAGGCCCGAACAGGCCCTGCGGGCGCTGATTGCATTCACCTTCGACTACCAGAACGCTCATCCCGAATTCGTGCGCCTGGTCATGAACGAGAACATCATGAACGGGGCCTATCTCGCGCGGTCGAAGGCAATTCAGCGGCTCAACGTGACGGCCATCGACACCCTGCGCGATCTGCTGGCGCGCGGGCAGCGGGAGGGTTTGTTCCGGCACGATGTCGACCCTGTCGATCTGCACATGTCGATCAGCGCCTTGTGCATTTTCAACGTGGCAAACCGCGCGACGTTCTCCACCATCTTCAAGCGGGACATGGCGTCGTCGAGGGCATTGGCCAACCGCCGCGCCCAGGTCGTCGATACCATTCTGCGCTACGTCAAGCGCTGATCGCGGCTGGCGTTGGACGTCCGCGGCAATTGCCACGTTTGACAATACGAACCAGTTCGTACATTTTTGGCAAAAGCCGCGACGGCCGAGCCGGGCCCAGCAAGCGCGCAACAAAGCTCAACGGAGGACACCAGGATGGATGTCATCGATCGCCGCTCGCTTGTCGTCGGTGGGGTATCGATGCTTGCGGCCGGCGCCTGGCACGGTGCCGAGGCGCAGGCCAAGCCGAAACTGCGGCTTTCCGTGGCTTTTCCCGAAACCGATCTGCGCGCCGAAGCCTACAAGGCATTGGCGGCGGCGATGCAGGACGACTTCGACCTGGAGCCCTACTGGAGCAACACCCTCTTCAAGCAGGGGACCGAGCTGGTGGCGCTCCAGCGCGACAATCTCGAGGTTTGCAACCTGGCACCCGCCGATATTTCCAAGCAAATTCCGGCCTGGTCGCTGCTGACCTCCGCCTACCTTTTCCGCGACTACGCGCATCTGAAAAAGACGTTTGCCAGCGATGTCGGTCAGGACTTCGTGAAATTGGCCCGCGAGCAGGTGGGCATCGAAGTGATCCGCCCGGTCTACTTCGGTGCGCGCCAGGTCAATTTAAAGCCGACGAAGAAGATCAGCACGCCCGCCGACTTGGCGGGCAGCAAGCTCAGAATGCCGCCGGGCGAGTTCTGGCAGTTCCTTGGCGAGTCGATCGGCGCCAACCCGACGCCGGTGGCCTTTGCGGAGCTTTATACGGCTTTGCAGTCGGGCGCGGTCGACGGCCAGGACAATCCGCTGGTGACGGCCCGCAATATGAAGTTTCATGAGGTGACGACCCAGTTCGTTCTCACCAGCCATGTGATCGGCTACGACGTCCTATCCGTGTCGAAGAAGGCCTGGGCGAATCTGAGCGCGGCGCAGCAAGCCAAGTTTCGCGCCGAGGCCGACAAGATCTTTGATGCGAATGCGGCCAAATACGACGCGCAGGAGAAGGACGCGATCGAATTCTTCAAGCAGCAGGGCAAGCAGGTCTATACCCCCGATCAGGACGCCTTCCGCGCCTTTGCGCAGAAGAAGTATCTCGACAAGTACGCCAACGATTGGCCGAAGGGCGCCATTGAGAAGATCAACGCCATAAAATAGCAGCACCCCGAGGTGGGCCCGACCGCAAGAATGGCGGGCGAAGGCGCGGCGAGCCTCGGCCCGCTGGCTTGAATGCGGAGACAGTGGTGAGGTGGGAGACGAGCGGCCGAATGCTTGCCGGCGCGCGCTGGTTGCGCCGACGGGCAGAAAATGTTGCCGCGCTGCTGCTGTTGGCGATGTTCCTGTGCTTTATGCTGCAGATCGTCACACGCTATGTCTTGAACTATCCGCTGGGCTGGACCGACGAGGCCAGCGTCGTGTGCTGGATTTGGTGCACCTTGTTGGGTGCCGTCTTCGTCTTACGTGAGAAAGACGAGGTCCGTTTCGACATCATTTACAGCACGGCGAGCGCTCGGACGCGCTGCGTCTTGACGGTCATCACCGGCCTTGCGGCGATGCTGCTGTTCGGCATCGCCCTACCGGCCGTCATCGCCTATGTGACCTTCCTCAAGGTCGAGCGCACGGCCTATCTTGGGGTTCGCCTTGACTACGTCTACTCGATCTATGTGCTGTTTTCGGTCGGGGTGATCGTCCGCTATGCCGGTCTGACCTGGCGCGCGCTGCGCGGCCAACCGCCGGATATCCAGATCGGCAGCGGATCGGCGCTGTGAACAGCCCTTTTGCGATCTCAATTTGCGCCATTCTCGCCTTTGGCCTGTTGGGACTGCCGATCGGCTATGCCATGATCGCCGGCTCGATCCTCTATCTGTTGCTGGCCAACCTCGATCTCGGAACCTCGGCCGAACAAATACTCAACGGGCTTTACAACAGCTACGTGCTGCTTGCCGTGCCGCTGTTTTTGTTTTCCGCCGAGCTGATGAACGTCAGCAAAATGACGGATCACCTTTTGCGCTTCTGCGACATGCTGGTGGGCCGCTTCCGCGGCGGTCTCGGTCATATCAACATCGCCCAGAGCATCATCTTTGCCGGCATGTCGGGCTCGGCGATTGCCGACCTTGCCGCCACCGGCCGCATCAGCATCGACATGATGACGCGCAATGGGCGCTATCCGCTGAGTTATGCGGCGGCCATCACCGCGGCTTCCGCCGTGATCGGGCCGATCATTCCGCCATCGATCCCGATGGTGCTCTACGCGCTCGTTTCGGATGCCTCCGTTGGCTACCTTTTTCTCGGCGGCGTCGTGCCCGGACTGCTGATGGCGATTGCGCAAATGGGCATCAATACGCTGATGGCGCACCGTCACAACTTCCCGGTGGAGGAGCCGATACCGGTGCGCGAATGGCCAGGGATCACGGCAACGGCCATGCCGGCGCTGCTGATGCCCGTTATTCTGCTCGGCGGCATCTACAGCGGCATCATGACGCCGACCGAGGCGGCGGCGGTCGCCGCGGCCTATGCCTTTCTGGTGGCCGTGCTCTGGTATCGCAACATCAGCGCACGCGACACCTATCTGGCGGTGCTCAACAGCGCCCGCTCAACGGCGTCCATCGGCATGCTGATCGCCGGTGCCCTGGTTTTCAACTACGTGGTGACGATCGAGCAAATTCCCTTGACCGTTAAAGGCCTGCTGGCCGGCTACGATCTTTCCGCCAGCATGTTTCTGGTTTGGGTGAATGTCATTCTGCTGGTGCTGGGCTGCCTGCTCGAGGGTAGCACCATCATTCTGGTAATCCTGCCGATCTTCATTCCGACCGCCAAGGCGCTGGGCATCGATCTGGTGCATTTCGGCGTGCTCGCCGTGTTTAACATTATGATCGGTCTCATCACGCCGCCCTATGGCTTGCTCCTGTTCATCATCTCGGCGATCTCGGGTGCGCCGCTGCGCACGATCATCCGTGATACCATGCCCTTCGTCTGGGCGATGATCATTGCGCTCGCGATCATCACCTTTGTGCCGGAGAGCGTGCTCTGGTTGCCGCGGCTGTTGGGCTACAAGGGCTAGCGCCAGACAAACGCGCATAAGGTGGCTTCGGCGGCGAGGACGTTGCCCAGGACGTTGCCAAGGGAGTTGCCTAGGACGTTGCCAAGGGAGTTGCCAAGGACGTTGCAGATGGTCACCCGCATGCATCGCCGTCTCGCGGCGAACAAAAGGGCAGGCTTGTCGAGGCCGCCAAGGTCTCAAACGGCGGTCTCAACCGGGAGCGCGTGCGCCAGCTGACCACCAGGAGGTGGAGCCATGAAAACCTCAATCGCCACGGTATCTTTGAGTGGAAGTCTGAGCGAAAAGCTGGAAGCGATAGCGGCCGCCAAATTCGATGCGGTCGAAATCTTCGAAAACGACCTCATCACCTTCAACGGTACACCGGCCGATGTCCGCAAGGCCGTCAAAAGCCTGGGCCTCGACATCGTCACGCTCCAGCCCTTCCGCGACTTTGAAGGCGCGCCGGCCTCCCAGCGCGCGCGTGTGTTTGCACGCGCCGAGCGCAAGTTCGATGTGATGGGCGAGCTTGGCTGCGACCTGTTGATGATATGCAGCAATGTCGCGGCCGATAGCCTCGGCGGTATCGACCGCGCGGCCGCCGACCTCAATGAGCTCGGAGACAGGGCGGCCAAACGCGGATTGCGCGTGGCGTTCGAGGCCCTTGCCTGGGGCAAGCACATCAATGACTACCGCGACGCCTGGGAAGCCGTTCGCCGCGCCAATCATCCAGCCGTCGGTTTGGTGCTCGATACCTTCCACATCTTGGTGCGCAAGACGGATTTGAGCGCCATCCGGGCGATCCCCCGCGACAGAATTTTCTTGGTGCAAATGGCGGACGCGCCGCTGTTGCAAATGGACTATTTGTCGTGGAGCCGGCACTACCGAAACTTTCCGGGTCAGGGCGACCTGCCGCTCATCGATTTCATGGAAGCGTTGGCCGCCACGGGCTACGATGGTCCGCTATCTCTGGAGATATTCAACGATCAGTTCCGGGCCGGCTCCGCCCGCAGCGTTGCCGTCGACGGGCATCGATCGCTGCTGTTTCTCCTCGACCAGTTGGCGAGCAAGCATGCTGCGCTCGTCGCCGGACCCAAGAAGCTGCCGGCCCGGTCAAAGGCGCTCGGCACCGAGTTCGTGGAATTTGCCGTCGATGATGTCAGTGCCCCCAAGCTTGAAGGCGTGCTGTCGAGCCTTGGCTTTCGCCGCGCCGGCCGCCACAAGTCGAAAGCGGTGACGCGGTGGCAGCAAGGCGCAATCAACCTCGTTGTCAACACCGACAAGGAAGGGTTCGCCCATTCCTTCAACCTAACGCACGGCTCCGCCGTTTGCGCGCTCGGCCTGAAGGTCGACAACGCGGCGGCCACGCTCGAGCGCGCCAAGCTGCTGCTCGATGATCCGTTTCGCCAGCCGGTCGGTCCCGGCGAACTCGACATCCCGGCGGTGCGCGGTGTTGGCGGCAGCCTGGTTTACTTCCTCGACTCCACGAGCGAACTCGGACGCGTTTGGGACATTGAATTCGAGGCGACGGGTGAGGCGGGCTCGAACGCTGCGGGTTTGATCGCCGTTGATCACATCTCGCAGTCCATGCACTACGAAGAGATGCTGACCTGGCTCCTGTTCTATACCTCGCTGCTGGACCTGAAAAAGATCCCACCACAGGATGTCGCCGATCCCGGGGGGTTGGTGCGGAGCCAGGTGATCGAGTCGCCCGACGGTCACCTCCGCGTCATTCTCAATGCCTCGCAAAGCCAGCGCACGCAATCATCGCGCTTCCTAACGGAGCTTTTCGGCTCCGGCGTCCAGCACCTTGCGTTTGCCACGGCCGACATGTTCGCCACGGCGGCGCAGCTGAAGCGCAACGGCGTGGCGCTGCTGCAGATCCCTGAGAACTATTACGACGACCTCCAAGCCAAAATGGAGCTTGCGCCCGAGCAACTCGAGGCCTTGCAAGCTCACAATATTCTCTACGACCGCGATGGTGACGGCGAGTACCTGCAACTTTATACGCAGACCTTCGAGCAGCGGTTCTTTTTTGAGATTGTGGAGCGGCGCCATTATGCCGGCTACGGTGCGGGGAACGCGCCGGTCCGGCTTGCCGCGCAGGCGCGGCTCGCCGTCGATTGACGGGTGTGCGCGCCCTATCTTTTCGTTTCAACAAATGCAAAGGAGCCGCCGATGGCAGCACGTCTCATGATCCTCAACGGGCCCAATCTCAATCTGCTGGGCGTGCGGGAACCCGACATTTACGGTGCCACCACGCTCGCGGCGATTGAAGCAAGCTGCCGCGAATTCGCCGCCTGGCTGGGCGTCTCGCTCGAGTTCCAGCAGTCCAACCACGAGGGCGCGCTGGTTGATCTGATCCAATCGGCCCGCGCCAAGGCCGACGCCCTGATCATGAACCCCGCGGCCTACTCTTTCACCTCCGTTGCCCTGCTCGATGCGCTCAAGACGTTCGAGGGTCCCTTCATCGAGGTGCACATTTCCAATATCCATGCCCGCGATGAACTGCATCGCCATTCAATCCTCTCCCGTACCGCCAAGGCGGTTATCTGCGGCCTTGGCCCTTACGGCTATATCGTCGCCATGCAGGCGGCGCTGCAGATGCTTGGGCAACTGCCGCAAAGCTTGCCGCAGCCTGTCCGGGTCGGGCCGCGCTGAGGTACCGGCGCCGCGGCGCGCCGGGGTGGCGGGCAGCCAGCATGCCGCCTCGCAATCGGTTCAGTTTGGCAAGCGCGCGACCCGAGCCTTGATTTTGCGGCCTTGGCGGCGATGGCGGTGCGCCCTGGTTTTGCTCATGGCTTCACCGCCACCAGGATGACCGCCGGGTAGGAAAAACAAACCGTGTCACCCTGCCGGCGGGTGGCGAGCCCCATGCTATCGCCGTCGACCGATGCATCGATCATGCGACGCAGTTGCTCACGATCGTCATTGACCGGAAACGACATGGCGATGAGACGCTCGCGCTCGGCCGGCACTTGGTAGCTCCTGCTGCGTGGGGCGGGCAGCCCCGCGTGCAAGAACAACTGGTGCAAAAAGGCCAACGGGCGAAAGGCGACGGTCGAGGGATCGCGGTGTCTTTCCATGCGGTTGAAGGCAGCGGCCTTGGCTGGATCGTCGGAGGCGACGGCATCACAAAGCACAATCCGGCCGCCGGGGCGGCAAACCCGCAGCATTTCGGCGAGGGCGCGCTCGGGCGTCTCGAAGTGGTGAAAGGCGAAGCGGCAGCTGACAATGTCGAAGGACGCCGCGGCGAACGGCAGGCGGTAGACGTCTCCCTGGCAGAATTGCGTGTTGTTGAGATTGTGCGCAGCCGCGAGCCGGCGGGCCTGGGCCAGCATGGCCTCGGTGGCGTCGAGCCCAACGCTTCGGCGGACGCGGCCGGCAAACGCAACCACGACGCTGCCGGGTCCACAGGCAATATCGAGAACCTCGTCATTGGCTTGCGGTCCGCTGGCCTCGACCAGGAGGGAGAGGGCGGCCGCATTGTGCAGGGCCGGCGACTTGGCGAAGTCCTCCGCCTGCCGACTGAATTGATCAATGATGGTGGCTGCGTGCGATGGCGTCGCGGCTTGCGGCGGGCTGACCATGGTGCGGCTCCGAGCGAAACGGCGGCAAAAACTGGAAACAAATATCGCTAACCCGATCCCTCGAGGGATCGGTTACATAAGTCGCAGCCTCGGAGCGGTCAGCAGCATGCGGTGGTTCCTAAGCGCGGGCGCGAGGGCTGTCAACCGCCGTGCTCCCGCGGCATGGCATTGAACCGGAGTGTTGGGCAGCTTGCCCGTTGTCGAGCGCGCGATCAGTGCGAGCGTGCAAGCCTCGCGGCGGCCGGCTTCGGGCTCGGTCTTTTGCTCGGCATTGCCCGCGGCGCCGTCGTTCGCCGCTCCCCGACGGTGGCGCGCACGGCGGCTGCCATCGGGCTCCAGGTGAACCAGCCGGGAAGGGCACGCAGATCGGCCGGCGTGCCATCGAGCCGGACCTGACCTTTGCGGGCCGCCTCGAGCAGGGACGAGCGACCGAGCCAGATCTGGTAAAACGCCGTGATGTCGGCGGCGATGATCACGTCCACGTCAAAGCCTGGATGTTTGAGACAAACCGAGACATCGTTGCGATCGATCAGCAGCCAATAGCTTTTTTGCGGAGTGCCGCGGAAGTCGAACTGAATGAGCAGGCGCGGCCGCGCAATTCGCTCGAAGGCAACGCGCCGGCGCATCCACCACAACAGGATGATCGGATCGAGCTCATTTGCGCGCGGCGGACCGAAGGCCCAGCGGGCGCCCCATTCACCGAAAAGATCGATGATGGGCTGCAGTTCCCGACCGGCTCGGGTCAGGCGATATTCGGTCCGCTTGCCGCGCGAACCGCTGCGCCGTTCGAGCACACCCGTTTCTTCCAGCCGCCTCAGCCTTTCGGCAAGCAGGGTCCGCGAATATGCGGCAGGCCACGCTCGAGCCCATTGAAGTGATTAACGTCGGCGAGCAGCTCACGCACGATCAGCATCGTCCAGCGATCGGCAAAAATCTCCGCCGCGCGGGCGACCGGGCAATACTGGCCGTAAAGGTGCATGGCACTGGCCGTAAAGAGCGCTGGCCGGAACAATACAAGGGGGCACTCTAGCACGGGTCGGGCCGCGGCAAGTAGTCCAGTCCTTGCACTAGTCACCTCGGCCGGGGGCGCCATACTCGAACCCACCAGCGTCGATGGCTGCCCGTCAACAGGAGGCCCGAATGTCCAGTGATCTTGAGATCAGGCGCTCACTTCTGCTTACCCTTGCCGCCCTGCCGCTTGTGCCGCTGGTGGCGCCGCCGGACCAGGCGCGGGCGCAAGCGGCCAGTCCGGTAAAGGTCAACACGCAAGGCTTGGTGGCAAAGATCAAATTCGAAGCGCCGCTCGGCGGTTTTCTGACCGAGATCAACGGCAAATACAAGTTGCGCATCACCGAGCTGACGCTCGCTCCCGGTGGTCATGTCGGCGAGCACAATCACGTCGGCCCCGGCATCCGGCAGGTTACTTCGGGCTATATGACCTATGTGCTGCCGAAAGAGACGATCGTCTATGGACCGGGTGATTTCTTTTTTGAAACCGGGGATATTAACCACACCGTTTACAACAAGACCGAGGCGCCGATGGTGCACATGTTATTTGAAATACTGCCCGCGGATCTCAATGGACCCTCGCTCATTCCCGTCAAACATCACTAGGGGCCCGGCTTGGAGAGGTGCTGCTTCAGCCGCATGATTTGTTCCGGGGACCAGCCACGAACATCCGTCACCTCGATCCATGCGTCGATGTAGTGCGCTGGGGCGTAGACATGGCCGTAACCAATCGGCGCTGAGGTCGCCATGAACTTGTCCATCGCCAGCTGAAGGAAAGTGACAACCGGGTACCATCGCAATTGCGCTGAAACGTCCGGGCCGCGCGGTGGGCGGATCCAGTCCGGTTCGCGATAGAGACTGCGATACTCAAAGAAGGTTACCGGGTCACTTGCATATTGGAGGTAGACAACGCGCATCGGCCCCCATGCGGCACGCGCAGCCGCGACAGGGCCGGCGGCCTCTCCGTTCTGGTTTAAGAACCGCACGAACGATCCGTCGCGGAATTGCGGTAGCCAGGCCGGCGATCCGGGATTGCGAGCGTCCGTGAGGAAACGCCAGAGCCTGCTTGAATTGGGTGGCCCGCTCCATAGCGCCCCAGCGAACGGGTCTCCGATCACCTCGATCAGGTCGGTCGACTGTTCTGAGTGCAGGGCCCCAAGACTTAGACCATGCAGATAGAGTTTTGGCCGTCTGCCCTTGGGAAGCGTGATCCAGTATCCGTAGATCTCCTTGAACAAGGCGCGTGCGGCATCGGCGCCGTAGCCCGGCTCTATCAGCAGGTACAGCCAACTGGCGAGATACGAATATTGTAGGGCAACGCTCGCGACGGCGCCGTCGTGAAGATATTCGACGCTGTCCAGCGCCGCCGGGTCAACCCAGCCGGTGCCCGTCGGCGTCACCACAAGTAGCACGGATCGCTCGAAGCCGCCGACGCGTTTCAGTTCATCCAGGGCGAGCCTCGCGCGCTGTTCCACCTTATCTGACGCGCGTAACCCGACGTAGACGCGAACCGGCTCGAGCGCGGCTCTACCCGAAAAAGCGCTGATGTCTTCGCGGGTCGGGCCCGAGGAAACGAACTCCCGGCCCGCCCGTCCGAGCTTGTCCCAAGCCAGCAGGGAAGCGCTGCTGCCGGTCTTCAGAGGGTTCGTCGGCTTCTCGGTCTCCGCTTCGATCAGCTCGTCATATTCCTGGAAGGACGCGGCCGCGACGCGCAGCGCGATCCGGAAGAGAACTCCATCGATGACGGACCAGAACAGCGCGACCGCCGTGATGACGGCGATGAGGTTGGACACCCGGCTTGACAACACGCGGTTAGCGCTAATCGCCACAAACCTGAAGGTCAGCCGGAACAATCGCGCGAGGGCAGCCAGGATTGCGAAAGTCGCCAGTGCAATGAGGGCGACCTCCAGTGGATAGGCCGTGTCGACCAATTGGAGTCCCATCAGGACTCGGATCGAATTCTGCCATTCTGCCGCCCGCCAGAGAAAGATGGCCGCAAGCACCGCAGCAGTCATCCCGGCGGCGAGCATGGCGACACGCAAGAGGCGCCCTTTGGGCTGCGGGAGCTCCAGGTAGATCCAGAGCCATCGGCCGAGCACGCCGATGCCATATCCCGCGGTTAGTGAAGATCCTGAAATGACGCCTTGCGTCAAAAAACTGCGCGGCAGCAGCGATGGCGTCAGAGCAACCGCAAAGCATACCGTGCCGAGGAGAAGGCCGCAGGCAGAGACCGAATGCGAATGCCCTTTCCCCATACGCCCGCACCTCGATTGCCGGTCAACCTCAGCTTAGCGCGGATCGCTCTATCCACCCGACGCATACGCGGTGCCCAGTTGGCCGTGACTTATGTGCTAGGCGGGAGTTTGGTTTCGGTTCGTGAGAGCACCACCATTTTTGGACATTACGCCCGTCATCAGTCGGGTCATTGTGGCGATCTCTTTGCCATAGTCCTCCGCAGCTTGGTGCCAGAAACTAGTGTAAGCGGCCAAAATGTGATCGGGCGAATGGGAGCGCCCAAGACGCTGCATCAGCGCCATATCCTATTGGAGCCGGTGCGTCACAATGCTTTGCCAGGGCTGCGCCCTAACCCTGCGCCATTACCACCATTCGCAATGCTTGCGGCCGCTTCGGCTCCACCAGCAATGACGCCGGGGTTTCGGACCAAAGCCAACGTTAAATCCCCATCTCGGGCCTCGTCGCCGCCGACGCCGATCGCGGTCCCGGTCCCGGGGCGGCCCACCTCGCCGAGGCTGCGCTTCGGTTTCCGTTGTGGGCAGCGCCAAGCCCACGCTGAGCGCAATTGCCAAGCACGCTGAATCACGGATTAACTGGCGGCGATTAGTCATTGATTGCAACCTCTCTTTTTTTAAGTCCCCAGCGGGCGCAATGTCCGGCCCGAAGCTTTGATCCGTTAGGTCTGCAAATTTTGATGAAGCGTCACCTACGCCGGCAGCCGTTCCGCGCGTGCCGAGCAGGTTGAGCGCGACATCACCACCTCCGCCGCGAAGCCCTGCCGATGCCATTGGCCGCGCCGGTGACAACGAGCGGCGCCGGCGTCGCCGGGGTCGACGAGAAGAACGGGCGCCTCCGACGTTCGCGATCTGCGCGCATCTTCTGCGCGCATCTAAAGAAGGTGGATGTCGCGCCTCAGCCTCGCTGGGTACGCCTTCATGTGTACTTAAGGCGGGGCAACCGGGGGCGACGCAGGTTCGTTATGAGCCATATGCCAGTGCGAGCTTCAGTGACACATTTGCCCGAGCGCCAGATCTTCGGTTTTCTCACCGTGGATACAGGTTGCGCATTAGCGAGCTGAGGCTCATTCCCGGCGCAGCCGAGCAGCCGAGCAGCCGAGCAGCCGAGCAACCGAGCAACCGAGCAGGCGGTGGCTGGGCCAGCCGTGCCGGGCGGTGAGGCCAGCGTGCGCCGCGATGCGGCAGGAGAGCCCAAGCCGGATCAAGGTGCCAACCCTGCAAGCCCTTGGCATCGCCTGGGATACCCTCATTTCTGCCACGGGTTGGAAAAAAAAGACTGGCGATGCAATCCTTTGCTAGGCCTTCCTCGCCGTGCCGAAGGTGAGGCTTGGGCCGAGGCGCCGCGATAGCCGTCGGCCTGGTTGTGAAAGCGGACCGTTGGCCCGTGGCGCATACGTTGCTGCTTGTTTTGCTGGCGTTGGCTTGCGCCGGTGTGGCGGGCGAATTCGACTTGAGGTCCGCGCTTGAGCTCCTAGTATGTAGCGTTGCGCCAACGCGATCATCGATCGGAGAGACCTCCATGCTCGCCCCCCAATCTGTCCTTGCTTGGATCATCATCGGTGCCATCGCCGGCTGGTTGGCCGGTGTGTTGGTCAAGGGTTACGGCTACGGCGTCATCGGCAACATCGTGATCGGCATTTTGGGGGCCGGCGTTGCCGGGCTTCTGGCGCCGAGTCTTGGCCTGCATACCGAAACCATCGGCGGCAATATCGTGGCCTCGCTGCTCGGCGCGCTGGTCTTGCTGTTCTTGGTTGGCTTGGTGCGCAGGTCATAAACCGCCGGCGGGGTTCGACTCGAGCTGGACGTGTGCCAAAGCGACGCTCTCTCGTTTCGACGGGAGAGCTTTTTTTCGGGGGGCGCGCGCGCGCAGGCCTGCTGCTTTCTTGTTGAGCGCGGGCGCTGCGTTTTACTCCCATTGAGCAAGGTGGCCGCCGCTTCACGCAACGTTGAATTGTCCGGACCCGAACGGCAGCTAAGGATTGGCCCAGTTGCGGGGCGACCCGATGAGGGAAGCCGATGGAAGCAAGGAAGCTGCTCGATGCAGCGCCCTTTGAGCCTGAGACCGTCAAGGTATTGAAGCAGGCCTTCGACGACGCCTGGGCGCGCATCGCCGCCAGCATTGTGCCGGACCGGGTTGACGATACGCAACTGAGCCTGGCGCATGCCATTGTGGCGCATGCGGGTACGGGCGACTGCGACCGCGAGAGCCTAATGGCCGCCGCCTTGGACGCCGTACAAAGACACCCGCCGCGGGTGCCGCCGCCCTCCTGAGGTAACTGGGGCGGAAGCCTTGGGAAACCCCTAAGCGTTGCAAAGCCTGGGCGTTGAGGTTGGCGGCAGCGAAGGGCTGACCCGGGCAATGAGCCGAAGGGCGGGCCGAGCTCCTCGGCACCCGGTGCCGTCGCTTGGACCAGCGGCGAAGGCACGGGCGGCCGCGCGAGGCCGCAAGTCCGCCAGGGGTGCGCCGCAAGCAGCTTCCGGCGGGCCAATCCGGTCGGGCGGCGGAGTACCGGGGTGGCACTTTCCGTGGCTAGGGTGTGATGGTGCGTTCTCAGCGCTCCGCCACCTCAAAGCGAGCTTAGTCCCGTAACCGCGCCCAGCAGCTGTGGCGATTTGGGTCTATCCCCGATATCCCCAGCTTTGATGCAGGGGGCGAGACGCCTGCGGCGGCTTGCCGGTCGCCCAATGGATCCAAGTCTCGGGTTAAAGCGTGCTAAATTAAAGCTCGTTTGGCGGGCTGGTGCGAGCCGTTGGCGAGGAAGCGCCGGGGAAACAGGCATGGACTTTAATATTCCTGCGGATATTGCCGAATATCTGGGCGAGCTCGATCGGTTTATCGAACGCGAAATTAAACCGCTCGAGGCAAGGGACGACAATACTCGCTTTTTCGACCATCGACGGGAAGCGGCGCGTACCGATTGGCATCGTGGCGGCTTGCCGAACGAGACCTGGGAGGCGCTGCTGCGCGAGGCGCGCCGCGCCGCCGACAAAGCCGGCCACTATCGCTACCCGCTGCCCCGGCGGTACGGCGGCAAGGACGGCAGCAATCTCGGCATGGCGATCATTCGCGAGCATCTGGCGGTCAAGGGGCTCGGTCTGCACAACGATCTTCAGACCGAGCACTCGATCGTGGCCAACAATGTCGGTGTGCTGCTGATGCTCGCCTACGGCAGCGAGGAGCAAAAGCAGGCGTGGGTCGATGGGTTGCTCGAGGGCAGTATGGGGTTTGCGTTCGGCATCACCGAACCCGAGCACGGCTCCGACGCGACGCATATGGAGACGACCGGCGTGCGCGACGGCAACGGCTGGCGCATCAATGGCGCGAAGACCTGGAATACCGGCATTCACAAGGCGAAGCACGACCTGATTTTTGCGCGCACCAGCGGCAAGCCCGGTGACGGCGGCGGCATTACCGCCTTCCTGGTGCCGACCAACGCCCAAGGCTTCAAAATCGAGGAGATGCTTTGGACCTTCAACATGCCGACCGATCACGGCCGCATCTCGCTCAGGGACGTGTGGGTGCCGGACGCGGCGGTCTTCGGCGGCGAAGGCCGCGGCCTGCAGGTCGTGCAGCACTTCTTCAATGAGAACCGCATTCGGCAGGCTGCCTCGAGCCTTGGTGCGGCCCAGTTCTGCATCAACGAATCGGTGGCCTACGCCAAGCAGCGAAAGCCCTTCGGCAAGGCGCTAGCGAGCAATCAGGGCATCCAGTTTCCGTTGGTCGAACTGCAGACCCAGTGCGAGATGCTGCGCGCGCTCATTCACAAGACCGCGTGGGGGATGGACGCGACCGGAAACTTCTCGGTCTCCGACAAAGTTTCGATGTGCAACTACTGGGCCAATCGGCTGTGCTGCGAGGCGGCGGATCGAGCCATGCAGGTGCATGGCGGATTGGGATATTCGCGCCACAAGCCGTTCGAGCACATCTACCGCCACCACCGCCGCTACCGCATTACCGAGGGCACCGAGGAAATCCAGATGCGTCGCATCGCCGGTTACATGTTCGGCTTCATGAAGCAGCGGGCACCGAAGGGCGTCGAGGATCACTGATTTGGCGGGCATCGACGAGCCAGTTGCCGCCGTCCTCAGGCGCCGCATTGCCGGATGTCGGGATCTGATCGCGTGCGAGCGCTTGTCGGCCGGCGCCAGCCAGGAGACTTATCGCATCGTCATTAGCACCGATGCCGGCGAGCGCAAGCTGGCGATGCGGCGCGCGCCGGGGGCGGCAACGTCACGGCATGGCGGCTATCCCGGCCTCGCCACCGAAGCGCTATTGATGGCCGCCGCGCGCCGCGCCGGCGTCCCCGAGCCGGAAATCCTCTGGGTGCTGCGGCCCGAGGACGGGCTTGGCGACGGCTTCATCATGGACTGGCTCGAGGGCGAGACGCTCGGCGCCCGCATCGTGCGCGATGCCTCGCTCGCTGCGGTCAGACCAAAATTGGCCGAGCAGTGCGGCGAGATTTTAGCCCGCATCCACGCCATTGACTTGGACGCAACGAGCCTCCGAGCGCGGCTGGAGCAGCTGAGCCCCGAGCAATGCGTGCGCGCGACCTGGCAGCGCTATCAGGCGCTGGATACGCCCCAACCCATGATCGACTTCACGGCGCGCTGGCTGCTCGAACATCTCCCGGCCAGCGTCGAGCCGAGGTTGGTCCACAGCGACTTTCGTAACGGCAACATCATGGTGTCGGTCGACGGCATCGTTGCCGTCCTCGACTGGGAGATTGCCCATATCGGCGATCCCATGCGTGATCTCGGTTGGCTTTGTACCAACTCCTGGCGCTTTGGCCGCAGCGAGCTGGCAGTCGGTGGTTTCGGCGCCTATGCCGATCTGGTCTGCGGCTACCAGCGGGTGTCGGGCAAAGGCGTTGCCGCCGAGCACGTGCGGTTCTGGGAGATTTTCGGCTCGTTCTGGTGGGCGTGCTCCAGCCTCAGCATGGCGCAGCACTACCGCACCGGGCCCGACCGGACGGTGGAACGACCGGCGATCGGTCGGCGCTCGTCGGAGTGCCAGGTCGACTGCGTCAACCTGTTGCTTCCGGGACCGGTCGCCTTGTTGGCGCCGGATGCCGCGCCGGCGAGCGTCGACATGCCGCGGATCGATGAGATCGTGACCAGTGTGCGCGACTATTTGCGCCACGACGTGATGGCTGCCACCAAGGCGCGCACGCAGTTTTTGGCCCGCGTCGCCGGCAATGCGCTCGACATCGTCCTGCGCGATCTCGCGGTCGGTCCGGAACATCGCCGGCGCCAGGTCGAGCGGCTGCGCCTCCTGCTCGGCGAGGATGGCGATCTTGAAGCCTTGCGCCGCGCCTTGGTGCAGCGCTTGCGCGAGGACCGCATGGCGCTCGACCATCCCGGCCTTGCCGACTATTTGCGCGAAGCCGTGGTCAACCAGGTCGCGATCGACCAACCGACCTACAGCGGCTTCAAGACGGCGCTTGCCAACGCCGGCATACCCTCCGCACGAGGCGCTTAAGATGGCTCAACACCCGCGGGCATCTAGGCGGCGACGGGGGGATGGGATAGCCTCAAGCGAAAATACCGACACCCACCGCAATTGATGCTCGCGACCAGGTCGACATTGACCACACCAACCCCGCGACCAGGCTCGAGGAGGGGCGCCTGTTCGCCAGCCGTTAGGGCCGACGGCCGCCGTCGCGAACTGCCCCAGCAGCACAGTAAGTTCGGATTCGAGGATAGCTTTGGGAGGAGAGCATATGCTGAGGCGCGTTCTGGTAAGCGCCGCTGTAGCGGCGAGCCTGTCGTTCATGTCGGCGCAGGCCGATCAGCTGACCGTCATCGCGCCCGAAAAGGTCGGGCTGTCGGTGGAGCGCCTGCAGCGTCTGACCGCCGCACTCCAGGGGGAGGTCGACGCGGGCCAGATGCCGGGCGCCGTTGTTGCCATCGTCCGCAAAGGCCAGCTGGCCTATCTGGAGACCTTCGGTTGGAGCGACCCGGTGCGCAAGACGCCGATGGCCCCAGACAGCATCTTCTCGATTGCGTCGATGACCAAGCCGATGGTGTCGGTGGCAATTATGATGCTGCACGAGGAGGGTAAACTCCAGCTTTCTGACCCGATCGGCAAGTATCTGCCGCAGCTCGCCAAGATGGAGCTCGGCAGTGTCAAAACCGATGCCGCTGGCAAAGCCACCGTGGAGCGCGCGCCACCCAAGCGCCAGCCAACCGTCCAGGACCTGCTCCGCCACACGGCGGGCTTCCCTTACGGCGGCACCCACCGCGACCACGAGCTGATCAAGCTCTGGCCGGCCGGATCAGTGGACTCGGCCTTCACCTATAGCGGACCCGAGTTTCTGGAGAAGTTGAGCCAGCTGCCGCTTCAGCACGAGCCGGGCACGGTGTGGGACTACAGCGTCGCGGTGGACGTACAGGGGTTCATCGTCGAGGCGGTGACCGGCAAGTCGCTCTCCGCCTTCCTCGAAGAGCGCATCTGGAAGCCCCTCGATATGATCGACACTGGATTCTCCGTGCCCGAGGCCAAGAGGGCGCGCTACGCGCTGGCCTTTGCCAACGATCCGGTGTCCGGCAAGCCGCAGAGCATTCCACATGCCTCGGGCAAGCCCATCAAGTTCGACTGCGGCGGCGGCTGCGCGGTCTCGACGGCGCTCGACTATTTGCGCTTCGCGCAGATGCTCGTCAACGCCGGGATTTTGGATGGCAAGCGGCTTTTGTCGCGCAAGACCATCGAGCTCATGAGCAGCGATCAGCTCGGGCCCGAGGTCAGGGCGCGTACGACCAACCCCATCCTCAATGAGGGTTATAGCTTCGGGTTGGGGTTTGCCGTCCGCTCGCAGACGGGAATTGCCCCGGTCGCCGGCACGACAGGCGACTACAATTGGGGCGGCGCCTACGGCACCTTCTTCTGGATCGATCCCAAGGAGGAGATGGCGGTCGTATACATGGTCGCTGCGCCCGGTGAGGGGCGCGCCCGGTTGCGCACAATGGTGCGCAACATGGTGTTGCAGTCAATCGCCGACTAGCCGCGCGCGGCTACCTGGGCCGGCATTGCTGCAGCCGAGGAGAGCAGCCCCGCTACCCCGTTCGGTCGCCCGCTCGGCCACGGGCGCCGGGGGGAGCGGGGACGTGTGGTTGTGCGACCGCTTGAGCGCGCTCAGGGCGGCCATGGCGCCGGGCTCCATAAGCTCGGCGCATTCGATCGCATCGTAGACCGAGCGGTTGCCGGCGATGGTGGGGGCCGGGTAACCGTTGCATATCTGAGATGGTTGGCAGCAAGCACATGGCGCCTGAGAGCAGCTTTCATTCGTCCGATGCGGTCAAGTGTGCGCAAGCGATCATCGATCGCGTCGGGCCAAATCTCAAGCTGGCGACACCGATCGGCATAGGCAAGCCCGTGCTGCTCCTCAATGCGCTCTACAGCGTCGTCGAGGCCGACCCGCGTTTGCGCCTCAGCATCTTCACGGGGCTCACACTGACGCGGCCCCGCTACCGCACCGATCTGGAGCGGCGGTTCGTGGCGCCACTGTTGGACCGGCTGTTCGCGACCTATCCCGAGCCGCTGTACGTCGCCGCCTTGCGCGCAAACCGCCTGCCAGCCAACATCGAGGTCAACGAGTTCTTTCTGCAGGCGGGTGCGTGGCTGAGCAATAGTTGCGTGCAGAAGAGTTACACGAGCCTTAACTACTCCCACGTTGCGCACCACCTGCAGCGCATAGAAATAAATATTCTCGCCCAGCTGGTTGCGCCGGGCACCGGCGAGCGCAGCGGGTGCGTTAGCCTCGCTTCCAACACCGATGTCACGCTCGACCTCAGGGCCTACGTCGCCGCCCGTCGTGCCTCGGGCAAGCCCGTGGCCGTGGCAGCCGAGATCAATGCCAACCTGCCCTATATGCCTGGCGAGGCAGAGGTCGAGCGCGGTGAGTTCGACGTGATGCTGGAGCCCGAGGGGGCCGCTTTCGACCTCTTTGCGCCACCGAAGGAGCCCGTATCCCTCGCCGACTATGCCATGGCGCTGCGCGCCGCCACCCGCGTCAAGGATGGCGGCACGCTGCAGATCGGGATCGGCTCGTTCTCGGACGCCTTGGCGCACGCGCTGATCCTGCGCCATGCCAACAACGCGGCCTTCTGCAACCTGCTCGATCGGCTCGGCCACTCGGCCCCGGAGGGCGACGACCTCGGTCCCTTTCAGATGGGTCTTTATGGTTGCACGGAGATGCTGGTCGACGGCTACCTCGCCTTGCGGCGGGCCGGCATCCTGTCCCGCCGGGTCGCCAATTCGCACGGCGGTCGGGCTGTGCTGCACGCCGGCTTCTTCGTCGGCAGCCAGGGCTTTTATCGCGAGCTCAAGGCGATGCGGCCCGAAGAGTTGGCGGAGATCTGCATGACAGCGATTTCCTTCACCAACACCCTGCACGCGGACGAGGCGCTCAAACGCGCGCAGCGGCCGCACGCCCGGTTCATCAACACGGCCATGACGGTGACCCTGTTGGGCGCGGCTTCCTCCGACGCGCTTGAAGACGGCCGCGTTGTCAGCGGTCCCGGTGGCCAGCACGATCTGGTCGCCATGGCCCACGAGCTCGAAGGCGCCCGCTCCATCATTGCCGTGCGCAGCACGCGCTCGCAGCAGCGGCGCCTGCACTCCAACGTCGTTTGGTCCTACGCCAACGCAACCGTGCCGCGCCACCTGCGCGACATGGTCGTGACCGAATACGGCCTCGCCGATCTCAGGGGCAAATCCGATCGCGATTGCATCGCTGCCATGTTGGCCGTGGCGGACAGCGGCCACCAGGCCGGCCTGCAGCGGCAGGCGCAGGCCGCCGGCAAGCTCGAAACTTCCTTTGCCCTGCCGTCCCAGGCCTCGAGCAACCGGCCCGAGCGCCTGGAGGCCGCGCTTGGCCCGGCGCGGCGCGCGGGCCTGCTGCCCGCCTTTCCGCTCGGCACGGAGATGACGGACGTCGAGCAAAGGCTTGCGCACGCGCTGTCCGAGCTCAAGACCGCGACAGCCGCCGATCTTGCGCGCATCTTTGCCGCCGGTCTCGCCGACTGGCGCCTTGCCCCGGCCGAGCGCGCGGCGTTGGCGCGCCTAGAGCTCATCGCACCGACAACGCTCCGGGGCTATGTCCTGCGCACCCTCGTCGTCGGCGCGCTGCGACGCGCATGAACGGGCTGGCAGCGAGCAGGGCGTTTTGCTCGAGGGGGCGCCCGGCGGCCAGGCCGATGGTGTCGTAGGTCTCGATGGTTTGGCCCGTGGCCCCTGCACAAGCGGACGCATTGGCCCCGTGTGAGCGGCAGGGAAGTGTGAGCGGCAGGGAAGGCGTGTGCCAGCGGGCTGCCATCTGGCTCGGGTCTTTGCCATGGCCTGGGCGAGGATTGGATGACGTGATCGAAGCCGAGCGACTTGCGCCGATCCGCAATCGGCTGTAAAAGCCGTCCCCCGATTCAACCGACGTTCAACCGAGGAGGAGAACAGCCGTGAGGTTACTGCCGCGATCGACACATAGCGTGCCGACGCTCGCAGAGCGCACGGCTGACGGTCATCCCTTCTGGTTGAACTACAATGGCACGTTCATCGATACAGCGCCGGCAGGAGGCCGAGCGCGCGCAGGGTGAAGCCTATGCGGCCTCGCTGCGGCGCGTGTCGCAGCGGGCGCGTCCGCCACCAAACTTCCACAAAGCCATCGACGAGGCCAAGCGCGGTTTTGAAGCCGACGTCTTGCGCGACGCCTGGGCGTGGCGGCCGCAGATGAAGACCCGCGATGGGGCGCGTCTGCGTCTTGCTGCAGCTCGCTATCTGTTCGCGCGCTATCCGGTTGCCGAGCACCTGGAGCAAATCTGGGTGGACAGCAGTGGACTTGGGCGCGATGAGATCAGGTTGCGCAAGCGCTGGTTCATCGTGGCTGCCGGTGGCGGTTCGCTCTACCGGGAGGGCGCTGGCGCGTGGCTCTCGCGCAGGGAGGTCCACTACTTCCTGGCTCCGCTGGGGAGCCTACGCTTCGAAGAAGCGATCTGGCAGGCGATCGCCCGTTCCTACTCGGACGATGCCGGCATCGCCCTGCGGATCGCGCGTTCCAGGATCGCACAGACGCCACGCGCCGAGCTCGGCTTCTGGCGCGAGGTGGCGCGTTTCTTCTGCGCGCATCCGGCCACGGTTGAGGAGATCAACGATTTTGCCGATTACCTTGCGGACTGCTACCGGCGCAATGCGCAGTTCAGCCTCAAGGGTCGCACGCTCGCGTCTTTGGGCCGCCAGATGCGCGAGTGGCATCGCGACCTCGAAGCGATCGCGCGCATCGAGGCTGCGCGCCGCCGCGCGGAGGCCGCCCGCGTCCGTGCGCGTGGGCAAGCGGTGGCCCCCGAGGCGTCTGGCGGCGGCAGCTGGACGGGTGCCACGGTCGCGGACTGGTCGTGGAGCCCGGCGGTCAAAGATCGCTGCAAGCGCGAGGAGTATCTGGTGATCCAGCTGCGCAACGCCGCAGATCTCGTGGCCGAGACGCGGGCCATGCACCACTGCGTCGCGAGCTATGCGGCCAAGTGCATTGCCGGGCACGCGTCGATCTGGTCGCTACGCCGCCGCGCGGCGGGCCACACCGAGCGGGTGTTGACGATCGAGCTTGATCGCCAACACCGGGCGATCCAGGTGCGCGGGTTCGCCAACCGCATCCCAAGCAGCGAGGAGCGAAAGCTCCTGGAGCGCTGGGCCAAGATGCGCGGGATTGAACTGCCGTAACGACGCCCCGCGCCGCGGCGCGTCGCGTCGCGTCGCGGCGCCAGCCGAGGTCGTTGCCGTTGCGCTCGGCGTCGAGCCTCGGCACGACGGCCGGGCGCATGGGTCGCGTCGGTCGTTTCCCGATCGGCCCAATGTGGGGTGCCCGCCGACGGGACGCGCGTCCAAACGACGGCGAGCAGGGGCGATAAGCGACGGCTGGCGCGGCTGCGGCAAGACTCGGGCGAAAAAGGCACGCCGCGAAAGGTGGCCGCTAATGCCTCCGCCGCCAGCCAGTTGCGCACCCCCCTTGTGGCTGGCAGGCCCGGGGCAGCCGCCTAATTCTTCTTGAGCCGGACCTCTTCGAGGGGCGCCGACCATGGGTAGGGATCGATCAACATAAGGGCTGGATCGGCAACGCGCGGGCCAACGGCGCTCGGCCAGATGTATTCGAAAATCGGTCCGAACCTGACGCGCTCGTGCAGCAGTTGCTGGATCTGGTGCAACAACTTCTGGCGCTTGCTTGGATCGGTCTCTTGCGCCTGCTCCTTGTATAGGGCGTCGATGTCGGGAAAGCCGCCATAGGCAAACGCACCATCGCTTGGGACCGTCTCCGACAGGCGCGAGGCCGCATTGCCGTACACGGCATTCAAGCACATACACACCCCTTTGAGCTTCTTTGAGCCGAGTGCGGAATAAAATGCGGCGCGCTCCATGGTACGCAGCCGGGTCTTGATGCCAACCGCTTGCAGATAGTTGGTGATGATCTCGCCTGCCGAAAAATAGGGTGGCCAGGGGTAAAGGTCACCCGCATCGAAGCCGTTGGGATAGCCGGCCTCCGCCAGCAATTGCTTAGCCTTGGCGGGATCGTAGGGATATGGCTCAATGGGCAGCGCAAACTCGAAGGTCTTTGGTACGATATTTCCGGTTGGGGGGGATGCGCCCAAGGTCTCGGCTTGGCTCAGTTCCTGTCGATTGATGGCATAGTTGGCAGCCAGCCGCACGCGCCGGTCGGCCCAGGGTGATTTTGGGTCCCACATGTCCAGAAAATCGAGGTAGTAGGTGGCGATGCCCCCGGAAAACACCAGTTTGAGCCTTGGATCTCGCTTCACGTCCTCTGCCATCGGTGCGTCGAGCAGGTAGGCGAGATCCACCTCTCCGCGCTTGAGCATGGCCAATCGCGTTGTTGCTTCCGGCACGCTCTTATAGACCAACCGTTTCACGGCGGGCATTTTGCGCCAATAGCCTTCGTAGGCCTCCATCACCAAATCGATCCCGGGTTCGCTGCTCACAAATTTGTAGGGTCCGAGGCCAATCGGGTGCTTCTTGAACCCCTCCGGGCCGACCGCCTCCAGATACTTCTTTGGCACGATCCAACCCGCGCCCGAGGCGAAAGTGCCGTAGAAGGTCATGAAATCAGGCCATGGTTCGTGGAGCACAAAGCGCACTCGATAGGGGTCGATGACGGCTACCTCCTTGACCTTCTGGTGCAGCAGTTTGGTCTTGGCCCGGTCGAAGCTGAACTTCACATCCTCGGCTGTGAAGGGATCGCCGTTGTGGAATTTGAGGCCCTCGCGCAACTTGAACTCATAGATTTTCTGGTCGGCGCTCAACGCCCACGATTCTGCCAAGCTTGGAGCCAGGTGGTTTCCCGGCATAGGCTTCACGAGCGCATCATGCAGCGCGTAAAGCACCCAAAACGGCGTCAGCACGCCCACGACTTCACCTGGGTCGAACCAGGCCGGAGATAGCGTGACATACAAGGCCCAGCGCATTTCGCCCTCGGGCTTGGTCTGCGCATTGAGCGGATGGCAAAAACCAATCGTGCACAAGGCGCACAGCAGATATCCGAGCGCTAAGCGCAGCTTACCGGTCATGGTGTCGCCTCCTTGGACCGGACGGCTTGGGGCGCGTCCGGAATTGGTTTCTTCTCTCCGGGGGCGGTGGTCCGCCGGTGCCCGCTGAGGCCCATGACGCCGCGATGGCTCTGCGGTCGGTCGCTACCCCAGCGGTCAAGGATAGGAATAGTGATATAACCTCGTGTCCGTCTTGGTTTGGCGATCCGAAACCCGAGTTTCGGTATAGCCACAGAAGTGGTGCCATATTGGGTCATGGCGGCGAGGCCTGCAAAGTGCCTTGGGGTCCCGTGCCCAGAAGCCCCTGGGTTGGCTTTTCTTCGCAAAAAAAACGTCAAATCCGGGCGGGCTGAGCGAGATCAACGCCCTGTCCTCGCAAGGCCGTGAACTTGAATGGGAAAGATGCAGCCGAGAGCGGCGGTCGAACCTGCGCTAGACTGCGCGCCGCACTGAAAGCGCCGCACGCAAAGATTGGAGCACGCTATGACCCGTCGCCGAGCCGCCTGTAGCTGCGGCCAACTTAACCTCAGCATCGAGGGCGAGCCCGTGCGCATTTCCATGTGCCACTGCTTGGAGTGCCAGCGCCGCACCGGCGCCGTGATCAGCAATCAGGCGCGCTTCCGTCGCGAGCAGATCACCTTTGCCGGCAAGTCCAGCGCGTGGACGCGCACCGCCGACAGCGGTAATGCGCTCACGTTTCACTTTTGCCCGACCTGCGGCTCCACGGTTTACTGGGAGGGCCAAGGCTTTTCGGGTTACGTCGCCGTCGCCATCGGGACCTTTGCCGACCCGAATTTTCCCGCGCCCACCATCTCGGTCTGGGAAGAGTCCCGACACGCCTGGGTTGTCCTCCCGGCCGACACGCCGGCAAAGCGCGTTGCAAAGCATGGCTGAGGCTTGGCGACCCGCATGGTTAGGACATGCATGGACGCGAGCCTGTGCAGGTCCGGCGTGGCGTGAGGTAGCAGCCAGCGCCGGTCGGAACCCAACGCGGGCGCGGTAACGAGATCCCCTGGGACGGTGCTGTGCGGTTTTCACAACGTTTGGCGCGCAATCGTCGGACGTTGCCGGATCGGCGCTTGGTGAGCCGCCGGACCTGCAGCTAGGATCGCCCAACAGTCTGGGGGACTTGGGGAAAAATGCTGGGGCAGGGGAGGTGCGCGCGCGCACTGGGCGGCGTTGCAGCTGTGGCGGTCGTTGCGACACTTCTTGGGGGCAGCGCCACGACTGAGGCCGGCTCGGGATCTCTGGCCCCGCCCAAGAACTACCGCCAGCAAATCGCTGCCAAGCTTCAACAACTGGAGGATCCGTCCACCCTTCAGTACGTCGGGATCACCCAGCCCAAACAAATGTTTGTAGGCCTGCTCGCCGGCGGCGTCAGGCCCGCCGTCTGCGTCCAGGTGGAACGGCCCAACATCTTCGGCATGCGGGCCGCCTGGTACTATTTATTCTACTTCGAGAACGGGCAGGTGGATGGCTACAAGCAGTTTGCGAGCGGCGCCCTGCAGCAAGCCCTGCAGCGATGCGAGCCACCGCTGACGGCAATGACGGACCTCGTGCGCCCGCGCCGCAGACAGTAAAATGGGAGCGCCACCGCGGCTTTGTGCAAACTTGGAGCGAACCGGCCGGAGATCCAGTCGGCACTCCCCAAGTGTAAAAATCCGAGCCCGGGCAGACGGTTCGGTCGCGCCTTTAGCCGATGGCAAAGGGGCTTGACGGCAACGGCTTCAATTTCTCGAGGCCGAAAGCGCGTGGCGCCGGGCCCGGTGTTCAGGTGTCAGGTGATGCTTTCGATTTCCCTCGCCGTGTCACCCTAAGGCGCTTGCGGATTTGCGAAATTCAACCGTCAATAAGCCGACAACTCGTGACGGCCTCTCACGGGTTTACGGATGGAGGGGCAAAATGAGAGTTTTGTGCGCGTTGCTGGTGGTTGCGGTCTGTGCGGGCTGCGCCAGCTATGGTGAAGGCGTTGTTACCGATCGCAATGGCGACAAGTGGGAAAGATGCTCGGTCAAAGGCGGGCGACCGGCTTGGTGTCGGCTGGAGTGAGGCGTTGAGACAGCCGCCAGAGCCGGGAAAAAGGGCCCGCTGCGGCTAAGGATAGCGGCCAGTTATCGCGCCAAAGTCAGTTTGGTGGCTCGGGGTTGGTGAGGGCGGCGGCGGCCGTCCAACGCGGGGCTCAGGGCCCTCGTCGCGCAAGAGCTGCAACGCTCGCTCGTCGTCATCTCAAGGCCGGGCGCGACGGCAAGCGAGCGGGACAAAAGTAGGCAAGCTGCCAACGGGCGGCGGTCGAGCTCGGTTAGCTGATCTTCCTGGTTCGGAATTGGGCTCCCTTATGATCAGGGTTTGCCCTGATGGCCGCCTCATATTCCCGCTGCAAGCATCAAATTCCCCGCGCCTCGAGGCAGCCGTTGCCTTGCTTTATTCGATTGCGGCCATCCGCCCGCACCAACACGGAGGCTGAAATGGCGACTGAGTTCAGCATCACCCGCCGCCAGACGCTGCTTGCCGGCGCAACGGTCGCGGCGGCTTCCGCCTTGGGATCAGAGCTGGTCGCCGGCAGCGCGCGAGCACAGCAGCCCGCGGCTGCAGCCGGGGTCCGACCCACTTCCGAGGAAGAGGCGCAGGCCATCGCGCAGGAAGCCTATATCTATCTCTATCCCCTGATCCTAATGGACGTGACGCGCAAGCAGCTGACCAATCTTGACCCCAAGGTCAATCAATTCGCCGGGCCTGCCAATGCCTTCACGCATGTCCGCACATTTCCAACGGCCGAAATGCGCACGGTGGTTCGGCCGAATTTCGATACCCTCTATTCGAGCGCCTGGCTCGACCTTAGCAAGGGCCCAGTCGTCGTCTCGACGGAGAATACGTCTGATCGCTATTTCATGCTGCCCATGCTCGACATGTGGACCGATGTTTTTGCGGCGCCGGGCAAGCGGACCAACGGCACGGGCGCCGCCGACTTCGCGCTGGTACCGCCGGAGTGGAACGGGCAGCTCCCGAAAGGCCTTGAGAGCATCGACGCGCCGACGCCTTATGTTTGGATCATTGGCCGCACGCAGACCAACGGTGTGCAGGACTACGAGGCGGTGCACAAGGTTCAAAACGGCTACAAAATTACGCTGCTGGCAGATTGGGGGAAGTCGCCGCGGAAAATCGAACAAAAAATCGACCGCTCCGTGGATACCAGCACCGAACCGTTGCGGCAGGTCGACGAGATGCCGCCGGATGAATACTTCAGTTACGGCGCGGAACTGATGAAACGCAATCCACCGCACGCCACCGACTGGTCAATCAATGCGCGCATGACGCGCATTGGCTTAGAGCCCGGCGACAGCTTCGATGCAAGCATGGCCAGCGCCGATGCTCTGGCGCAGGGTGCTGCCGCCGGCCTCAAGCTTATGCGGGAGAAGGCGGCAACGATTGCGCGCGTCACCAATGGCTGGCAGATGAACACCGACACAATGGGGGTCTACGGCAATTACTATCTCAAGCGTGCCATTATTGCGATGGTCGGCCTTGGCGCTAATCAGGTGGAAGATGCCATTTACCCGCTCAACGTCAGCGATGCGGACGGCAACCCCGTCATGGCGGAAAACAAATACGTTTTGCACTTCAACAAGGAGGAGCTGCCGCCCGTCGGTGCCTTTTGGTCCTTGACGTTGTACGACGCCGAGGGCTTTCAGGTGCCCAATGCGCTCAATCGTTTCGCCATCGGCGATCGTGACCCGATCAAGTTTAATGCCGACGGCTCGCTCGATCTCTACGTCCAACACCAGAACCCCGGACCCGACAAGGAAGCAAACTGGCTGCCGGCACCCAACAGCGGCAAGCTCGGCTTGACGCTGCGGCTCTATGCGCCGCAGCCGCAAGTCGCAGACGGCCGCTGGAACCCGCCCCCCGTAAGACGCCAGACCGATGGCTCAGGCTCGCGAGCGTTGCAGTGACGAGGGGCGGTCGGCGCTGGGTTGGAAACGGGTCAGGTGGCGCAATCGGGAGGATTTTCCGGACCTCAGCAGGCACTCCGACGCGGTGCCGCGTCAGCACGGCTGATTGGCCGGGGCCACCTGAAAACTCCATGGCGCGTGGTCAATGCTGCTAGGCTTGACCAAGCAGCTGGTCGGAGGGTCCATAACCGACCTTCCAGTCAACAAAGCTCCCGAGCGTCCCGCATTTCGTGCAGCGATGGCCCACGGAAATCCAGCGCACGTCTCTGCGTTGGTCGTCCGGCTCGTACAGGGAGAACCCAACCGCTAGATTGCACTCTTGATGGCCGCACTCGGCGCAGGCCCATTGTCTCGGCTCGGCTGCATCCCAGTACTCCGCGCTATCACAAATCAAGTGTTTGACCCCACAGGCCGAGCAGGTGCGTTGGGCGCAGCCTTCGTCGGGGTCGGCTTGCAACGAGAACGCGACTGAGCCACAGCGACATTGGCAAAGGCGCGTCGCATCAATCGCATATCCCTCAGCCTGATAGGCTATGAGGTATTCGGTGGTGTCCGCGGGCGCGGTAGCAACCCACCACTTTCCGGTCTTGTCGATCGTCATTTGGTTTGTGTCCCCTGCAACGCTCATGCACGACACCTGGTCAGCCAAGCTATCGCCCAAAGTGGGCCAGCTCGGGGTCAGCAGGGGGCGATGCCGGCGGGGCCGCAGGCGGGGCAGAAACCCCGCCACCTACCGGCGATCATTGTTGCCGGCGCTGGAGGTCTGTGTCGCGCCAACGTCCCGGCAAGCACCGCGGGAGGCAGGCCTGGGTCCCCCGCCATCGGCGCATCGCCGCGCGCCGGCAGGCGGGCCTCGTTTGATCACCTCGGGGGCGGCCCCCAGCGCCTCCCTTCGATGCCTCGCGGCTCTCTAAGAGGGGTCTTTTAGTCGACGTCGGAATCGGTGAGTGCCGAGCGCATGGCATGGACCGCGACCGCCGCGACCACACCCGTGAGAAAGAGCCCGGAGACACCGATCCCGATCGCCAGTGTGCGCGCCAGCGCTTGGCGCGGTACGACATCACCATAACCAATCGTGAGGCCGGTGACGAAGGTGAAATACAATGCATCTCCGACCGACCAGCCTTCTATAAAGCCAACCAGCAAGCCCAGGGCAACCTGAACCGCCAGAATAGTCGACAGCACCGGCCAGGTCAGATGGAGGGCGCGGCCGAGGGCCGTAAAAAAGCGCCGTCGCACGGTCTTTGGTTGCGGCCGGGTCATGGGTACGTCTTGCGTCCTGATGGGTCCAAGTTCGGCAAAGGTCGCGAAACGGACGGGTTGCCTCGCGGTGCCTCGGCGGCACGCGGCCACCTGGTCGCTGCTCCTCGGCGAACGCCGATCAACTGCCGCCGCTGCATTTGCGCCGTCCCTGCAGGAGAGCCGATCCGGCAACCCTAGCAGGTCGCTGGCTTCGCGGCATCGGCGCGCTGCGTCTTAACCTTTGGCGGCGACCAATGGCTCAAAATGGGATAAACCGATGCATCGGCCGGCTACTGGCGAACGGGTTGCGGGATCGACCACTCTGGGTGCTAAAAAGCTGCCAGCTTGCGGCGTGGGTGATCGGGGTCGTGGGCCTGTGAGCCGTCGCAAAGCGACCTGGGTTCAGGCTTTGCACTGGCCGAACGGCGTGGGGCGGGATAAGCCGTAGGCAAACTTACAACCGGCGACCTTTAGCTTGCCCCTTCCCGTACAAAGCTCCAGGAGATTAGGGGTGCATGATGGCGTCCCAGCCTTCAATCGCCGGCCAAGCGCATGAGCTTACCTGCAAGGTCCAGGAGCTCGAGAGAGAGCTGACGGAAGCGCGTCGTCAGCTGGCCGCCACCGGCGAGATTCTGCGCCTCATCAGCCGCTCGCCGACGGACGTCGAGCCCGTGTTCGACGCAATCATCGCCAGCGCGGTAAAGCTGTGCGGCGCGCACCAGGGTGCGGTATATCTCTACGATGGCAACCTGGTGCACCTTGGCGCCCATCGCAACTACGCACCCGAGATCATCGAGATCCTTGGCCGCATGTATCCTCGGCCGCCCCAACTGGATCAGGTTTCGGGTCGAGCAATCCTCAACCGCGCGGTAGCGCAGATCGAAGACATGCGCGCCGATCAGCTGTATTCACGAGAGCTCACGGTCGTCGGCGCTTGGCGAAGCCAATTGGCGGTGCCGATGTTCCGAGATGAAATGCCGATTGGCGCGATCGTTATCGCGAGACCCGAAGCCGGCGCCTTTTCCGAAAGCCACATCGAGCTGCTAAAGACTTTCGCCGACCAGGCCGCCATCGCCATCGAGAACGCGCGGCTGTTCGCAGAGGTGCAGGCGCGAAACCGCGATCTCACCGCGCTGGGCGATGTCGGACGCGCCGTTAGCTCGACGCTCAATTTGAAAGTAGTGCTGAAGACGGCAGTCGAACGAGCGGTCGAACTGTCCGGCACCGATGCCGGTTCAATCTTTTACTACCGCCCGGAAGTCGGCCGGTTCGAGCTGGGAGAGACCGCGGGTCTCGACGAGGAGGTGATCGCAAAATTCCGCAAGCTCGACATTTTCATGGGCGAGACCGGCATGGGTGAGGCTATCGCCAAGCGCGAGCCACTGCAGCTCCCCGACATCGCCAAGCGGCCAAAAAACCCACTGCGCGACGCCGCCTTGGAAACCGGCCTGCGCGCCTCCCTGATCGTGCCGCTGCTCGGTGGCGAGGGCGCGCTCGGGGCCCTAGTCCTGCAGCGACGCCGAACCGGCGAGTTTGCCCCCTCCGTCGTCAGCTTGATGCAAGCCTTCGCGGACCAATCGGCGATTGCGCTCGAAAACGCCCGACTATTCGACGAAATCGCGCAGAAGAGTCGCGAGCTAGAGATCGCCAGCCAGCACAAGTCGCAGTTTGTTGCCAACATGAGCCATGAATTGAGGACGCCGCTTGCCGCCATGCTGGGCTATGCAGAACTCTTGCGGGACGGCATGTTCGGCGAACTGCCGGAGAAATCGGTTCGGATTATCGAGCGCGTGCAGGCCAACGGCAAACATCTGCTCGGCCTGATCAACACCGTGCTTGACATCTCCAAGCTAGAGTCCGGTCAATTCAAATTGACCCTCGTCGAATATTCGCTCGATGGCATGGTCGAGACGGTGCGTGTGGCAACCGAATCGCTTGCCTCCGCCAAGCAGCTATCGCTGCGGACCGAGGTGGTCAGGGGTTTGCCGTATGGGTTCGGCGACGAGCCACGTCTTACCCAGGTTTTGCTCAATCTGGTCGGCAACGCCATCAAGTTTACGGATGCTGGCGAGGTGCGCATCACGGCCGAGGCAAAGAATGGGAGCTTCGTCGTGAGCGTCAGCGATACCGGGCCGGGCATCCCGGAAGAGGAGCTTCAGCGCATCTTCGACAAGTTCTACCAAGTGGACAGCACGAGCACCAAGACCAAGGGCGGCACGGGGCTTGGGCTGGCGATCGCCAAAGAGATTATCGAAATGCATGGCGGTCGCATCTGGGTTGAGTCGGTCCTGGGCCGGGGCTCGACCTTCAGCATCGAGCTGCCGGTGCGAGCCGAGGTGTCTGGGGCTGGCGTATGATGCAGCGCATACTCGTCGTCGAAGACCAGGAGGACTTGCGCGAGATCGCGCGTTTTGCGCTCGAGGGCGCCGGCTACGAGGTCATCGAGGCCGCGACCGGCGCCGAGGGCATCGCCAAAGCCGAAACCGAGCATCCCGATCTCGTGCTGATGGATATTCAGCTTCCCGTGCTCGACGGCTATGAGAGTACGCGCCGGATCAAGGCTCTGCCCGGAATGGAGCGGATGACCGTTATTGCGGTGAGCTCGTTTGCCATGCGAGGTGATGAGGAAAAGGCGCGAGCCGCCGGCTGCGATGGCTACGTGACCAAGCCCTATAGCCCCAAACAGCTGGTCGATCTCGTCCGCCAGTTTCTGGCGAAAGCCTGAATGACCCTGAGGTCAGCGAGAGGCGAGCAGAGTCAGGTTGCTAGGCCCCGGGCGCGACGCCGCGGCGCCACGCGCCGCTGAGCTGGACGGAGCGACTTTAGTACCTCGCCGCCAACTTGAAGGAACAACTTCGCGATCGGGCTGCTCGCGCGTCCTTTAAGGGTAATCAGCCCGATCGGGCCGCGCGTGCTACGCAGGCGGACGTCAACTGCGGTGAGCTGTGGGTGAACGTTCGGGGTCGTGAGCATGGCACTTGGATGGATGGCCAGGAAGGGACCGTTGGCGACCAATACGCTCAGGGCATAGCTCGATTGTGTCCTTACCGTCGCTCGAGGCATTTCCAAGCCCTCTGCGGCAAATGCCTTTTGCATGACGTGAATGAGAAACCCGGCCGTGGGCGGCAACACCCACGGCTCATGCATGAGGTCAGCAAGACGCACACCGCGTCGCCGAGCCCACTTGTTGCGCTTGCTGCAGATAACCGACAGCTCGTCGTGGAACAGTGTGTCGACGTCGAGATCCTCATCTTGCACGAAGTCGGCCAAGCGGCTGATCACGAGCTCGACGTCCCGTTTGCGCAAGGCGCGCAGCAGCATGTCGGTTGCGCCGACGGTGAGCGCGAATGTCAGGCGCGGATGGGTAGGGACGAGCCGATTGAGGATGGCAGAAACAATCGCCGACATCGGCGGCGTTGTCCCGAGCCGCAACTCGCCAACGGAGGGGTCGGCAAGTGAGCCGATCTCATTGATGCCTTGGCGCAACTCGTTGAAGATGACTTGGCTGCGATCGATGAGCACTTCGCCGTAAATGGTTGGTTTGACGCCCAGCGAGCTGCGTTCCAGAAGCGGAACGCCGAGCGCCTGCTCCATCTCCTGGATGGCATATGAGACGGCGGGCTGGGTGATCGCCAGGTCTACGGCGGCCTGCACCATGCTGCCTGCCTTGGCTGCCGCATCGAGGATCTGAAGATCGCGAAGCTTGAGACGTCGTCCAATGCGGTCGGCAGGCTGCATGTTCCTCCCCCTATGAGTGTAGCTTATACGAGTATAAGGAGAACCAGACTTCACTTATTGAGTCTCCTCGCAGATGTTCATTGCGTCAACCAACCTACAAGACGGCGACGATGATCAGGACCTGGACCGTGGTGGCCGCAGCATTGGCCTTGGGCCCGCTTGCTTGCGTGCAGGGGTGGGCAGAACAGCCGATCCGCATCGTCATGCCGTATGCAGCAGGAGGCGTTGGTGGCGCGGCGCTGCGTCTAATTGCTGAGTCGATGCGGGTCACGCTTGATCGGCCGATCATCATCGAGAACAAGGTCGGTGCCGGCGGCCGGCTCGGTGTGCAGGCGGTCAAAGAAGCGAATGCCGACGGCAGCATTCTTCTCTTTACGCCGATCGCACCGATGGCGGTGTTCGAGCACGTCTACGACAAACTTGGATACGACCCGGTCTCGGATTTTGCGCCGATCTCACAGGTTGCCGAATTTGATCTCGGCATTGCCGTGGGGCCAGGCATTCCAGCAAAGACGATCCGAGAGCTTGTCGAGTGGCTCAAAGCCAATCCAAGCCAAGGCGCATATGGCAGTCCCGCTGCAGGTTCGCTGCCGCACTTCATTGGCGTGCTGTTTGCCCAAAAGGCAGCGCTTGATCTACGCCATGTCCCCTACAAGGGCAGCGGCCCAGCCGTTCCGGATCTCATCGGCGGCCATCTGCCGATGTATTTCAGCTCCATTGAAGCATTGGTCGAAACTCACAGGGCCGGACAAGTCCGGGTTCTCGCCACCTCCGGGCAGAAGCGCTACTTCGCGCTGCCCGACGTGCCGACCTTCATCGAGTCGGGATTTGACATTCGCGGCAGCGGCTGGTTCGGCCTCTATGCACCTGCAAAGACGCCTCCCGAGATCGTCGCACGCCTGAACGCCGCAGTCGTTGGCGCCGTGCAGGCGCAGGAGATCCGGGACAAGCTGCTGAAATCCGGTTTGCAGCCGACCGGTACGACGCCAGAGCAGTTTGCACGCATACAAAAGGCGGACTCGGAGCTGTGGGGCCCCATCATCAAAGCCTCCGGGTTCAGACCGGAGTAGGCCCGGAGTAGACGCAAGTTACCTCAGAATTCATGCCGTTGCGCCGGCTACGACCGAGGCGGCGGCCGCGCACGTGCTGCGCTCCTGCGCCTGCACGGCTGGCAGCTCGAGACAGGGGCGCAGGACTGCGAAACGCCCGGCGATACGAGCTTGCCGACGTCAGAGCAAGCGGCGCCGCCGCGCGAGGCGCCCCCATCTTGCTCTGCCTCAACCTCGCCACCTTGCTCATCCGAGGCAACCGACGGTAAAGCGCGACCGAGACGACCCGGCACATGTCCTATGGAGGGGCAGAGCTAACCCGGCTCTTTTGTTCTCGAAAGCAGGGCCTCCTGCGCGGTCGCAAGATCGACCAGGCTGCCATCCAAAGTGTGATTGTGATGCTTGATGATCTGCGCCGCCGAAAGGATAGGCGTGTCGTAGGTCGTATGGCCGTCCTTTACCAAGGTCACGCGATAGCCCAAGGTGACCGCGGTCCGACACGCTGAATCAACGCAATACTCGGTTTGCAATCCGGCGACGACGAGATGGTCTATGCCAAGTTGCGAAAGCCGAGCATGAAGATCGGTGTTATGAAAGGCACTCGAGTGGCACTTCTCGATCACCGGCTCGTCGCCGCGCGGAGCCACGGCCGGGTGATGAAGCCAGCCGGGCGACCCCTTGGCGAGCGCGCTATGGTCGCCGCCGTCATGTCGAATATGAAAGATCGGGGTGCGCTGAGCGCGGGCACGTGCAAGGAGCATGGCGATCCGTGCAACCACCTCATCTCCTTGATGCGGCGCAAGCGGCGGCACGAACAAGCCGTTTTGAATGTCGACGAGGAGTAGTGCGGTCGGCATGAGACATCCCCGAGAAGCGCGCGAAAAGGAAAACCAATCCAGAACTTTAGCATGCCCGCAAGGGGCTAGCAGGGGAACGAGGCTCGGGACCGCATCCAACCCCTGTGGAACGCGTCCGCCGCGCGCCAACCTCGATCTCTCCGACCTGGTTCAGCACGGGTCCGTTTGACCCTCAACAGCTGCCGAAGGCGCTCCTTTGCTGGGGCGCGGGTCGCCGGAAAGGCTTGTTCCCGACGTAACAGCAGCGTGCGCCAAACTATGGAACAAAACATCCACACCCTCTCAAACATGGAAACGAAGGGGGTGGCGGAGGAGAATGCGATGAAAGGTGCGGTGGTCGGCTGGGCGCTGGGCTTGGGTGCCGCGCTCGCAATTTCGATTTGCGCCCTGCTGCTCAGCTGTCAAGCCGGGTGCAACCAGCATTCATGGTTTGAAGAGTTTCAGGCGCAACCTGCATGGGCCAGCTGCGGCCTCGTTTTGGAGTGCCTGTCGTAGCCGCCTCATTACGGCCTGTGGCGTCACCCGGTTCCCAGCGTCTCGCCTGCACGACCCGCCGGTAGCGTCGCGTGAGCCGCGCGGCGACAAAGTTACCGTGTCGCGTATCCTTGACCGGAGCTTGCCAACAGTCACACCTGTGGCTGCAAAGCAAAAACGCGATTTTCTTGCAACGTTACGGTGCGTTGGTGGTTAAACCGGACTAAGTGTCAGCGGAAATTCGACACGCGCTCGGCCTGCTCCAGTATAACGCGCGCATTGTCGGCATCCACGGTGCCGGCCGGGTCACCCTTGAATTTTATCTCCGGATTCGACCAGATCGGAACACGCGGGCAACCACCACAGCTGGCCTTATAGCTCATGATGTCGCGCCATTTCGTGCCATTCACGAAGCCGTGGCCATAGGGAAACGGGCTTGCATTCTTGTCCAGCGCTATATCGTGTCGCGCGCCGATGATGTGGCCGACCTCGTGCGCGATCGAATAGGTCAACGCTGCACATGAATGATGGACGACGACAAACGCCTCATCGGCATCGGCGCGTACCCGAGTGGATAGGCCGCAACCGGATGGGTCGTCCACGATCAGAGCAACGACGTCGGCCCGCTTCTCATTGCGCAGCTTGCGAACACCCTTGAACGGGCCCTCTGCATCGACCATGCGATAAAGGTGGTTGAGATGCTCACCATCGCCCTCGTCGTAGTCCACGAGTTGGCTGTGAACGAGCCTGAGCCTGATCTTTCCTAGCCCGCTGTTCAGCATCGACTGGTTCGCCTGCTCCACCGAAAGCGCGATCAGATCCTTATCGACGTCGATATACTTGGCAATCACCTTGGGGGTGTACAGCACCATGAGGTCAATGGTGATAGTCTTCGCCGCCATCGCCCGCCGTTTGGCGGCCGGCAGCGGCGTAATTGCCGGTTGCACGGAATCGGGAACGGCTTCCACTTTCTGACCTTCGCCGCCGATGGAATCTTGCCGATCCCTTAGATTAGAGCGATCCTGCGGGCGCAGCATTGCGCCCTCACCGCGGGCAACAAGGGGGTCGTCCTTCAGGTCTGCGCTCTGGGGCCGCGCGGCCATGGCGGCGTGATCCGGCGGCATCTTTGCGGGGTCTGTTTCGACGACGGCATGCACCTCGCCACCCATGTTCATCAGGCTGTACATGCGCCCGCGATAGGTGAACATGCCGTTGAACCGCCCGTTTTTCCACCACATCAGCATGACCGGTTCGCCCGTGCCTTCGATCTCTCCGCGCCACGTGCAGCCGTCCTTTTTCATGTCGATGCCGGTGCGCCGCACGGTGATGCTTTCTGTATCGCTGAGTGGAAGGACGATCTTCGAGATCAATGTCGCCGGCCGTTTTCCGATCGCCGATTTGGGGTCGTGATCCTTCATCAGGGCGTACTCAACCAGCGCCGCGTTGGGCGAGGCCATCACGCCAACGTGCATGGTCTGCTTGGACCCTGTCATTGCCTTCATCATCGCTTCCTGCGGCGGCGACATTGCCATCGGTGCTGTCGGAGCCTTCAAAACCTGGTTCCAATCGGCGCTGAGCCTCGTCATTTTCACGCCCAAAGTCTGGCCGTGACGGATCACGTCCTGGATGCGTGCGGTCGGCATCGACCACATTTCCGATTGCGTGAAGCCCAGCACCTGCCCGTTCGCGGTCTTCCCGGCCAGACCCAACAAGTCCTTGTAGGCCTTCGATCCTTTCGGTGGCAGGTTTGACAGGATCAATTCGGAGCGGCTGTCGCTCCTGGCATCCTGGCCAACGGCTGGGCGACCAGCGGAAATGGTCAACGCCAAGAGCGTGAGAAGCAGCAACGACGCCAAGCGCCAGTAGAGATGAGGTGTGTGGGGTTGGGAGCAATGCATATCCAGCAGACTCCGACTGATTGGCGCAGGCCCTCCTGAACGCATCAACTGAGCTTCCCACAAAACTCGGGTGGGCGCTGCCGCGGCCGTGGCAGGCGCCCCCGGTACTTTCTCCATCAACGCTGCCGCGACACCCTGACGGTGGGCTGTGCGCGCGACCTTACTGGTAACGCGTCCCTTGCAGGCAAAAGATCGCGCGCCTCGGGCGCGGACAGCTCGAGGATATCGTCCGCGCTAACCAAAGGAGCGCCTAAGCCTCTTACGAAATGACGCTCAACCTGGTTTTATGGTCCTTGATAACAAATCTGTGATTGCGCGAAAGTTCGGCCGTCGGGCGTTGCGACCGGCGAGGGGCCCTATTCGGCAAGGTGCATGGCGCCAACCTCGGACGCCTTGCGGGCCAGGCCTGTGGACCCCGCTCTCCCTGGCCCCCTTTCTTCTTGGCCTTTCTCCCCTGCTCTGAAACCGGGAAACTCGCATCGCCTCCTTGTGCACCCCATGTGCACAATCGCAGGGCCTCATCTCGCTTTCCCCGCGGTGCGGTACTCCCGGATCGCCGGCGAAGTTAACGCTCCAGTGAAGGTAATCGGCCTCGTGCCATCGGTGTTCTTTTGTGGGATCAACGGCTTAGCTCTCCATCGTGATCTCTACGACCCGGCCCATTTCGTCAAACCGAACGCTTATGACATAGTTTGTGATGCTCTCCGGCAGGGTGAAATCAAAGGTGTCAATGCCATCATCTTCGTCACCCCAATGTGACCGAAGCTCGAGGATGTCGAGGACCCGGCTTGGCTCCGGGTTGGCAGTACCGAGATGTTTTTCCCAGTAACTATCTTCGATCTCCTCCAGGTGGTGCGAGACGAACAGTGTGGCGCCAAATTCAGCCTCTTTTGTGCCAAACGCGCGTTGTATGGCATCGCGCGCAGACTTCTCGCGCCTGGCAATTTCGTCGCGCGGTGCCGTCATATCTTACCCTCGTCTCGCCTATCGTTTGCGCTGAGGAGCGCGACAATTAAGGATCG
>Ga0081540_1000434_pt1 | contig 41225 bp, 35 predicted proteins | sample TabmetS2T1R1_FD_71024 | JGI IMG/M metagenome (GOLD analysis project Ga0081540, IMG submission 71024) | Tabebuia heterophylla rhizosphere microbial communities from the University of Puerto Rico - S2T1R1 | ecosystem: Host-associated > Plants > Roots > Rhizosphere ...
AAGAAGCCCGGCTCGCCGAGGAGGCCAAAAAGGCCGAGGAGGCACGCAAGCTGGCCGAGGCCCGCAAGGCCGAAGAGGAGCAGCGCCGCATCGCCGCCGAGGCCAAGCGCGCCGAAGAAGCCCGGCTCGCCCAGGAACCACGTCGGGTCGCCGAGGCGAAAAAGGGAGCCGATGAGCGCAGCGCCGCTGAAAGCACCCGCTCGGTCGCCGCTTTGGACCAACGCCCTGGGCTCAAGGAACCGACGGCCTCTCTATCCCAGGATCGGCTGGAGCATTTTGTTACGCAGGGCGATCGACATTTGGTCGACGGCAACGTCGTGGTCGCGCGCCAATACTATCTGCGGGCTGCTCAGGCCGGAATGGCACGCGCGGCCGTTAGACTTGCCGAAACCTATGACCCCATCGAGCTTCGTCGCCTGAACGTGGAGGGATTGATACCCGATGTCGCCGAAGCGAAGCGGTGGTATGAGCGAGCCGTGGCCCTTGGCGATGCCGGCGCCCAAGTCAAGCTCGGTCGTCTTTCCGGTAATTGAGGCGCGTGCGCTACGCGGCACTCCTGGTCGCTTTCAACGCCACCTCGCGTAATTCCCGGCGCAAGACCTTGCCGACGTTGGTCTTAGGCAGCTCCTGCTGAAAGATGATGTATTTGGGTTTTTTGTAGCCGGTGAGCTGTTCGCTACAGAACTTCATCAACGCCTGCTCGGTGAGCGCTGGGTCTTTTCTGGCAACGAACAGCACCACGGCCTCGCCGCTTGCCGCGTCCGGCACGCCGACCACCGCGCACTCGAGCACGCCCGAATGGCTCGCCACCACATCCTCGATTTCATTTGGAAAGACGTTGAAGCCGGAGACGAGAACCATATCCTTCTTGCGGTCGACGATCTTGACCTGGCCGTCGGCATCCATCATCCCGATGTCGCCCGTCTTGAAATAGCCGTCCGCCGTCATCACCTTCGCTGTCTCGTCGGGCCGCTGCCAATAGCCCGACATGACTTGCGGGCCGCGCGCGCAAATCTCTCCCGGCTGACCGAGCGCCACCTCCCTGCCGTCGTCGTCGCGAATTGAGATTGAGGTCGACGGCACCGGCAGGCCGATGGTGCCGGTATACTCATTGTTATCGGCGCGATTGCAGGTCAGCGTCGGGGCAGTCTCGGACAAGCCATAGCCCTCGACGATCGGCGTTCCAGTGAGTTTGAAAAAGCGCTCGGCGACGGCGCGCTGCACCGCCATGCCACCGCCGTTCGCGGCCTTGAGGGTGTTAAAATCGAGCTTGGCAAAATCTGGATTGTTGAGGAGGGCGTTGTAAAGCGTGTTCACTGCGGGCAGCATGTTGAACGGGTATTTGGCCAGCTCCTTGACAAAACCCGGGATGTCGCGCGGGTTCGGGATCAGCAAGCACATGCCGCCAATGCGCATGCCGAGCAGGCTGCACACCGTTAGCGCGAAGATGTGATAGAGCGGCAGGGCGGTGACGATAACCATCTGCTCGACCGGCTTACCCTTGCTCAAGGCGGGCTGCAGCCAGGCGTCGTTTTGCAGTACATTGGCGATGACGTTGCGGTGGAGCAGCGTCGCGCCCTTGGAAATACCGGTGGTGCCACCCGTGTACTGCAGGAAGGCGACGTCGTCAGGCTTGAGGTCCGGTTTCTTGAGCGTCATGCTCTTGCCGGCCGCGATGACGTCGGTGAACTTGGTAGCGTCGGGAAGGCTGTAGACCGGCACCATCTTCTTGAGACGGCGCACCACAAGGTTGACGATCGTGCCTTTGGCAAAGCCCAACAGGTCGCCCATGCTGGCGACCACCACATGCGTGACGTTCGTCTTGGCAATGATCTGCTGCAGCGTCCTGGCAAAGTTCTCCAAAACGATGATGGCCCGCGCGCCAGAGTCCTTGAGCTGGTGCTCGAGTTCCCTGGGCGTGTAGAGCGGATTGACGTTCACCACGACGTAACCGGCCCGCAGAATGCCGGCGATGCACACGGGGTTCTGCAGGATATTGGGCAGCATGACGGCGACGCGTTCGCCCGCTGCTAGTCCTTTGCTCTGCAACCAGGCTCCCAGCGCACGCGAAAGCTGATCGAAATTGCCGTACGTCAAGCGCTTGTCCATGCAAGCGTAGGCATCGCGGTCTTTGAACTTGGCAAAGCTTTCTTCAAATAGCGCCACCAGCGAGAGGTACTGTCCAGCATCGATGTCGGCCGGCACACCGGGCGGATAGTTCTTCAGCCAAATGCGATCCATTGCACGCCTCCCTAGTCTCTATTGTTCCGCCAGCCAATGAGCCGCCACGGCCTTCCCGCCTAGCGAACAGCGCCGCTGCGCTTTTGCAAGCCGCCGCTGGGCCTACGGCCGGCTAGGCACCCTCACTGGCGCAACAGAAATCAACCACCCACCGGTGCCGGGCAGGGGCTCAACGCTGCCCCTTCTTCCACTTCGCCGCAAGATCCAGGCTCCGAGGACGCGCCCCGGATGTCACAAGGCTCAGCGCCGACCTGATCGAATAGTGGTGGCATGTTCTTGAAATGCACGCCGTCCCACCTTTCCGACCGCGCCGCCAGCCTCGGCGCGAAACCGAACTCGGCGCGTCAGCTCTTGGGGCGCATGCCGTGCGTTGCTTCCATCATCAGGCGGCCAAGTTCCTGGGCCTGCAGGGTGTAATTCTGCATTTGCATTTGGGCGTGGCGGCTCTGAATGCCGATCACGTCGGTTATGTCCTTGGCGTTGGCCAGCTCGCTCGCCAGATTGAAGCAAGCCTCCGCGTTCTGTTTGGCGAACTTGATGGCGCGGTCCTGCACCACCTGGAAGCTGGAGGTCACGGCATTGGCGGGCGTGGCGCTGGTCCATACGCCCATGGCCTGGGCCACCGCGTCCATGAACTGCCCATAGGCCGCGCGGGCCGTTTCCACGTTCTTTTCGGCCAAGTCTCGAAGTTGCTGAGGTATTTCGAACGGCTGGGGCTGAGCCATGACTTTTCTCCGCGGCTGTCCAGGGGATCGAGAAGGCATTGTAACGCGCGCCAGGTCCGAATCCCACCGCTTGCTGGGGCCGCCGACCAGCGGGTCGCGGCCGCAGCCCTTGACGCGTGAAGGCAGGCGGCCTTTGTCCCAGAAAATCAATAGCTAATGGGATTGGCGAGGTGCAGCCGATGAGCCGCCAAATGCCCTGATCATGCCGTGCGCTGGCATCGGCTCAAGTCATTCTGAGCGCGACCCGGCGGGCGCGCGACCCGCCCTTTGCGGTCGTAGCTACCCTTGCCCTTCTTCGGCTTTACGACGCGCGTCGCCGGCAAGCGCAGGCTGCGTGCGAGCGGATTGACTGCGCACTTGCCTGTTGCCGTTTTTCGCCATGGCCGGGATTAGCGTTGATTTTGCCGACGCGGGTCGGCCACGTCCTCGATCACCAACTCGCGCCGGTTGCGGCCATTCCAAGTGTCGCGCCGCAAATAGCCGGCCACGTGCAGCGGCAGCCCCGCCGTATCGAGCAGAGCCTCGCCCAGGGGTTGGCCGGCGGCGCGAAAAGCGACGGCATCGAGCCGCGAGCCGTCGCCGGCTTCGAGCGCACAGCGCACGTGCAGCTCCCCGATCCTTTTTGCAAACTTCACGCGGTGCGCCGGGAAGGCGAAGCGCGGTTGGGGATTGCCCTGGCCGAACGGGCCGGCCTTATCGATCAGCGCCATCAGCTCGTCCGTCACGCTCGTTGGCGTCAGGGCGCCATCCACCAACAGCGCGGCTGCCGCCCGCGCCGCGCGGGCGCCCGGGGCAAGTGTTGCCTCGAAGAACGCAGCGAGCTTATCGAAGTTCGTGCGTGCCACGGTCAGTCCCGCGGCCATGGCATGCCCACCGCCCTTGCTCAGGATTTTGGCCGCTACGGCCTCCCGCACGGTTGAGCCGATGTCAAGGCCGGCGACGGAGCGCAGCGAGCCCGTCCCCTCACCGTGGGCAGTCCAGGCGATGACGCAGGCCGGCCGCCCGAAACGTTCGACAAGCCGACTGGCGACCAGGCCAACCACACCCTTGTGGAATTGGTCGCTGCCAATCAGCAAGATCGGCACATCCTGGTTCTGCTCGATCTGACACTCGGCAACCACGAGCGCCTCCTCGAGCATGGCCGCCTCAATGGCCTTGCGTTCCCGGTTCAATCGATCCAGCAGCACCGCCACGCGCGCGGCTTCCGCCTCGTTGACCCCGGCCAGCAGGCGCGCCCCTAGCGCGGCATCGCCAATGCGCCCGCCGGCATTGATACGCGGGCCAAGCACGAACCCCAGATGATAGGGCGTGGGCGCAACGGCCAGCCCGGCCGCATCGGCGAGCGCGCGCAGGCCGAGGTTGCCGCGCAGCCGCATGACCTGCAGGCCCTTGCTGACGTAGGCCCGATTAAGCCCGGTCAGGGGCACCACATCGCAAACCGTGGCCAGAGCCACCAGGTCGAGCATGCCGAGCAGGTTGGGGGCGGCGCTAGCGGGCACGGCGCGTCGGCGCAACTCGCGCGCCACGGCGACCAGCAGCATGAAGGTCACGCCGGCGGCGCAGAGTTGACCTAACCCGGACAGATCATCCTGCCGGTTGGCATTGATCAGGGCGTGGACCTCCGGCAGCCGCTCGTCGGCCTGGTGGTGATCGATCACCACGACGTCGACGCCCCGCTCACGAGCTACCAGCAAGGGCACATGGCTGGTGGTGCCGCAGTCGACCGTCACGATCAGCCTTGCCCCCTCCTCGATCAGGGTCTCGATGGCTTCGGGGTTGGGGCCGTAACCCTCTGTCATACGATCTGGAATATAAATGCGCGCCTCGAGCCCGTGCGCCGCCAGGAAGCGCTTGAGCAATGCCGAGGAGCAGGCGCCGTCGACATCATAGTCGCCAAAGATTGCCACCTGCTCCTTGCGAGCGATGGCATCTGCCAGCCGCGCCGCGGCTTTGTCCATGTCGCGCAATGTGCTGGGATCCGGCATCAAAGCCTTGATGCTCGGATCGAGCACGTTTGGCACCTCCTCGAGAGCTATGGCGCGGGCCGCAAGCACGCGGCCGAGCAGCTCCGGCAAGGCGTAGCGTTGGCTGATGGCAATGGCCGTGTTGATCGCGGGGCCCTCGAGCCGTTCGCGCCATTGCATGCCACGGACCGACCGCTCGACGCCAAGGAAAGCGCCTGGCGCGACCTCCTCGCCTCTTATTTTGCTGCGAACCGCCCGCATGTTCCCCGTCTGGTCGTACCGCCGCGACTGTAGGCAGAACGGGCAGGCGCAACAGTGATTCGCTCAATCACTCCACAGTTTCGTTGCCCCTGTTAACGGCGATGGGGTCCGCTAGGCTTCGCCTCACAACAGGCGTCGGCATGGCCCATCGAGGTCTCGGCGCGATTGCAGGCTCGGGGGCGATCGAGGAATATTTGCCCGGTTCAAGAGCCTGCAAATCGTTTGGGAGTTTCAATGCCGCGCAAGGTTGTTCTGGTCGCTGGCGCCTCAGGCCTGGTCGGCTACGCCGCCATGAAGCATTTTGCCAGCGAGCCCGGCTGCGAGGTGATCGCCGTGTCGCGACGGCGGCCCGATACCAGCTACGGGGCGCGCTTTGTCGCCGTCGACCTTACCGACACGCAGGACTGTGCCCGCGCTTTTAGCGCTTTGGACCAGGTCACGCACGTGGTCTATGCCGCGCTTTATGAACGACCGGCTCTCATCGCAGGTTGGCGCGATGCCGAACAGATCGCCATCAACGACCGCATGCTGCGCAACCTGATGGAGCCGCTCGAGCAGGCGGCGCCCAATCTTACGCATGTCTCGCTGCTGCAGGGAACCAAAGCCTACGGCGTGCATGTCGAGCCGATGCACATTCCGGCGCGAGAAGGCCGCTCGGATCGGCGCGACGTGCCAAACTTCTATTGGAACCAGGAGGCTTATTTGCGTGAAAAACAGCGTGGCGAGCGCTGGTATTTCTCAATTTTCCGGCCGGTGCTCATCGTTGGCTACTCGCAAGGCAGTGCCATGAACGTCATTCCCGCCCTTGGCACCTACGCGGCGATCCTTAAGGCGGCGGGTCAGCCGCTCCACTACCCCGGTGGCCCGCCCCGCGTTGGCCAAGCGGTCGATGCCGACCTGCTGGCACGCGCAGTGGCCTGGGCCGGCGAGGCGCCGGCGGCGCGCAATGAGACGTTCAACGTCGCCAATGGCGATGTCTATTGTTGGCAGAATATTTGGCCGGCCATCGCCGACGCCGTGGGGATGGTGCCGGGCGATTGCCTACCCTTGAGTTTGGAGGCCGACATTCTGCCGCGCGAAGCCGATTGGCAGCGGATCAGGGACGCCCACGGCCTCGTCGCTCCCGATTTGAAGACCTTCGTCGGCCTGTCGTTCCAATATGCCGACTACCAGATGGGGTTTGGGCGCACGCAGCCCTCGCCCCCCTCGTTCTCCTCGACCATCAAGCTGATGCAGGCCGGTTTTCACGAGGTGATGGACACCGAGGCGATGGTTGCCAAATGGCTGCGCCTATTCCAGGACAAGCGGCTGCTGCCGCGACCCTGACGGCCTGCAGGAACGCTCTCGAGCCACCCAGGCGCGCAGCTGCCCCGCCAACTCCCACGGCCCGGGCAGGGGCCCTAGTTTCGCCCAATTGTCACGGAAGGGTCGGGACCATGGTGGGGTGGCAAGGCCCGATGGGCCCTCATCTGGTCTGGCGGCTGCTGTTGGAGCTTTGGCAGAACGCGTTTGCCGATAGCTCCCCCAAGGGAGCGGCGGACCTGACCTGAGGGCCTTGCCCCTACCTGCCGTGGGTCGGCAACAAATCCTGGAGGGCTAGACCGCGCGTCGCCCTCCCCAGCCAAAACCGTCAAGATCTCATTGGAAGCGGTAGCGCACAGGCCGACCGCTGATGCCCTCGGCCGCCGCAAGGATGGCGTTCACGTCAAGCCCGTAGTGGCCGTAAATCTCAGCGATCGATCCCGACTGGCCGAAGTGTTCGACGCCGAGCGCCCGCACGCGGTGGCCACAGACCCCACCCAGCCACGAAAGCGTCTCGGGATAACCATCCGTCACGGTGATGAGGGCGGCATCGCGCGAGACGACGCAAAGCAGCTCCTCGACGCGTGATCGCACGCCGCGATCGCCCTGCTCGCGCGCCCGCTGCGCCGCGTGCCAACCCGCCGACAGGCGATCGGCCGAAGTCACGGCCAGCACGCCGACGCCGCGCCGATCCTCGCACAAGAGGCCGGCTGCCTCGATGGCTTCGGGCGCGACGGCGCCGCAGTAGACGATGGCGAGCTCGGCGGCGGGTTCGGGCTGCCGCAACCAGTAGCCGCCATCGATGATCCCTTGCCGCAGATCCGCAGTAATCGTCCGCAGCGGCTGGTCGAGAGGTCGCGTCGACAAGCGCAGATAGACGGAGCCGCCCTTCTCGTCGCGATGCCAACGTCGCTCGGCATCCTCGCCCGCTTGGCGCTGGATATAGTCGAAAGCCCACTCCATAATCACGGCCAGCTCGTCGGCATAGGCCGGCTCGAAAGCGGCTAGGCCGTCCTGCGCCATCCCGATCAGGGGCGTGCTGATCGATTGATGCGCGCCCCCCTCCGGCGCCAGCGTCAGGCCGGAGGGCGTGCCGGCGACGATGAAGCGCGAGTCCTGGTAGCAGGCATAATTCAAGGCATCGAGCCCACGGCAGATGAAGGGATCATAAAGCGTGCCGACCGGCAGCAGGCGCTCTCCAAACAGCGAATGCGACAAACCGAGCGCCGACAGCAGCAAGAACAAATTCATTTCGGCAATGCCAAGCTCGACGTGCTGGCCTTTCGGACTCAAGGCCCAGCGCTGCGGCGACATTAGCCCACGCTCGCGGAACAGATCTTCCTGGCTCGCCAGCGAAAACAAGCCGCGACGGTTGACCCATGGCCCGAGATTGGTGGAGACCGTGACGTCGGGAGAGGTGGTGACGATGCGCTCGGCCAGTGGCCCATTGACCCTGGCGATCTCGTCGAGCACGCGGCCAAAGCCCGTTTGCGTTGCGAGCTGGCCTTTCCACTCGAGCTTGGGAAAAGGCTCCAGCGCAATGCGCGCGCCCTGCAACCGCCGGCGGCCTTGTTGCCGGAACGGCACGCGCGTCAAAAAGTCCTCGATCTGCGCCACCGGCAGGCGCAACCCCGACAGCCTGTCCCACTCCTCGCCTTGGTTGATGCCTTCGCGCAGGCGCAGCGCCTCGATCTGCGCTTTGGTCATCAGACCGGCATGATTGTCCTTGTGGCCCTGGAACGGCAAGCCGAAGCCTTTGATGGTGTAGGCGATAAAGCAGACCGGCTGATCGCCCGGCGCGCCCTCGAAGGCCTCGATGATGGCCTCCAGGTCATGCCCGCCGAGATTGGTCATCAGGTTGGCGAGTGCGGTGTCGTCATGGCGACGCACGATCGCCAGGGTGTCGGGATGGATGGCGAGGTCCTGCTCGAGTTGCCGACGCCACGCGGCTCCGCCCTGAAACACCAGGGCGGAGTAGAGCATGTTCGGACAATCGTCGATCCACTCCTTGAGGCGCTGGCCCCCGGCCTCGGCAAACACCCTTTGCAGGAGCTTGCCGTACTTGATGAGGACCACCCTCCAACCAAGGTTTTCAAATAGCGCCGCCAGCTTCATGAACAGGCGGTCCGACACCACCGAGTCGAGGCTTTGTCGGTTGTAGTCGATCACCCACCAGCAGTTCTTGAGACCGTGCTTCCAATATTCGAGCAGCGCCTCGTGAATGTTGCCCTCGTCGAGTTCCGCGTCGCCCATCAGCGCTATCATGCGGCCCTTCGGCCAGTCTTTGCTCCAGCCCTTGGCATGCACGTAGTCCTGCACCAGGCTGGCAAAACCGGTCACCGCCACCCCCAACCCGACCGAACCGGTGGAAAAGTCGACATCGTCCTTGTCCTTGGTGCGCGAGGGATAGGACTGGGTGCCGCCGAAGCCGCGGAAGTTTTGCAGCTGGTCGAGGCTCTGCTGCCCGAGCAGGTATTGGATGGCGTGGAACACCGGGCTGGCGTGCGGCTTCACCGCCACCCGGTCCTGCGGTCGCAGAATACGAAAGTACAGGGCCGTCATCAGCGTAACGAGGGAGGCCGACGAGGCCTGATGTCCGCCCACCTTCAGGCCATCGCCACGGTCGACCTCGTGGTTGGCGTGATGGATCATGTAACTGGAAATCCACAGCACCTTGCGCTCCAGCTCGCGCAGCATGGCGAGACTTGCGGCCTCGTCCACCGGCATCATGCGGGCGCCTTCCATTACCGCGCTCCTCCTGGATTGGTGCGAACTTCGACCTCGAAGGCCGCCGCCTTCAACTTCGCCACCGTCTCTTCCAAATGCGATCGATCGCGCGTTTCGATCACCACCTCCAACAGCGCGCCTTTCGCCGGCAGATCGGAAAAGACGCGCTGGTGGTAAACTTCAACGATGTTGGCTCCCGCCTCGCCCAAGATGTTGGCCACCTTGGCGAGCTGGCCCGGGCGATCGGCAAGATCGATGGCAAGCTGGGTCAGTCGCCCTTCGCGGGCAAGCTCGCGCGCGAGCACGCTGGCCAGCAGGCGGGTGTCGATGTTGCCTCCGCACAGGACGAGACCGACGGTTTTGCCACGGAAGCGCTCGCGGTTCGCCAGCACCGCCGCCAGTCCGGCGGCGCCTGCACCTTCAACCACCGTCTTTTCGATGCTGATGAGAAGACTGACGGCGTGCTCCAGTTCCGCCTCCGACACCAGCACGATCTCTTCAACCAGATCGCGCACCAGCGCCTGCGTGATGCGCCCTGGTGCCTTCACCGCAATGCCCTCGGCCAGCGTATCTCCCCGCGTGGGCAGCGCCGTGCCCTTGATGGCGTTGTACATGGAAGGATAAAGCTCCGCCTGCACGCCGATCACCTCAAGGTCGGGGCGCAGGGCCTTGGCGGCCGTGGCAATACCCGCAATCAGGCCGCCGCCGCCGATCGGCACCACGAGGGTGTCGATTTCCGGGGCCGAACCCAACATCTCCAAGGCCAAGGTGCCCTGTCCGGCAATGATCAGGGGATCGTCATAGGGATGGATGAAGGCGAGGCCCTTCGCTTGGCCATGCCGGTGCGCGAAGGCCGCCGCCTCCTCGACGGTCTCGCCGGTCAAGATCACCTCGGCACCGTGGCGACGCGTGTTGACAACCTTGACCGTCGGGGTGCTCACCGGCATGACGATGGTGGCGGGTATCCCCAGCCGGTGCGCATGGTAGGCGACGCCCTGGGCGTGATTGCCGGCGGACATGGCGATGACACCCGCCTTGCGCTCGGCGGCCGACAGGGTCGAGAGCCGGTTCAGCGCGCCACGCTCCTTGAAGGAGGCGGTGAACTGCTGGTTTTCGAACTTGAGCCAGATCTTGCAGCCGAGGATGGCCGAGAGCGTCCGGCTCCAGTCGCAATCGGTCTCGATGATGGCCCCGGCCAGGCGCCGGCGCGCGGCCTCGATATCCTCGAGCGTGACCGGTGCGGCATTCGGGGCGTCGCAGGCTGCCGTGGCGCGGCGTTGCGGCATGGCTCCATCTCAAGCGGGCTTGCTGGGCACTCGCTCACAACTTAGGCGACGATGGCATTCCTGTCGTCGAAGAATTGAGTTGACAGTTCCCGCGAGCCTATTGCTCAAAGCCCTGCAGCGGACGAAAAGTCCGCCTCGCGTCGACCGGTCAGCCGGACCAGCCCAGCCTCACCCCGGGTGCAACCGCGGCCCAGCGTTTGCATGCCGGGTGCCGCAAGAGACGGTAGCGATGAGCATCAGAACAGCCCTCCTCGCCCTTTCCGGCGCCGCCGCCCTGCTCGCGGCTGCCTCGCTCGGGGTGCCCTCCAGCTTCGACGCCATGGACGAAGTCGTGGCCTATGCCCTTCGCGCCGGCAATTGACGGCCGGCGCCCCACCCGTGGCCGCCTTTCGTGCGCTGACAACGGCGCATCGTTCCGATAATAGTCGCCCCACGTTAGGCATGAGGAGGCGTGGCAATGGCGAAAGTGGCTTGGATCGGTCTCGGCGTGATGGGCTACCCGATGGCGGGGCATATTCGCCGCAAAGGCGGCCACGATCTCACGGTCTACAATCGCAATAGCGCCAAGGCCGAAGCTTGGAGCAAGGAATTTGGCGGCGCAACCGCGCCCACGCCGCAGGACGCCGCCAAGGATGCCGATTTTGTCTTCTGCTGCGTCGGCAACGACAACGACCTGCGCGAGGTGACGCTTGGCGCCAAGGGCGCCTTCAACGGCGTACGCAAGGGCGCCGTCTTCATCGACAACACCACCGCGTCCGCCAATATCGCCCGTGAGTTGTATGCCGCCGCCAAAGGCAAGGGCTTCGACTTTCTCGACGCGCCGGTCTCTGGCGGTCAGGCCGGCGCCCAGAATGGCGTGCTGACGGTGATGATCGGCGGTGATCAGGCGCCGTTCGACAAAGCAAAGCCGGTGATCGACACCTACGCCCGCATGGCCACCCTGATCGGTCCGGCTGGTGCCGGCCAGCTCACCAAGATGGTGAACCAGACCATCGTCGCCATCACCGTGCAGGGCGTCTCGGAAGGCTTGGCGTTTGCGCAGCGGGCCGGTCTCGACATTGCCAAGGTCATGGAGACCATCTCCAAGGGCGCGGCCCAGTCCTGGCAGATGGACAACCGCTGGAAGACCATGAACGACAACAAGTTCGACTTTGGCTTCGCCGTCGACTGGATGCGCAAGGATCTCGGCATCATCATGGACGAGGCCAAGCGCAACGGCGCCATCATCGAGATCGCCAAGATTATCGACGGCTACTACGCCGAGGTGCAGAAGATGGGCGGCAATCGCTGGGATACCTCGGCCCTGATCGCGCGGCTGAACAAGAAGGCTTGAAGCTCAGCTCACGTCGGGCCTGCCTGGCGCCGCCCGGATGGCGGCAAGCACGCGCTCGGGCGTCATCGGCATGTGACAGACCCGCACCCCGACCGCGCGCGCGATGGCGTTGGCAACGGCCGCCGCCGGCGGCACGATCGGCACCTCGCCGACGCCACGCACGCCATAGGGCACGTTGGGCACCGGGGTCTCGATGATCACGCTTTCGATGCGCGGCACGTCGAGTGCGGTCGGCATGCGATAGTCGAGCAGGCTGGCGTTGCGCAGGCGTCCGTCGGGGCCGTAGTCGAAGCCCTCCAGCAACGCCCAGCCGAGCCCCTGCACAACGCTGCCCTCGATCTGGCCTTCGACCGCGATCGGATTGAGCGCTAGGCCCACGTCCTGAAAAGCCGTATAGCGCAGAATGGTGACAAGGCCGCTATCGGTGTCGACCTCCACATCACACACGTGGGCGCCGATCTCGACGCCGAGCGGCAGCTTGCTCGAAACACCCCGCCCGACCACGGCGCCGTCGGTCAAGGTGGCCTGCATCAGCTCCGCCAATGAGATTGCCGCACCGCTCGGCTGTGGTGCGCGAAAAACAGCATCGGCATAGTGCAGCAATTCCGGGGCACTCTGCAGCTTTTCGGCCGCCCTCATCCTGAGCTGGCGCAGTGCGTCCGCGCAGGCCTCGACCAGGGCCGCGGTCATGGTGCGGGCGACGCGGCTGCCGGCAGCGCCGTCACTGTAGCCAACGGACTTGGAATCCCCGGTCTGGACGTGCACGTCCTCAATGGCCAAACCGAACTCCTCGGCTACGACCTGCGCCATCGTCGAGCGGGTACCGGAGAGATCGACGGCTCCCATCGTCACCATCGGCCGGCCATCGCCGGCAATGGTGATATGCGCCGCCGAGGTCATCGACGTCCCACGCCAATAGCCGAGCGCCAGCCCGCGGCCGCGCGGGTAGGCGCCCGGCGCCAACGGCTCGGTCCAGCAGCGATGGCGGCCGACCGCCTCCAGGATGGTGTCGAGCCCGATGGCGGGAAACGGCGTGCCGATCGGCATCAGGCCGCCGGTCACGGAAGCGTTGCGCTGGCGGAATTCCAGTGGGTCCATGCCGAGCTTTTGGCACAGCATGTCCATCGCCTGCTCGACGGCAAAGGCCGCCTGGATGCCGCCCGGTCCGCGGTAGGCTTCGGTGCGCGGCTTGTTGGTGACGACGTCGTAGCCTTCGAGGCTGAGGTTGGGGCATTGGTAGAGCGCGGCCGAGGCCTGCATCAACAGGGACGGGCTCATGCCGGGCAGACCGCCCGCATCCATGCGATAGGTGCCCTCGATGGCACGCAGGCCGCCGTCCTTTTGCGCGGCTACGGCCACGTCGATCAGGGCGCCGGCCGCCGGACCGCTGCCACCTTGCAATACCTCCTCGCGCGTGAGCACCAGCTTGACCGGCCGCTGGCATTTCTGCGCCAGGCGGACGGCGACGGCTTCGCCATGAATGGCGATCTTGCCGCCGAAACCACCGCCAATTTCCAGCGGCACCACCTTCAATTTCGAGGCGGGCAGGCCCAGCATGCGCGCGATCATCAGCTCAGCGGTAAACTGGCCCTGCGTGGAGGCCCACACCGTCGCAAAGCCGTTGGCATCGACCTGCGCCATCGCCACCTGCGGCTCCAGATAGCCCTGATGCGCGGTGTCGACCTCAACGCGGACACGGGCGCTGGCGTCTGCGTCTTGCAGCGCCGCGGAGGCATCGCCCCGGCTGATGACGACGCGCGAACAGACGTTGCTCGGCGCCCGCGGGCGCGGCTCGATGCCTTTGGTAAAGACGTGTTCGTGCAGCACCGGGGCCTCCGGCGCCATGGCGGCGAGAATGCCCAGCACGGGCTCGAGCGGCTCGTAGTCGACAGCGATCAGCGCCAGCGCGGCCGCGGCGGTGTGAACGTCGACGGCGGCGACGGCAGCCACGGGCTGTCCGACCCAATGCACCTTGTCGCGGGCCATGTTGATGGCGGCCACCATCCACATGTCATAGCCGGTCTCACCCATGGGGATCGTGGATCCCACCGGCAGGGCCGGAAAGTCCGCGGCCGTGACGACGGCAAGCACGCCCTTCAGGGCTTGGGCTCGCGTGCTGTCGATGCCGCGAATGCGCGCGTGCGCCAGTGGACTGCGCAGGATCTTGGCGTGCACCATGCCGGGCAACTTGAGATCGGCAGGATAGATCGCTTGGCCGGTGACGCGCTCGAGGGCGTCCACGCGCGCCAGGCGCTTGCCGATGACCTTGAGCTCGGCCGTCGGCGCGCCGGTTGGATCAAGGTTCATGTCTCGGTCTCCCGCAGGCGCGCCGCGGCGGTCGCGATCGCATCGACGATCTTGCCGTAGCCGGTGCAGCGACACAGGTTGCCGGCAATCGCCTGCCGGATATCCTGTTCGCTCGGGTCCGCGTTGGTGTCGAGCAAGGCCTTGGCCGCCAGGACGATGCCGGGCGTGCAAAAACCGCACTGGGTGCCGCCGCTTTCGACCAGGGCGCTTTGAATCGGGTGCAGCTCGCCCACCCTCGCCACGCCTTCGATGGTCACGACCTCGCGTCCGGCAACCTCCAGGGCCAGCACCAAACAGGCATTGACGGCGGCGCCGTCCAACAGGACGGTACAGGTCCCGCAATTGCCGTTGCCGCAGCCCTCCTTACTGCCGGTCAAGCCGATACGCTCGCGCACAAGATCAAGCAGCGTATCGCGCACATCGACGAGCACGGTGTGCGCTTCGGCATTGATTGTACAGGCAAGCAACGTCTTCATCTCAGCTCCGAGGCAATATCGAGCGTGCGCGCGCAGGCGGCCAGACCACGCCGAACCAGCACCTCGACCAGGGCGCGGCGATAGTCGGCCGACGCCCGCGTGTCGGAGATCGGTCGCGCATCAGCGTTGGCGGCGGCGGTGGCCGCCGCCACCGACAGATCGCGGTCGAGCCTGTTGCCCCGCAGCAGGCGCTCGGTGGACACCGCGCGCACGGGGGTTGGTCCCACCGATGCCAGGGCGACGCGGGCGAGCGCGATTGAGCGATCCTCGGCGAGATCGATGCGCACCGCCACACCCACTATGGCGATATCCATCTCCCGTCGCGGTGTGAAGCGCAGGTAGGTGGTGGCCGATCGCGGCGGCACCGCCGCCAGCCACAGCGCCGTCAGCACCTCATCGGCTTCAAGCACGGTGCGGCCCGGTCCGGCGAAAAACTCATCGAGCGGCGTATTGCGGCGGCCGGCGGCACCGGCAATCTGGGCAGACGCCTCGTGGCAGATGAGGGCCGGCACGACGTCGGCGGACGGCGCCGCATTGCACACATTGCCGCCAAGGCTGGCGCGGTTCTGCACCTGCACGCTTCCCAGCAACCGCGCCGAGGCGGCGATTGCCGGGTAGCGCGCGGCAACGAGGTCGTGGCGGGCAACGCTCGTCGCACTCGCCGCCGCGCCGATCGCGAGGCCGCCCTGTGGCAGCGGGCGAATGGCGCTGAGCTCGGCTATGCGCTTGAGATCGACGATGCGATCGGCGTTGCGGCGCCCTTCGCGCAACTGCGGCAAGAGATCGGTGCCGCCCGCCAGCGGTCGGGCCTCGCCCCGACGCAATTCGCCGATGGCATCCTCGATCGAGGGCGGAGCCACATAAATGAAGGTGCGCACGAGCACAGCTCCCGGTCGGCGGCACGGCAACGGAGCACCATCGCTAGCACGTCGGGCATCCGCGCGAAACACGCGCTCGGCCGCCGGGCCGCGGCGGCGCCAAGGAGCCCCGCCGGCGTCAACCGCCCGGCGTTCCCTGCGTATTGACATACAGTGAGTAGAGCGAATGACTGGCCGCCATGAAGAGACGGTTGCGCTTGAGGCCGCCAAAGCACACGTTGGCGCAGCGCTCGGGCAGCGCGATAAAGCCGATCGGCTTGCCGGTAGCGTCAAAGATCTTGACCCCGTCCTGCTTCTCGTTACCCATGCCCCAGCCACACCAGAGGTTGCCGTCGACGTCGAGGCGGAAGCCGTCGGGTGTGCCGCCGGCCTCGGCGGTGATGAAGGGGCGTCCGTTCGCCAGCTTGCTGCCGTTGTCGACGACATCGTAGACCTTGATGACGCGCGGAGTGACGCCCGCTTCGACGATATAAAGCTTCGATTCGTCGGGCGAGAAGGCGAGCCCGTTCGGTCGATTGACGTCGCCAGCCGCGACCGTGGCGCGGCCGCTGGCGGGGTCGAACCGATAGACGTTGGTTGGGAGCTCGGGCGTGGCCACGTGGCCCTCGTAATTGCCGAGAATGCCGAAGGGAGGGTCGGTGAACCAGATCGTGTCATCCGACTTGACCACGAGGTCGTTGGGTGAATTGAGCGGCTTGCCGTCGAACTTGTCGATCAGGGTCGTAACGGTGCCGTCGAACTCGGTGCGCGTCAGGCGCCGGGTGTCGTGCTCGCAGGTCACAAGTCGGCCCTGCCGGTCGCGGGTGTTGCCGTTGGCGTTATTGGACGGCTGGCGAAAGACGCTGACGCTCGCCGTCTCTTCTTGCCAGCGCATGATGCGGTTGTTGGGAATATCGCTCCAGAGCAGGTAGCGACCGGCCCCGAACCAGGCCGGACCCTCGCTCCAGCGCATGCCGGTGGCAAGGCGCTCGACGCTGGCCAAGGCCAGGCGATACTTGGCAAAGCTCGGGTCCAAAATCTCGACGGCCGGATCCGGGTAACGCTCGCTCGGACGCCACTGTGCGAACGCTGGCGGGGTCAGGGCCGTTGCCGCCAAGGCGGCGGCGCCGGTGGCCATGAAGTGTCGTCGCGTCGTCATTTGCTGCCTCCCCAGTGCGCCCGCGCGCGGCGCCGAGTTTCTTAAAAGACCTGCGCGGGCGCAATTCTTCTCTGCCGCCTCGGCGGCAGACAAGCGAAAAGAAAAGCAAGCCCGGCCGTGGCGCCGCCGACGGCGGCAGGGCACGAATGCCACGGTCATTGCGCGAGTGAGCCGTCGCGGGTTGACGTTGCGCGCGTCTCGGCTGAGAGTTGCGCGGGCTAAGCTGCCAAAGCTCGGCCGGTCGGGGGCTATCCCGTGCGGGCGGTATCTTCTTCAGCGACGGCAGGGGCCAATCCCTCGCGCGGTCCCTCGCGGCTCAACTTTGCCCTGTGCGCGGGCGCAATCCTGGTGTTGCTCGGATTGTTCCTGGTGCCGGCCGTGGCGCCGGCCCTGCTGCGGGCCGAGCACTGGGCTGCCGACTGGCGCACGGCTTTTCTGTCCGATCGCTTGCCCGGTGCGCATGCGCGGCTGGTCATTATCCCGGTAACCGAAGATAGCCTGGCGGGGTTGCCCTACATTCTGCCGATCAATCGCGGCTATCTGGCCGACCTCGTCGCGGCCGTCGACCAGGCCGGGGCGCTGGCGATCGGATTGGACTTCTACTTCGCCCGCGACACCGAACAGCCCTATGATGACAAACTGACGGCCACGCTAGAAAACACCAGGGCCAAGGTTGTGCTCGGTGCCTTCGAGGATGCCAGCCGCCCGGCGCAGCTCGCCAACCAACAGCGCTTCATTGCCAAGAGTGGGGCCGAGGCCGGCTACATCGATCTTGCTCCCGAAGCCGATCATGTCGTGCGCTATCGTGCCCGCGCCCCGGCCCAGGCCCGCTACCGGGAGAGCTTCTCCAGCGTGCTGGCGCGGGCCGCCGGCTGGACGGGAAGGACGCCGCCCGATCGCATTGCCTGGCTGCTGCCGCCCGGCGACGGGCGCGCCACCTTTGCGGAAATTCCCGCGCATCAATTCCTGGGCGCCGGGCCCGAGCAACGAGCCGCGCTCGTCAAGCATCGGGTCATCATCATTGGCGGCAAGTTGTTCTCGCTCGATCGGCATTGGACGCCGCTGTCCTTGCGCACGGGGGAGGGAATGAGCGGCGTCGACATTCACGCCCATATGGCCGCGGAGTTGATCGACGGCAATCGGTCCTATGCTGAGCTCGACCGCTCGAGCGCGCAGATTTTTTTGGGATTGCTGGCGGCGCTGGCCGTTCTGCTTGGCGCCCGGTTTCAGACGCGCGGCTTCGATTTTCTCGATTGGCGGGTTGCTTCTTTCCTCGTCATTGCCCTCGACCTCGTCGTCTTCAGGTATTTCCATCTCATGCTGCCGTTCACCCTTGCCGCCGTGGCGTGGATCGCCGGCGTGACGGCGGGCACCCAGCTGCGGCGGGCGGTGGATTGGGCGCGCGCACAATGGCACGGTGGCGCATGAGCCGCAGCGCCTCTAAACTCGGCCTGCTGGCGCTTGTCTGCGGCGTACTTTTGCCTCCGCACGCCGCCGCAGGCGATGCCCTGTCGCGGCCGGGCGCGCGCCTGGCGCAGCGCCTGAACCCGGCGCCGGTTCCATCGCCCGGTCCTGCACCGAACCCCGGCGGTTTGCCCGGGGTAGCGCCGGCGCCGCTGCCGGCCCCGGCGCCGCAGGCCGCGCCCAGCCTGCCGGCACCGCCCCTCAAGATCGCGCCGCCGCCACCGTCGCTTGCGCCCAAGGCGCCCAACGAGGGCGGAGCGGAGGGCTGCGATTGCCGCGTCGAGGTCGAGGTCCCCGTCTACGAGATGGGTCGCATCGTGCGCTGGCAACGCCAGCCGCGTCTCCTCGGGCGCAAGCCCCAATGTTGTCGAAAGTGACGAGCCTAGCCATGCCACATCGTTGCGAGCGAGCCATGTATGCCCTGTTGCTTTTCTCGTTGCTGGCCGGCGCCGCGCTGGCGCCTACCCTCACGCGCGCCGCTAGCCGGGATGGCGCGAGCGGCGAGGCACCGGCCTCGTGGCGAGCGCCTCGGTTGCTGGCGCAGCGCCAGCCGGGCGGTCTACCCGGGAGGAGCGATATCGAGGAGGAGGGTCGCCCGGGCGGCAAACCGCTGCCCGGGGACCGGGCCCAGCAGCCCGCCGCGCCGGCCACACGCTCGTTGCAAAATGCCAAACCGCGGGGACCCTCCGAGGCCGGCCCGGAAGCCGGCGCCACCGACAAGAAGGCGGCGCCGCGGGCGAAGAAAGCGCCGGATAAAGGCAACTAACGCCAGCCGCTCGCCCCCGCATCTTGCTTAGGGTTAACGAATACACTAGGTTTCACGCGTTTATCCGCCTTCTGCATTTTGCACGCCACGGGGGACGTCATGATGCTGCCGGCCAAGCCTATCGTTGTTTTTCCACTCAGCTTCGGCCTCTTTGCCGCCGTGCTTGCGCAGGCACCGCCGGTCGAGGCCAAGACCCGCAACACCATTGGCACGATCATCGGCGTCGGCGCCGCCGGTGCCATCTTGAACGAGGCCGCCAAGGCCATGGGGCAAAAGCCGACGCGGCCGGCACCGTCGGCACCCGCTGGATCGAGCAATACCGAGACCGGGAAGCGAAACGAAGACCCCGACGCTGCCGGGCGGGCCGCGCGCCAGCTCGCCGCCATCGAGGAAAATGCCGAGATCGAGCGTGCCAAAAAGATGGAGTTGGAGCGCAACGTCGACCTGGCAATCAAGGCCTTCATCGACAAGCTCATCGAGTGGCACAACGTCATCAACACGGGCGACCGGGTGCGCTCAACGCGCGGCGAGCTCAACCAGGTTACCGCCGGACAGGTCAAGGCCTCCATCGAAGAGGCCTACGACAAGGCCAACTTGCGCGAATTCGAAAAGTATAGCGGCGAGCTGTGGACGCGCGACCGTTTGCTGGTACGCATCATGCGCTACGCCACCAAAAACCTCAGGCCCTATTACGAAGGCGTCGGCGCCAAGGGGCCGAGCATGGATGACCTTAAGGATCTATTTCATAGGTCCGCACGCGAGGCTTTCTCGAAGGCCCTGGAAACAGGCGAGATCATCGGCGTCAGCAAGAGCTTCGACCGCTTTATTCGCACCATCTACGAAAACACGGACAATGCGAACGAGAACCTCTCCACCCGTGGCATGGACGGTCAATACGAGCGGCTCACCAGCATGGCCATCGATGTGGTTTGGCGCAACGATTTTGCCGAGCGCGGCTCGGCGTCGGCGGCCGACAGCGACAGCCTTGATCGCCAATTTCTCTTTCGCTATCGCTCGCGCCGTGCGCTCTACGACTGCCTGTCCCTGACCTATCCGGAGCTCATGCGCGGGAGCGGCGGCACCACGACCGCGGCCTTCATCAGCACCTCGCCGGCCCCGGCGGTGCAGCGCGGCAAGCTGAGCCCGGGCCCGCGCGCGCTCACGCAATCCGAGCAAGAAGCGCTGGCAAGCAAGGTGCGCACGCACGTTGCCAACGTCTGTCAGGCGAGCGTGCCGACCATCCTGGCCAAGGCCAAGAGCGGCAATATCGGACCGGTCTCCTCACGCGAGGCCGGCATGCCGACCGGCGCCATCCCGGCGGCTGACCGGCGCTGAGGTTTGCGCGCCAGTGGCGGCCGTGAGCAGCCTGATCGGCGAAACCAGCAGGCGAGTGGGTTGAGTTTGGTGTCGGGGGTTTCAGGTCTTGGGGTTTGCGGGCGGACCGTCGCCAGTTCGCGCGGCGGGCGGGGGGCCTGTTGGCACCGGTTGCCGGCGCTGGCTGGGCCATGGCGGGACGAATGAGGCAGTCATGATGGGGCAGTGGTGTTGTTGGCGTTCGCTCGGCGCGCTCGGATTGGCCGCGGGCATCCTTTGCTTGGCCACGGCAATGCCGGCGCAGGCGGCGCGCCATGCCTTGCTCGTCGGGGTGGGCGACTACGACCAGAAAAACAACGGCATGGCGACGCTGACCGCGCCGGCCTACGACGCCGAGGCGCTGGCGCGCGTGCTGGGGCGCAGCAGCTTTGGATTTCAGGTCGACGTGCTGGTCGATCAAGCCGCCAAGGACAAAGCCACCTTCGAGGCGGCGCTGCAAAAATTCCTCGGCCGCGTCAAACCCGGGGACGAAGTGTTGTTCTACTTTTCCGGCCACGGGGTCAATCTTGCCGAGCGGGGCAACTTTTTCATTCTTCTCGATGCCAAGGATCAGGACGCCTACATCCGCGAACAGCGCCGCAAGCCCGGCAGCGCCCGCGAACTCGATACTCAGGACAAGGAAAACAAACGCTACGAACAGTATCTGACGGAGACGGCGCTCTCCGAGGTCGAAATCGAAAAGGCCATTAAGGGAGCCGGTGCCGACGTTGTCATTATTATTGCCGACGCCTGCCGAGTGCAGCTCTCCGGCGCCAAGGGGCTGATCCCCGTCAACGGGCTGCGGCTGCCGCCGGAACCGGCCAAGGGCAGCTTCCGCTTCTATGCGTCGCGGCGCGGCCAGGTTTCCTATGACAGCCCGGAAAAGCCGGAGCAGAAAAAGCCGGATCGCCCGGCGCAAGCGGCAAAGAAGGACGACAGGAAGGAGCGCAAGGCCGTCAATTCCTTGTTCACCGACGTGCTGCTGGCGCAGCTCAGCGTGCCGCGCCAGGAGATCAACGTGCTTTTTTCACGGGTCAAGCTCGATGTGCGTGATCTCGCCAAATCGCTCTACGGCAAAGAGCAGGTCCCCGATTATGACGACTCGCTCTCAAGCCGCTTTTACTTCTGGAAGGGCGAGGATGTGCGTGACATCGAAGCGCTTTGCAGTACCGCCGACACGGAGCTCGATCGCCTGCGCCGCGGGGTGGCGGCGGGCAGCGTGTTCGCCGAGGATATCGAGCGCGCGCGCAACGCGCTGGCGCCCTGCAGCAGCGACAACAAGAACTACATCGCCGAGATCAACGGCATTCTCAGGTTGCACGAGCAGGGCGGAGGCGGCTCGCTGTCCGGTCCGACCGGCGACGGCGCGCTGCCCCTCGACCTGAATGACCCACTGCAACGATGCGATGCACTGGCGGCCTCCCCGCTCGACCAGAACCGGCCGCAGGGCTTCGCCGGCGTCGACCTGCAAGCCGTGGCAATCGACGGACGCGCCAGCGAGGAACGGCGCCTGCCGGCGGTCGATCGCATCAGCCGGGCGATCGAGGCCTGCAACATCGCGGTCAAAGAGCGCGGCCGCGTCGCCCGATACAAGTTCAATCTGGGAAGCGCGCATTACGCCATGGCGACGCTCGCCGACGGCCTCGCCAACAAAACCGAATCGCTGGTGCAGGCTTCGCGGCTTTTCCAGGACGCCGTCGACCTCGGTTATGCCGCCGCCTACAACGGCCTCGCCCTGATGCTGGAGCACGGCGAATACCATGATCCCGCCGCCGGCAAGCAAATGCCGCGCAATCGGCAGAAGGCGCGTGAGCTGTTCCAGCGCGGCGCCGACCTTGGCCACGTGCTGGCGCTCTACCACTTGGGCCTTGCCTACAAGAATGGGGGCCTCGGCCTCGACGATGAGCTCAATGCCGAGACCATCGCGCTGCCCCATCGTGGCGCCGGCAAGGCCTTCCAGTACCTATCCAAGGCCGCCGAATCGGGCTTCGTGCCGGCAATGATCGAGACGGCGCTCGCCTTGCGTGGTCAATGGGGCAACATTCCGCAAAATCCCAAGCGGGCCATCGAGCTGCTCGAGCTGGCCGCGGCCCGGGGATCCTGGGAAGCCATGTATCAGCTCGGCAAGTGCTACGATGAGGTGCCCGCGGTCCAGGACGCCAACGATGCCATCATCTGGTACGCGCGGGCTGCCGAGGCCGGTGACCGCCGTTCGCAGGAGCGCCTTGCCGAAATGCTGAACTCGGGGGAGGGTCTGCCCGCCGCGCAACGCGAGGCGGCGGGTCGCTACTGGCGCCTGGCCGCCGAGGGGGGCTCCACGGAAGCCCAAATGCAGCTCGCCAACCTGCTGCGCGATGGCAAGCTGCCGTTCCGGCCCAAGCAGCACGGCCGGCCGGACGGCGGCGCGGAAGAGATTCGCCTCCTTTATGAAAGCGCCTTCGCGCGCGGCAAATCCTATGCGGGCTACGAGCTGGCGCGGCTCTACCGCGCGGGCTTTCCCAAGGATCGGCCATCCGAGGCGATCCCCAGGGACAGCGAGGTCGCCGTCAATCTGCTGTGGGAGACCATGGACCGGGTGCGCCAGGCCCGTCTCGACACGGCTGAGGCCTACCCCATGGTCGAGGTTTTCTCGGCCTTCGAACTCCTCAACATGCACGATGCGGGCGAGGATAAACGCAGCGACCGCACCCAGCTTCTCAATGACGATCAAGTGGCCCAGCTCGCCACCGACTACGGCGATCACGCCACCCTGAAATGGCTGAATTTTAGAAGCGCGGTACTGCTGGCCAATGCCGACGCCGACATCATCTGCAATCGCGATGCCTTCAACCGGAACCTGGCATTTTGGAGCTGGAAGCGATCGATCCCACCGACCGACCCTCAGTTCGACTGGTTCGAACGCTTCTACCGCTGCCACGAGGTCGACCGAAGCAAGAAGGGCACGCCCGGCAAACCGGCCGCGGCGGGGGAATTCCAAGGCCTCAAGCGCGTGCGCGAGTTCTATCGCAAGCAATACGAGGTTTGGTTGAAGGAGGGCGAAGCGACGGAACGCGGCAAGGGCAAAGGCAAGGAAAAGGTCCAGACCTTCACGGACAAGATCTCGCAATTGCTCGTCGACGGCGACCGGCGCCAACGTTGAACGGCCGTGATGGCGGCGCAGGTTGGCCGGCCGGGGGCAGCGCGTCGCATGCGTGCGGGCCATGGCGGCCTGCGGGCGGCGATGGCGTTGCCAACGTGGCAGGGGCGCTGCCGCCGGGTGCGACGTTGAGGAGCTGGCATGATCGTTGACGTGCGCACCTACACGCTGATCCCGCGCAAAATGGCAAAGTACCTGGAGCTTTTCGAAGCCCATGCCCTACCGGTGATGCAGCGGCACAAGCTCGAGCTCGTCGGCTATTACGCCAGCCATATCGGTCCCCTCAACCAAGTCGTGCATCTGTGGCGCTACGCCAGCCTTGCCGACATGGAACAAAAGCGCGCCGCCCGCGACGCCGATCCCGACTGGGCTGCCTTCTTGGCCCGCACCGAGGGCATGGTGCTGGTGCAGGAAAACAAGATCATGCGTCCGACGAAATTCTCGCCACCGCCCTGAGCTCTTTTGCGGCCGCGGCTAGCGCGGTGCACCATTGGCGTAGGGTTTGAGCGCCGCATACATCACCGCGAAAGTGGGCGTCGGCACTCCCAACTCGCGCCCCAGGGCTACGACCTTGCCGGCCAGCCAGGGCAATTCGAGCCTGTTGCCGCGCATAAGATCGACGGCCATGGATGGCAGCATTTCCGCGGGAAAATTGCGCGTCGCCTGCAAGGTCCTGGCCTCCAGTTCCGGCGCCAGGGCAACGCCGCGCGCGCGACCCACGGCGGCAACCTCGGCCACGCCCTTTTCGAATAGGGCAAACACTTCCGGATCATCGCGCAATTTGCCGAACGGCAGGCGCGTGAGCGCCACCACCGAACTGTTGGTCGCAAGCAGCACGAACTTCTCCCACAGCGCCGTCAGAACGGAATTGCTGTTCACGGCTTCGAAGCCCGCCGCCTGGCACAGCGCCTGCAGGGCAGCGCCGCGCTGGCTGGGGCTGCCGTCGAGCTCGCCGAACACCAAGCGCATGAAGGTGCCGGTTTGCCGGATCACGCCGGGTTCGGCGATGGTGGCACTGATCTGCGCCACCCCGCCCATCACCGCCGCCTTGCCCAAGATCGGAATGAGCCGGTCACTCGCGTCGATGCCGTTCTGCAGCGGGATGACGGCCGTGTTCGGACCCACGATCGGGCGGATGGCGGTGCCGGCGCTTTCCACATCCCACAACTTGACGCAGAACAGCACAAAATCCACCTCGCCGATGCTGGCCGGCACAGCGGTGGCTTTGACCGGGTTAAGATGCACATCCCCGCGCGGGCTGAGGCACGTGAGGCCGCGCCGCGCAATCGCTGCCAAGTGGTCGCCGCGCGCAACGAAAGTCACGTCACTTCCAGCCTTGGCGAGGGCTGCCCCGAACGCACCGCCAACGGCACCAGCACCGATTACCGCAATCCGCATGGAACAAATAACCTTCCTGAAAGCAGCGTGCCGGCCGGCCCCTAATGCTGGCAACGCCCGTGGGATCCGACCCGGCATTGCCTAGCTGGCGTCGGCGCCCGCCGGGGTCAAGCCGGCTGCCAACTTAGAGGTTGGCAAAAGGCCGCGCCAGCGTCACGACGTCCATGCTGCTTGCCGCGGCCAAAAGCTGCCGGGCGGCACGAGGGACGCCGCGCGCTGCGATCAGCTCAGCGCGCCTGCTCAAGGGTCGGCAGGCAGTTGCGATGGCCGGCTTCGAGGCAAGCTTCGATGCGGGCGCTGGTGCGCAGATGCTCGATCAGCCAAAAGCCCGCCGCGATCAAAGCCACGATGATGACGGCGGCAGCCAGGTTCTGCAGGGTGCGCCGGTGTTCGTCTTCATCCTCCTGGCGGCGCAGGGGATCGACGATTTTTCCTGCGCGCTGGCAGGCTTTTGTCTTGCGCGCAAACTGGATGATTTTGGCCCCTGGGGCCAACTGCTGGGCGGTCAACGGCGCGGTTTCTTGATCCTTGCGCATGCTTTGCGCCCCAAAGTGACGCGCTCACGCGACAATGGCCGCAGCTATTCCGCCGCGATTTGTCGCTCAACGGGCTCCTCGACCGCAGGCGTGGGCGTGGCAAAGGCCGCCAGCAAGCTCGATAAGCGATCGAGATAGATATAGATGACCGGGGTCGTGAATAGCGTCAGCGCCTGGCTGACAAGCAACCCCCCAACCATGGCGTACCCGAGCGGCTGGCGGAGCTCGGCGCCGTTGCCGGCGCCAAGCATGAGGGGCACGCCGCCGAGTAGGGCAGCGGCCGTCGTCATCATGATGGGGCGAAAGCGCAGCAGTGCGGCGCGGCGAATGGCTTCGACGGGGGAGATATGCTCATCCCGCTCGGCGGTGATGGCAAAGTCCACCATCATGATGCCGTTCTTCTTGACGATGCCGATCAGCAAGATCGCGCCGATCATGGCGACCAGGCTGAAGTCGAAGCCAAACAGCATCAAGGTGGCGATCGCACCGGCGCCGGCCGATGGCAAGGTCGACAGGATGGTCAAGGGGTGGATGTAGCTCTCGTAAAGAATGCCGAGCACCAAATAGACCACGAACAAGGCGGCAAGGATGAGCATCGGCACCGTGCGGAGCGAGGCCTGGAACGCCTGGGCATTGCCTTGAAATGTGCCGATCAGGGAGGCCGGCATGCCCATCTCCCTTTCCGCCTTTTGGATGGCCGCGGTCGCCGTGCCGAGGGAGCCGCCTTGTGCCAAATTGAAGCTGATGGTGACGGCCGGGAACTGGCCCTGATGGCTGATCGACAGCGGTTTGGTTTCGCGTGTGGTCCATCTGGCGAAGCTGGCCAGCGGGACCTGTTGTCCGGTGGTCGGTGACTTGAGGTAAATCTTATCGAGGCTTGCCACCTCACCCTGCAGCTCGGGAAGGATTTCCATCACCACGTGGTAGCTGTTCTGCTGCGTGAAGTACTGGGCGACCTGGCGCTGGCCGAAGGCGTCGTAGAGCGTGTCGTCGATGAGCTGCGGGGTGATGCCGTAGCGCGAGGCCTGGTCGCGATCGATGGTCAAGGACAGCGACGTGCCTGACATCTGCTGATCGGTGGCAACATCGCGCAGTTCGGGAATGCTCTTGAGCTTGGCCAGCACCTTTGGCGCCCACGTATTGAGCTCGTCGATGTCGGCGTCCTGCAGGGTATATTGGAATTGCGTGCGTGATAGCCGTCCGCCGATATTGACGTCCTGGGATGCCTGCAGAAACAGCCTGGCACCTTCGACCTTTTCCAGCTGGGGCCGTAGTCTGGCGATCACTTCACCGGCCGAGACATCGCGCTCGCGCCGCGGCTTGAGGGAGATGAAAAAGCGGCCGTTGTTCAAGGTCGAGGTCGAGCCGCCGACGCCAAGCGACATGGCGTAGGTGGCGACGGCGGGATCCTTGCTGATGACCTCGCCCAGGGCCTCCTGCCGGCGCATCATCTCGGCGAACGAGACGTCCTGGCCCGCCTCGGAAATGCCGGTGATCATGCCGACGTCCTGTTGCGGAAAGAAGCCCTTGGGGATGGCAATGAAGAGGTAGATGGTGCAGGCCAAGGTGGCGAGGAATACGCAAAAGGTCACGAATTGGTGGCGCAGGACAGCATCGAGGCATATTTCGTAGCCTCTCAGCATTTTTGCAAAGCCGCGCTCGGTGAATTGATAGAAACGACCGTGCCGCTCCTCGCGGTGGCTGCGCAGGAAGCGGGAGGCCATCATCGGCGTCAGCGTGAGGGCAACAAAGGCCGACACGGCGATGCACATGGTGGTAGTAACCGCGAATTCGCGGAACAAGCGCCCGATGATGCCGCCCAGCAGCAACAAGGGAATGAACACCGCGACCAGCGAGATGCTGATGGAAAGAATGGTAAAGGCGATCTCGCCCGCGCCTTTCATGGCAGCCTCGTAGGGCTTCATGCCCGCCTCGACGTGCCGCACAATGTTCTCGAGCATGACGATGGCATCATCGACAATGAAGCCAACCGAGATCGTCAGCGCCATCAGGGAAATGTTATCGAGACTGTAGCCCAGCACGTACATGAACGCACATGCGCCCAGCAGCGACAGCGGAACCGTGACACTCGGGATCATGGTTGCCCAGAAGGTGCGCAAAAAAACGAAGATGACGGCAACGACCAGGCCGATCGTCAGCAACAGGGTGAACTGCACATCCTCGACGGAAGCGCGAATAGTCAGGGTACGATCGCTCAGAATGTCGACATTGAGGTTTGGCGGCATCGATGCGCGCAGTCGGGGCAACTCGTTCTTGATCCGATCGACCGTGTCGATGACGTTGGCCCCGGGCTGTTTGAAGACGACCAGAAATACCCCCCGTTGACCCTGCGACCATGCGGCTTTTTTGGCATCCTCCGGTCCCGCCACGGCCCGGCCGATATCGCGCACGCGCAAGGGGGCGCCATTGCGATAGGCGACGATGACATCGTTCCAGGCGTCCGCGGCGGTCAGCTGGTCATTGGCGTAGATCGTATAGCTGCGGACTTGACCGTCGATGCTCCCCTTCGGCGAGTTGACGGTGGAGATCGCCAGCTGTTGGCGCACATCCTCCAGGGACAGGTTTTTGGCCACCAGTTTGGCCGGATCAAGCTGAATGCGGATGGCGGGCTTCTGTTCGCCGCCGATGGTAACTTGGCCGACGCCGGAGATTTGACTGATTTGCTGGGCCAGCTTGGTATCGGCATTGTCGTCGACATCGATCAGCGGCATGGTTTTCGAGGTAGCCGACAGGATCAGAATTGGGGAATCTGCCGGATTCACCTTGCGATAGGTGGGCGGCGACGGCAGGTCTTGGGGCAGCTGACCGCTGGCGGCGTTGATGGCGGCCTGAATATCGTTGGCCGCCGCGTCAATGTTGCGGTCGAGATCAAACTGCACCGTTATGCTGGTCGAACCAAGCCCGCTCGATGAGGTCGTCTGCGTCACGCCCGGGATTTGCGCAAAAGTTCGTTCCAGCGGCTGGGCGACCGAGGATGCCATGGTCTCGGCGCTGGCTCCCGGCAGCTGGGCAGATACCTGGATGGTGGGGAAGTCAACCTTCGGCAGCGGAGCTACGGGTAGGTTCTGATAGGCGACGATGCCGACGAACAAGATGCCCACCATGACGAGGGACGTCGCGATCGGATAGCGGATGAATGGTGTGGAGATGCCGCCGTTCATGCCTAGTCGACCTTGTCAGCCGCGCGCTTGTCCGCGGTCTGCCGACCTTGGCCGTCGACAATCTCAACCGGCCTTCCGGCCAGCACGCGGTAGTGTCCCGAGGTGACGATCCGCTCGCCGGGCGCCAGCCCGTCCTCCACCAGGGCTTGCCCGTCTTCGATGCGGCCAACTTTGAGCTTTCTCAGCTGGGCCTTGCCGTCGGCGCCGACGACATAGGCAAAAAGGCCGTCGGGCCCCCGCTGCACCGCACTATCGGGGACCACCACCACGTTCTTGATGGTTCTAACCAGCAAGCGGGTGGAGACGGATAGACCCGGCCAAAGCGCCCCGTCTTTATTGGCGAAGATGGCCTTCAATTTTATGGTGCCGCTGGCGACGTCCACTTGGTTGTCGATCAGTTTGAGGGTGCCGTCAGCCAAGGCCTTGTGCCCATCGGTGCTATAGGCGGTGACCTGCAGGGGACCGGACTTCAGGGCCTCGGTGATCGCGGGCAAGTCCTGTTCGGGCGCGGTGAAGATCACCGTGATTGGCTGCAGTTGGGTAATCATCAGCATGCCGTTCTGGTCGTTGGCGTGCACAATGTTGCCGGCATCGACCAGCCGGAAGCCGGCCCGACCGGTGAGCGGCGATTTGATCGTGGTGTAGTCCAACTGAACTTTGGCGCTGGCGATGGCCGCCTGGTCGGCCTGGACCTGCGCCGTCAGACTGGCCACTTGCGCCGTGCGCTGATCGAGAAGCTGCTGGGTGGCGTTGCCCTGCTTGGACAGGATCGCGGTGCGTTGCAGGTCCTGCTTGGCGTTGGTGAGACTGGCTTCATCCTGGCCGTGCTTGGCGATGGCCTGATCGAGCGCGGCTCGGAAGGGAGCCGGGTCGATCTGCACCAGCAGCTCGCCCTCCTTAACCATCTGGCCCTCGTCGAAGGCGACCCGTTCGATTTGCCCGTCCACTCTGGAGCGAATGGTTACCGTGTTGGTGGCCTGCACCGTACCCAAACCATTAAGCACCACCGCAAAGGATCTTTTCTCGACAATGGCCGTATGCACCGGAGGCGCCGGGGTGGTCGCCCGCGCGCGTGGCTGCGACGGCGTGCCGCTGGGCAGCCCAAACCGCCACCAGCCCCAGCTGGCCGCGGCCAAGGCCGTCGCCAGCAAAAAGAGCAAGGCGAACCACGCCGAGCGCGTCCTGAGCCGTTGCCTGGCTTGCGCCATGGTAGGTTTTGTCCTTTTGCCAAAATACTTGGGTCAAGGCGGGTGACCGACGGGCAGCAACGCCGCACAGGCGCGAGGTTTTTTGCCTCGCTCCAAAGCTGGCCGATCGACCTACGATTAACGCTTGGCGCACCGGTTCCCCGTCGCCGTTGACGGATTTGTGTCCACGGCGCGGGCGGTGCCAGCGCGCCGATGCCGGGGCGCTAATCCACACGGCGGCGAGGCGCGGCGCAGCTCGAAGGGAGGGCACGGTCCCGCGGGGCGGCGTGCCCGCGCGCGTGCCTGGTGGGACGCGGGGTCCCGCTGAGCCTCTTCTCCTGAGCCTGTTTGTGACCACCCGGGCCGAGTGCCTCTTCGTGTGAGCGGGTCGTTTGTGACGCGCTTCGGTGAGGCGCTCGTGCCGTCAGAGCCAATGGTCAGGCGTCCTCGACACGGCCCGAAAAAGGCCGTTCGCTTTGCGGGGCTGCTCGAAGCCCGTCAGCGCGCCGCGCCGTCCCATCCCGCCAGGTAAGACCTGGTTAACGGCACGCTCGAAACCCGCTTGGCGAGCTGCGCCTGGAAGACCATCCAATTCAGCCGGCGGTAGCCCACTTCGCAGAGCTGAAGGTAGAATTCCCACATGCGGCAGAAGCGCTCGTCATAAAGCGCGCGTACCTTTTCACGATTGGCCTGGAACCTGCGATGCCACTGCTTGAGGGTTTCCGCATAGTGGAGGCGCAAGATTTCAAGGTCGGTGAGCCAAAGGCTTGCCCGCTCGATTGCCGCCAGGGTTTCTGAGAGCGACGGCACGTAGCCGCCGGGAAAGATGTACTTGATAAGCCACGGCGAGGTGGCGCCGGGCGGCGCCATACGCCCAATAGAGTGAAGTAGGCACACCCCATCATCGCTCAAAAGCTCGCCGAGTTTGCGGAAGAATTCATCGTAGTGGCTAGCGCCGACGTGCTCGAACATACCGACGGAAACGATACGATCGTAGCATCCGCCCTCTTCACGGTAGTCGAGCAATTTGAAGGTTACCTTGGCGTCCAGTCCGGCGGCTTTGGCGCGCTCTTGAGACACCCGCCACTGTTCCTCCGACAGCGTAAGGCCTACGACGTCGACACCGTGGGCGGTCGCCAAGTGCAGCGCCAGACCGCCAAAACCCGAACCGATATCGAGCACCCGCATGCCGCGCTCGAGCCGCAACTTCGCGGCAACGCGCTGCTTTTTGTTGAGTTGTGCCTGCTCAAGGCTGTCGCCGGGATTTGTGAAGTACGCACACGAATACTGCAGGTCACGGTCGAGAAAGAGCTCAAACAGGCTGCGGTTGAGGTCGTAGTGGAAAGCCACATTGGCCCGGGCTTTGCCAACGACGTTCTGTTGGTAAGTGCTGGGAAGCACCACGGCGTTGGCGTCGTATAAACGCGGCATCAAGTTGCAGGCGAAAAAATCGAGCACATCGTAGAGACACCCCTCCTCGACCAGCAGCGAACCCTCCGTATAGGCTTCGCCCAAATAGAGGTCCGGGACCACCAGCATCCGTCGCATGACCTTGTTGTCGGTGATCCTGATACCGGCTTGGGGGCCCTCCGCCGCGCCTTCGAACACGTGGCGCTGACCATCGGGCGCGATAACTTTCAGCCGTCCCTGCTTGATCGGTTCCCTTACCAAGGCCTCCATGGGTCTCTCCTTGCGCGCAAATATCGTTGCTCGGGCCAAAATTGCGCCTTTGCTCGGCGCCTGGCGCCCGCAGGCTTGCCAAAGGCAAGCATTGCAACGGGCTTTAGCGCGGAGATTATGGCGTCGGCGGCCGGCAACCGATCGTATCCACGGCTCCCCTGCAGCCGGACCTGCAGCCGGAGCCAGCGCGCACGGGCCAAGAGTTACGGCGCACCGGGGCCCGGAGCCGCCTCCCCTTCCAGCCAACGCGCGAGAAAAGATCGGCTTTTTTGGCGCGCCGACCTGTCGGCCCCTGCCGGGCTTTTGCCGGGGCCTTGCCGGATCTTGGCATTTCTGCCGTCGGCCACAGCCGCTGGGCTCGGGCGCGCGCCAAGCGGATCGACCCTGCGGACGCCGTAAGTTGTCGCACCAAGGCGTGCGGAGCGAGGGTGCGCCAACAAGCCGGCGCCAAGATAGGAGGCGGGGGCTCGAACGCCGGCGCCGGTGGCCCGGAGTGGCGAAGAAGCTCGCGCGGGCATGCCGCCCGCGGCCACCCTCATTTCACGCCGTAGCGCTCAAACTCCTGCGCGATCTCGGGGCTGATGGTCTTGGCGGCGGCAATATCGTCGTCGCCGCTGGCGTCGGCTTTTTTCATTTTAGCGACGCCACGCCCATAAAGCGCGTAGGGATTGTGCGGATCTCGCGTCAGGGCCGCATTGTAGTCGGCGATGGCCGCCTCGAGCGCGCCGGATTTGAGGTGAACAAAGCCGCGCGTGGCCAGCGTCGAGGCCTGGCCGGGACGAAGGTTGAGCGCCTGATCGCAGTCCTGCAAGGCTTCGTCCACGAGCCCCAGCGTTGCTCGTGTCCAGCAACGATTGTCGAGCGCGGTCGCGTTGTTGGGGTCGAGGTTGATGACCTGACTGTAGTCTTGAATGGCGCGGCGGTAATCCCCCTTCACAAAAAAGGCCGTCCCCCGGTTGGAAAACGCCTTGGCCAGGTTCTGCGGGCTCTCCCGCCCCGACAAAATCACGATTGTACAGCCGCCGATCTGGCCGTCGGGCGAAATGCCTTTGCCACCCGAGCAGCGGGCCCAAGCGGGCGAGGACTGCGCCTGCGCCGCCCCGGCAAACCCCACAAGCACGATGGCCGGCAAGATCCAGCGCGAGGTTGAGCCCTTGGCGCGACGGTGCTCGGCTCCGCCGCCAGGGTGGGCAGCCAAACCGATGCCTGCATCGCAGGCGTGGCGACGTTGGCGCCGACACGCCGGCCATCGCGCAGCCCTCACACGGCAACGCTCACACATCGCCCCAGAGCACCTACCCCAGATCGCCCATGCTGAAAGCTCAACCCTTCCCTTTTGCACCTGGCCTTTTGCACCTGGCCTTTTGCACCTGGCCTTTTGCACCTGGCCTTTTGCACCCGGCCTCGTGCACCTGGCCTCTTAAGCCCGGCCTCTCGCGAACCCGACACGGCGGTTGTGCCCGTTCACCGCCACGCTGCGCGGGCGCGCGCGCGCCCCGTGCAGCCGGAGGCCAGCGTGCAAGTGGCCGGCGGGGACTTGCAAATCCTCGCCTCGGCGCGCAGCGGCGGGCTCTCCTCGCGTTCGCGTGTGCCGCGTAATGCTCGATGCTGCGGAGGCTCAACGGGCAGCCGGCGCCACCAACCAGCGCAGCATACGAAAAAATCCGATGATGATCCCCATGTAAATCGGCACCAAAAAGCCGTAGAGCACTTTGTCGGCGTCGAGATGCGTCGGCGGCATATTGCTCACAAGCGTGCGCAGTGGTGGCATGATCGCGGAGACCAGCCACACTCCCAGCGGATGCAGCGGTTTTAGAATCGTGTCGACGATCCACCCCGCTTCATCGATGTAGCGGGGATCAAGCGCCTTCCACAACAACACCGTTGCGTGCGCGAGCACCCAGGCGACCGGCAGGGCCGGCGCCCGGGCCGCTGACCACTTAAGCCACGACATCATCGTGCCAGGCCCTCAAGGCGTGAGGCAAGCAGTAGACCTGCAAACATCAGCAGCGACAGCAGGGTGGAGATATTGATGTCGCCAAATTCCTTGGCTTTAACGAGGCGCGGGGCGGCCTCCTGGGGTGCCGGCACGGCGTCGCGGGCGCGAATCCAGCCGAGAAAGAACCCGGCAAACGACCGCGTGCGCCGCCAAATCTCAGCCGGGGCGCGCTGCCAGCCATACTTCAGGAAATAGACAACGATCACCAGCAAGGCGATTTGCAGCAGTGCCGAGACCCAACCGCTAACCAAGAACCAGACGAGCGCGAAGGCAAAACCGAAAACAGTCGATATCACCCACCAAAGCCACGCAAGAATATCCATTGGGGCTCTCTAAGCGTTGTGGCGACGACTGGCGCAGGCAGCATCTTACGGGCAAACTAGCCAACCCTGCGCCCTTTGTTGCGCGGATAATAGTCGCTGCCATAGTCATAGGTGAGTTCATCGCCCGCTGGGATGCCCTCGACGCCCGCGACGATCCAAACCTCGCCACGCTCGCGCAGCAAGAAACAGTTGGGCCGGCGCCGGTTATGATTGATCAAGGCGGCGCCGTTGCCTTGATCAAACCCGTCCAAATTGAAACCGTCGCCGAGCTCCATGATGGCGGTCGCGCCCTTTGCCACACGCATTTTCGCCTCTTCGTCGTCGATCAGCGACCCTTGATAGCGAATGATCTTCGTGCCCCAGGGGATGTCCTTGACGGCAAAGACTCCACGCCCGGCAATGCGCGAGGCCCTTACCACCAACGGGTAGCAGGCTTTGAGTTTGATCCTTCCGCTCCGCAAGCCGGTCTCGCCGGTCCGTGTCGGGACCAGCCGTTGCCCTCGGTTGCGCCGAGCCCAATTGCCGGCGCGCTCGTCAAATCGGGCGGCGCCTTGGCGCCCTCAACTCTTTTTCCCGGTGATTTCGTCCCACTTGTCGCCCAGGTCTTTTTTCAGCTGCTCGACCTTTTTGGTTGCTTCCTCCTTCATTTGCACGAACTTGGCACGAGCGTTGGCATAGTCCGCATCGCTCAGATCAAACGCCGTCAAAAACGGGCAGCCCCCCGGGCTTACCTGCGGCGCAACATAGCGCACGCGCGTCGTTCCCGGGCTGGCTCCAGGCCCCATGCGGGCGATCGTGGCGTCCTGATCCATGCGGCAGATGCCGCCCTGAGGGATATGTTTAAGGTCGATCGCGACGTATTTGCCGCCCTCGTTGAGCAAGGTCACGTCGAGGGTTCGCGGCATGAAGGCCAACTCTGTGCCTTGATCGGTGGCTTGTGCCAGCGAAGGGCCTGCAAGCGCGAATGAGGCGACGGCTAAGATGAAGGCAGCAATCCAGGTCGGCATGGGGCACACTCCTCGAGCGGGCGCGATCGGTGCAATAACGGCGATGCTTAGGCTCCAGTTCCCCGACCGCGCCCAGGGGTGCAGGTCGGACGGGGAGAGAAAAAATTGACCCGGCATATGATCAGGCCTGGACTTGCCCAAGGAACGAACAGGGAAGGATGCCCTTGGGCCGCAGGCCGGCGCAACGTTGCAGGGCGCAATTTCGAGAAGGGCCGAGCCAAGATGTCGCCGGGCGCGTGCCGCCATCGCTTGCCAGTGAGCCGACGCCTCGAGACCGCAGCCGGTCCCACCTCCCTCCTTCGCCGGCTGGGGGCGGTGGTCGGGGAACAGTGCTGCCGCTGGAGAGCCTAACGGAGGACCGGAATGAGGCGCCTTGCCGCGATCGGGGAATGCATGATCGAACTCAGCGAGCACCCGGATGGCCGCATCACCCGTGCGTTCGGCGGCGATACCCTGAACACGGCGGTCTATCTTGCGCGGCTTGGCATGCCGGTCGATTACATTACCGCCCTCGGGGACGACCTCTGGAGCGATGAGATGCTATCGGCGTGGCAAGCCGAAGGCGTGGGAACGGGCTCGGTGATCCGCAGCAAAGGACGATTGCCCGGTCTCTACATCATCCAGACCGATGAACGTGGGGAACGTCGTTTTTCCTATTGGCGAGATCACGCCCCGGCACGCGATCTTTTTGGCTTGCCGGAAACGCCCTCACTGTGCCTTGCGCTCGGCCGCTTCGGGCACATTTACCTCTCCGGAATTTCGCTTTCGCTTTATGGTTTTGACGGCCGCGCCGTGCTGTTTGAGGCGCTGGCCAATGCGCGAAAGTCCGGTAGCAAGATCGTCTTCGACACCAACTTCCGTCCGCGCGGCTGGCCCGATCGCGAGGCGGCAACGGTTGCCTATACCAGGCTGTTGCAGCTGGCCGACGTTGTCTTTGCGTCTCTCGAAGATCTGCGGTTGCTATTCGGGGCGGGTGGGGAACGCATCCTGGAGCCGCATTGGCAACGCGCGGAAATCGTCCTCAAGCTGGACTACCCCGCCTGCCGCATTAGGTGCGAGGGCGAAATGCTCGAGATCGCGGCGCAAGCGGTCCCCACGGTGGTCGACACGACGGCGGCGGGCGATAGTTTTGCGGCCGCCTATCTGGCGGCGCGTTTGACGGGATATGCTCCCGCAACGGCCGCCCGCGCCGGCCATATTCTGGCGCGCGCGGTCGTCCAACATCGCGGAGCCATCCTACCCCGCCACGCCTGGCCCAGCGCGGAGTTGGTGGCGGTCGGACTGAAGACAGGGATGACGGCCGATGTCGCCACATGAACGCCTCGCCGCAATCGTCCGCAAGAACTGGTTGATACCGGTGATTGCCATCGAGGACGCGGGCGCGGCCGTGCCCTTGGCACAAGCGCTCGTTGCCGGCGGCGTGACGACCCTTGAGGTGACGCTGCGCACCGCCGCGGCGGCCGACGCCATTGGCCGGATCGTGCGGGAGGTGCCGCAAGCGACCGTCGGCGTCGGCACGATCCGCTCGGCAGACGACGTTGAGCGCGCCGTGGATCTCGGGGCCCAGTTCGGCGTGTCACCGGGCACCACGCCCAAGATCTACGCGGCTTGCGCCGCTGCCAACCTTCCGCTGCTGCCGGGCGCGGCAACGGCCTCGGAGATCCTGCTGGCGCTCGAGCATGGCTGTGAGATCGTCAAATTTTTCCCCGCCGTACCGGCCGGCGGCATTGCCGCGATCAAGGCCCTGCGCGGACCGTTCCCATCGCTGCAATTCTGTCCAACCGGCGGCATCAACGAAGCCAATCTTTCCGACTGGTTGGCCGTCCCCGGTGTGATCGCCATCGGCGGATCTTGGCTTGCACCGGACGACAAAGTCAGGGCGCGTGATTGGGACGCCATCACGGACATTGCCCGCCGCAGCCGCGCCCGTCGCGGCACGATTGCAGCCTAGTCCGCCACCACCAGGGCGGTCACGGCCGGGCGATCGCTGCGGCTATCGGCAAGGCGTTGCCGCGACCCGCCTCACGGCTCGCCGCCTCAGCCACTGCTCAGGCCGGCCACGATCGGCATGCGCGCGGCTCGCACCGCGGGCAGCAACCCGCCGGCGAGCCCCACCGCCAGCGCCAGCAGCACGGCCTGACCGATCAAAGCCGGACTGAGGGTGAAACTAAACACGACCTGGGTGAAGCTTGCGCCGAGCGTAGAGGCACTGAAGCCGTCGAAGGCGAGGCTGGTTGCGATGGTTCCGATAATGCCCCCGAGCGCGGCAAGCACAAGCGATTCGACCAGCGTGCCGATAAAGGCGGGAGTGCCGCCGAAGCCAATGGCGCGCAAGGTGGCGATCTCCACCGCGCGCGCCGCCACCGAGCTGTACATGGTGTTGAGAGCGCCCGCGAGCGCGCCGAGCGCCATGGTGATGGACAAGGGCCAGCCCAGCTTGTGAATGAGGTCGGAGGTTTGCGAGGCTTGCTCGGCAAAGTAGGCGACCTCGGATTTGACGTCGAGCTTCAGGCGCGGATCAGCTTCGAGGAAGCGTCGCAACGCCCCGAGCGCGGCGGGCGACTGCAAGCGCACGCGCACGGTTTGAAAGATGTTGTTGCGATTGAACAAGCTCTGCACCACCGGCAGATCGGCCCAAATCTCCGACTCGAAAACGCTGCCGTTGGCTTCGAACACACCAACCACCGTCCAGCGACTGGTGGCGAAGGCGACCGTTTGACCGATCTCGAGGCCCTGGAACTCGCGCAACAGGGCCCGACCGACAACGATCTCGTTGGCCCCTGGGTTGAACATGCGACCCTCGACGATCTTAATGCCGTTGCGCACCGTGGCGCCGTCCTGACCGATACCGCGCAAGGGCAGGTTCGCCTTGGTCTGGCTCGACCGCTTGAGGCCGTCCACCACCAGATAGAGTTCGGCCGATGCCAGTGGTTTGCCATCCGGGCCGCGGGCAATGCCCGGCCCTTCCTCGATCAGGCGCACCTGTTCGCGCGACACGGTGCTATTGATCTCCGCTTGCGAACCGCCGCGCAAAATGATGGCCACATCATCGGCCCCCGAGCTGGTGAGCGTGTGTTGGAAACCGTTGGCCATGGCCAAGAAAGACAGCAGCACGACGACCACCAGGGCGACCGCGACAACGGTCGAAAGCGACAACCAAAAACGCCGTGGAATGCTCTTGAGATTGATAAGCGTGACGGCAGCGACCTGCAGGAAGAAGGGGCGCATGTGTTAGCTCCGACCCAGCGCGGTGGCGATGTTGAGGCGCATGGCGGTGATTGCCGGTATCAGGCCGGTGGCGAGGCCGAAGCCGAGCATCAATAGCATTGCCTTGAGGGCAATACCGGGCGTGACCGCAAAGCCCGGAATGAAATTGCCGACGCTGGTTTCCATGGCCGCCGCGAACAGCGCGGCAAGGGCGATGCCGGGCAAACCGCCAAGCAGCGCCAGCAGCACGGCTTCGCCGAGGATCAGGCGCAAGATGCGCCGTCCAGAAAAGCCCAGCGTTTTCAGCACGCCAATTTCGCGCGTGCGCTCACGCACGGCCATGACCATGGTATTGCCGACAATCATCAAGATGGTAGCGAAAGCGGCCCCCACTACCAGCGCCACGATCAGGGCGATGTTGCCGAGTTGGGCGGCGAACGCCTTATTGAAGGCCTTCTCGGTGTCGGTGGAGGTCTCGTAGAGGGAGTTGGCAAACATCTGGTCGATGGCTTTGGCCACGCGATCGTTTTGCGATGGCGCGGAGGTGTTGAGCGCCATCCAACCGATCAGGTCGCGTCCCAAATTTTGCGTCTCGTTGAAATATTCATACTGCAGGACCATGAAATTGGTATCGACGCTGGGCTTGCGCGCCGCGAAGGTGCCCATGATCGTAAAATCCCAGGTGCGCGAGCCGTTCCTTTGCGTGAAGATGTTGCTCATGATCGGCACCCGATCGCCGACCTTCCAACCCCATTTTTTCAGCATGCTCTCGCCCACCAGGACGCCGGTACGCTCGCGGATGAAGGCTTGGCGCGCATCGCCTGGGATCCCGATCTGGTCCTGGTAGACTTGCATGTAGCTTTCCGGCTCTACCGCCATCACGATCAGGAAGTTTTTGGGCTCCTGGTAGTAGCCGCCGAACCAATTGAAATGGGTGACCTGGCGCACGCCGTCGATCGCACGCACGCGATTGACGTAGGCGATCGGCAGAGGTTGCGTGAAATTGATCTTGTTGACGACCATCAGGCGGTCGGCCGCGGCAACGTCTTCGCCGGCGTTGAAGGCGCGCTCGAATCCCGCCAGTACGCCGAAAATCAAGAAGGCGATCAAGATCGAAAAAAGCATGAGGATGGCGCGCAGCTTCTTGCGAAACAGATTTTTCCTGATCAACAGGAGATCGTTCATGCGGCGAGCTCCTTCTCGATGAAGCGGCCCTTGTCGAGGTGCAGCGTGCGGCGTGCATACCTGGCCGCCGCCGGGTCGTGCGTGACCATCACGATGGTCTTACCAAGGTCGCGATTGAGCGATTGCAGAGTTGCCAGGATTTCGTCCGCGGTCGTGCGATCGAGGTCGCCGGTGGGTTCGTCGCACAACAGCAGGCGGGGATCGGAAACGATGGCCCGCGCAATGGCGACGCGTTGCTGCTGACCTCCCGACATTTCTCGCGGATAGTGCTTCGCCCGGTCGGCAAGCTTGACGATTTCGAGCGCCGTCTCCACGTGCTGACGGCGCTTGAGCTTGCCCAGGTTGGTGAGCAACAGCGGCAGCTCGACGTTTTGCGCCGCCGTTAGCATGGGCATCAGATTGTAGAATTGGAAAATGAAACCGATATTGGCGGCCCGCCAGCGCGCGAGATCGCTTTCGCTGCGACCGTCGATGCGCTCACCGGCAACGTAAATCTCGCCAGCATTCGGCCGGTCGATACCGCCAAGCAGGTTGAGCAATGTCGTCTTGCCGGACCCTGACGGCCCCATGACGGCAACAAAATCGCCCTGCGGGATGGCGAGGTCGAGGTGATCGAAAATGGCGATCGTCTCCTTACCCTTGATGAAGGCCTTACCGACACCGGTCAGGCGAACGAGCGGGGAATTGGACATCGGCTTTTTCTCCCGTTGGCAAATGGCTTGCCTTACTTTGCGGCCGAAACGGCCTCTGCGGTCGGCGTCGCGGCGGCGTTTTCCTCTTCATGGAATCTCACCTTGACCGCCATATCAGGCAGCACGCGCGGGTCTTTGTGTTTCAGCGCAATGCGCACCTTGACCGTCGCCTTCTCGCGGTTGGCGGTGGGCACCACGGCAACCACTGCCGCCGGGATGGTCCAATCGGGATAGGCATCGAGCACCGCCGAAATCGCCCCGCCGGTACGCACCCGGCCGATGAAAGCTTCGTTGACGTCGACTTCGATCTCGATTGAGTCCATGTCGACGATCGTGCAAATGCCGGTGCGCGTGAAGCCGCCGCCCGCCGATATCGGAGAGATCATTTCACCGGGCTGGGCGCTGCGTTCCACGACAATGCCGGCGAAGGGCGCGCGGATTTTATGCTTGTCGAGCACGGTGGCATTGCGCTCAACGTCGAGCCTGGCAGTTTGCATCTGCGCCTGCGCCTGGCTCAGTTGCGCGCGAAGGATGCCGACCCTGGCCTCGGCCTTGGTGAGGTCGGCTTCGCTGGCGATGCTTTTTTGCGAGAGGCTCCTGGTACGATTGAGAATGCGTTCGGCATCGGCAAGATCGGCGGCAACGGCGGCAACGGCGGCTTCGGCGGCGGCGGCACGCGATTGGGCGAGCGTCAGGTCGGTTTCGGCCAAAAGGCTATCCAAGCGCGCGACGACCTGGCCGGCCGCAACGACCATGCCCTCTTCCACGAGCAGCTCGACCACCTTGCCGGTGACCTCCGCCGCCACGGTGGCCTTGCGCCGGGCCACGACGTAACCGGAGGCCGTGAGGCCGGCCCTTGCCGGCAGCTCGCTGGCGCTGGGGGAAGCAGGCTTTTGAGCGCTGCGCACACCCTCGGCAGCGGTCGTGGCGGGCTCGACCGCGCGCCCACTGACCCGCAGCTGTGGCAGCACTATCCAGGCCGCGGCGAGGAGCGCAATGAGGCCGGCGAGGCCCAAAAGCGATCGCCGTGGCCAGGCGCGCGGCGCGGGCGTCGGCCGGCGGTCCTCACCCCGGTCGATCGCCAGCGCACGCAACAGCTTTGCCCTGTCTTGACCCATGCGGCTCTGCCGTGAATTTTGGCGCTGCGGCCCTACCGGGTTCATGTGGCGTAACTGCAGCAAGATCGTGACGAATTTGCCCCCTGGAGCGAGCTCAGGCCGAGGGCCCCGAGTGGACACGCGCCCCGTGTCGAGGACGAAGCAGGGGGACGGGTGCCGACAGGGGCGTTGATCTTTTTTTCACCGCCGGCCCAGGGCCGGCCTAGAGGCCCACCCAAGCCGGAGGCCAGCCGGCCCTGAGCGCTGCACGCGAAATCACCCTGCAGCGCTCTGCCACGGGGCGGCGCAGGGCCGTCGCCGAGGCCGGCCACTACGCGCGAGCGGGCGCCCCGATCACCGAGCGCTCTCATTTCC